>Ga0208080_1000359_pt1 | contig 22957 bp, 22 predicted proteins | sample NGESurdeep092012_3_FD_184476 | JGI IMG/M metagenome (GOLD analysis project Ga0208080, IMG submission 184476) | Arctic peat soil microbial communities from Barrow, Alaska - NGEE Surface sample 210-3 deep-092012 (SPAdes) | ecosystem: Environmental > Terrestrial > Soil > Wetlands > Peat ...
CGTCAGACCCACGTTCTGGAACGCCGTCGGGTCTCCGGTTTTTCCCCTCACGACGGTATCGGTTTTCGGATCCGTTCCGAGCTTGTGGAAGCGCACCTCCGCATAGCCCGGCCGGTCGGCCGTCGGGATCTTCGGGTTCACGGGCAGCCACGTGTAATAGAAGGCCTTGCCATCCGGTGTCCACGACGCGCTCGCGTACTTGGCGCCCTCGATGACATCCACGTCGGAAACCTTGCCGGTCGCGACGTCCATCACGTAAAGCGTCGCCTCGTCGGAGTTGTTGATCTTCTTCTGATAGGCGACGCGCGTCCCGTCCCAGGAAACCTGCCACCCGCCGAGAGAGGCGCTGCCGTCCGCGCTCCAGGTGTTCGGGTCGAAAAGCACCTTCTCCGCGCTGTCGGCTCCTTCTCTCCAGTACACGACACTCTTTTCCTTGTTCGAATGCCGCCGCGTGAAGAAATACCGCGATCCCCGATGCTGCGGGGCGGACACGCTGTCGATGTACAGGAGCTCTTTCAGCCGCGAGGCGATCGCGTCGCGCCCGGGCAGCGACGCGAGACGCTGGCGCGTGAGGTCGTCCTGCGCCTTCATCCAGGCCTGTACCTCGGGAGACTTCGCGTCCTCGAGCCAGCGGTACGGGTCAGTCACCGGGACGCCGTGCAGGACGTCCGTGACGTCCACCGTTCGGCTCGGGGGATAGGGCGTCCGGGAGGCCGTTTCGGCCGCGCGGGCCCGGGGCGATCGCGCGAGCAAAAGGGCGAGAAGGGGCAGCAGCAGGGTGAGGCCATCGGCGGGCTTCTTCATGCCGGGAAACGTAGCATGCCGGGTGCCGCGGCGTAGACTCGGATTCGCATGACGGGAAACGCGGATTCCTCCTCCCGCGCGTGTTTCCTTTGCGGTTTTCCGGCGTCGGTGGGGGAGGAGCACGTCCTTTTCGCGTCCTCCGAGCGCGGGTTTTCCGTGGACTGCGAGGAATGCGGCCCTTACGCGGTGACGCCCGACGCGATCCACCGGCTCGAGGTGCGCGCGATCGCGAGGCCGGGCGTGCGGTTCGAGATCTTCCGCCTGCGCTCGAACGGGCACACGCCCCGGCCGACCGTCGACCTGAAGATGGTCGAGCATTTCTGCACGGGCTACACGCCGATGCGCGGCTGACCCGGGCCGCCGGGCGGTGCGCTACAGTCCCGTTCCATGAGCAAAGAACACCCCGACCACCACGACGCGGAGCTCGCGTTCCGCGCCTACGAGCTGCGACGCGAGAGCGTCATGCGCGACTCGCGCAACGCGATCAACCGGGATTTCTGGCCGAAGTCGTTCGCCGACGTCCAGGCCGTCACGAAGGCCGACCACCCGCTCAACGCGGCATGGCGCCAGACCACGACGTACTGGGAGATGGTCTACGGCACGATCAAGCACGGGATCGTGAACGCGGACTACTTCATGGAATCGAGCGGCGAGGGGATGTTCCTGTTCGCCCGCGTCGCCCCCTACCTCGAGGAGCTCCGCCGCGAGGTGTCTCCGATCGCGTTCCAGAACGCCGAATGGGTGGCGAAGAACACCGAGGTGGGCCGGAGGCTGTTCGCCACATATGGGGCACGCGTCCAGAAGATGCTGGCTGCAAAATAGAGGACGGACAAATCGTCCGGCCGGGCAGAACCCGCCGGCGCTATCCTCCCGCTCCCGGGGAGGACTCATGCGCGGATTCCGGCGGTGTCTCGGTGCTCTTCTCGCTCTTCTCGTCGCCCTCGCTCCGGCGCGCCCGGCCGTCGCCGCCCAGACGACGCCTCCGGCCCCGCTCCTCGGCTTCGACACGGAGGGCGCCGCCGCCGAGCGCGCCCTCGAGGCGACGTTCGACGCGGCCCTCGACCCTTCGGAGCAGCGCGCCTGGATGAAACGCCTCACGGCACGCCCGCACCACATGGGGTCGCCGTACGACAGGGAGAACGCCGAGTTCCTCGTGTCCCTTTTCGGGTCCTTCGGCTTTGAGACGCGGATCGAGGAGTTCACGGTCCTGTTCCCGGTGCCGAAAGCCCGCGTCCTGGAGATGGTCGCGCCGTCGCTGTTCACGGCGTCTCTCGCCGAGCCCGCGCTTCCCGAAGATGCGACGTCGGGGCAGAAGGACGAACAGCTTCCGGTCTACAACGCGTATTCCATCGACGGGGACGTGACCGCCGAGGTCGTCTACGTGAACTACGGCGTGCCGAAGGATTACGAGGAGCTCGAGGCGCGCGGCGTGGACGTGAGAGGCCGGATTGTCCTGGCGCGCTATGGGGGCTCGTGGCGCGGCATCAAGCCGAAGGTGGCCTTCGAGCACGGGGCCGTGGGTTGCCTCATCTACTCCGATCCGCGAGACGACGGCTACTTCCAGGGCGACGCGTACCCGAAGGGCGCGTTCCGCAACGAGTCCGGCGCGCAGCGCGGCTCGGTCGCGGACATGCCGGTCTTCCCGGGCGACCCGCTCACGCCCGGCGTGGGCGCGACACGGGACCAAAAACGCCTCGACCGCAAGGACGCGCCGACGCTCACGAAGATTCCCGTTCTGCCGATCTCGTGGGCCGACGCGCTGCCGTTCCTGAAGGCTCTCTCAGGCCCCGTCGCGCCCGAGGCGTGGCGCGGCGCGCTGCCCGTCACGTATCACGTCGGGCCCGGCCCCGCGAAGGCTCACCTGAAGCTCGCGTTCGACTGGCGGATGGAGCCGGTGCGCGACGTCCTCGCGGTGCTGAAGGGCTCGGAGCTTCCGGACGAGTGGATTCTGCGCGGGAACCACTACGACGCGTGGGTGAACGGCGCGCAGGACCCGATCAGCGGCCTCGTGGCCGAGCTGTCCGAGGCGAAGGCGCTCGGCGCGCTCGCGAGGGCCGGCTGGAAGCCCAGGCGCACGATCGTATACGCGGCGTGGGACGGCGAGGAGCCGGGCCTCATCGGCTCCACGGAGTGGGTCGAGACGCACGCGGCCGAGCTTTCGAAAAAAGCGGTCGCATATCTGAACACGGACAGCAACGGCCGCGGGTTCCTCCGCGCGGGCGGCTCTCACACGCTCGAAAGGCTCGTGGACGAGGTCGCGCGGGACGTCGTCGACCCCGAAACGAACGCGAGCATCGCCGAAAGGCAGCGCGCGCGCCGGCTCGTGCGGGGCTCCCCCGAGTCGAAGAAAGAGGCGAAGGAGCACCCGGGCCTGAGGCTCGAGGCTCTGGGCTCCGGGTCGGACTACTCGCCCTTCCTCCAGCATCTCGGCATCGCGTCCCTCGACCTCGGCTTCGGCGGGGAGTCGGCGGGCGGCTCGTACCATTCCGTCTACGATTCCTTCGACCACTTCACCCGCTTCGGCGATCCGGAGTTCGCGTACGGCGTGACGCTCTCGAAGACCGCGGGCCGCGTGGTCCTGCGCCTCGCGAACGCCGGCTCCCTGCCGTTCACGTTCGATCCCCTCGCCGAAACCGTGGCGCGGTACGCGAAGGAGGTCGGGACGCTCGCGGACGAGCTGCGCGAGAGGACCGAAGACGACAACCGCAACATCGCCGCGAAGAGCTGGGAGCTCGCGGCGGACCCGAAAGAGACGTTCGTGGCGCCGAAGCCGAAGGCCAGCGTGCCGTTCCTGAACTTCGCGCCGCTCCAGAACGCGGTCACGGCGCTGAAAAAGAGCGCGGCCCGATACGAGAAGGCCGAGAAAGGGCGCAGGCCGCCACGCACGGCCGAGGCGAAAAAAGCGCTCGACGAGGCGCTTTACACGACCGAGCGTGCGCTCATGCGAAAAGAAGGCCTTCCGCTCCGGCCCTGGTACGTCCACCAGCTTTACGCGCCGGGCTTCTACACGGGCTACGGCGTCAAGACGCTCCCGGGCATCCGTGAGGCCATCGAAGAGCGCCGCTTCGACGAGGCGCAGAGGCAGATAGCCGCCGCCGCCGAGGCGATCGAGGCCTGCGCGGCGCGGATCGACACGGCAACGGCGGCGCTCACGTCCTCGCCGGCCGGCTGAAAACGAGAGACGTGTCGCGCGCGTAGAGCACGGGCACGGCCCAGTCCATGGGCTCGGCGCCTTTCGCGTACGACACGGCGATCCGCGCCTCACGCGCGGCCGCGCCCAGGCTGTGGCCCTTCGCGAGCGCCCAATAGAGATGACGGGCGAAGGCCGTCGCGGACGCGTCGAGCACCTTGTACTGGTTCGCGAGGACGGCCGGGACGCCTCCCGCGAGGAGAGCCGGCGCGACGCCGCGCAAGAAGTCCATGCGTCCTCCGCGGCCCGTCTCGCACGCGTTCAGAACGACGAGCTTCAACGAGCGCCCGACGAGGAGGCGCAGAACGCGGTCCGTGTCGACGGCGAGGGAGCGTCCGCGCGCGTCCACGAGGAAGAGGGAGCCCGTCTTTTCCTTTTCGTCGAAGGCTCCGTGCCCCACGAAGTGCAGGACGTCCACGCGGCCCGCCGAGAGGCGCCGGTGAAGGCCCGCGGGCGAGGTGGACGCGAGGACCTCGAGACGCACGAGGCCGGCCTTGACGAGCGGTTGGAGAGCGGCGCGAATGGCGGCCGCCTCCTGCCGCGCGGCCACGGGTGCGGCGTCGCGCGGCTCGGCGAGGGCGACGAGAACGTGCAGCGGCCCGCGGCTCGGCGGGGGCGCGGTGGAAGGCGGGGCCCCGAAGACGCCGCGCACGAGGACGGCGTCGTCCGCGAGGAAGCGTCTGCGGGAGGAATCCCAGGCGAGCTCCCACGGCTTGTCGGCGATCCAGTCGAGGCCCGGCGTGAAGACGACCTCGAGCGCGCTCTTCGCGGCCGTGCGTGCCTCGTCCCAGAGGCGCCGCACGGCTCCCGGAAAGAGCGTCTCGAAAAGGACGGCGCCGTATTCGCGGAGCTCCACCGCGGCGGGAAGAGGTTCGCTCCCGCCGCCGTCGAGGGCCGCGAGGACGCGTTCGTGCATCGCGATGATGACGCGCATGCGCTCTCCCGCGGCGCCGCCCTTCGTCTCGAAAGGCTCGACGACGCGCGCCCCTCCGAAGCTCGCGAGAAGGTGCGCGGGCGCGCCTCCGCGGCCGCCCACGAGCACGAGCTCGAAGCGGCGCGCCGCGCTTCGCGCTCGCGGAGAGGAAGAGAAAGAAGAAGAGGAGGAAGACGAAGACGCGCTTCGCGCGTGCCGAGAATGGCCGATGGGCGCACCGTTCGGTTTGGCGTTTCTGCGCGCGGTGGCGCGTGGCAGGAGCAGGAAATTCTTCAATCCCTCTTGAGTCTCCCGCTGCGCGAAGAGATTGAGGTGGTGGACGACAGCTCCTGCGCCCGCGTTGCCACCCGGCCCGAAGCGAATGACGTCTTCCGCGGGCACCGGAGGGGCCGCGCCGAGGCGCGCGCCGCCCTCGGTGGGAACCACGAGGTCGTTCGGATCCTCGAAGAAGACTCCCGCTGCCGCGTCGAGGAGCCGCCGGGCCGCGCTGCCGCGCGGCTCGTAGCGCGCGACAGCGGCGGCGACCTCGTACGGCCGTGCCGCGACCGCATTCAGCTTCTCCACGAGCCCTCCGGCCGGATCCATCGCGGCGATTCCCGGCAGCGTGCCGCCGGCGCGGGAGGCCATCCACACGAGCGCCTCCGCCGCGAAGTCGAGCCCGAAGGCGAGCGCGCCCCCGGGGAACATCTCGCCGAGATTCGCGAGCCATGCGGCGAGCCGGTCCCAGCGCGCGGGCGAGGCGAGCGGAGTGCCTTCGTTCGGCGACGCGGCGAGGAACACGCGGTTCACCCGGGGGGCTCCGGCCGAGGAAGCGAGGAGACGCACGACGAGGCCGCCGCGCGAGTGCGTCACGACGTCGAGAGAGGCGCCAAGAGAGGAGCCAAGAGAGGAGCCAAGAAACGCGCCGCGAACGGCCTCGAGCAGAGCCTTCACGTTCTCCTGGGGCGAGCACCCCACGGTCAGGTGGTTGAACGCGAAGACACGCCCTTCATAAAGTTTCGAGAGCGCCTCGAAGGCGCCGTCCCGCGCGAGGTCGGAGAACGCCGCGGACGCGTGCGAGAACGTGCCGTGGAGAAAGAGCGGGCCCAACACCTGCGCACGTGGCAGAGAGGGTCTCTCGACGCGCGACGCGACGAGCTTTCCCCCTTGGGCCGAGAGCCGCACGAGGCCGAGCGGAACGTGAGCCTCGGCGAAGCGCTTCTTCTCCCAGGCGCGCGCGAGCGCCGGCAGCAGGGCGCCCGCCACCGCTCCGGCGAACCGCAGGAAGAAGACGCGGAGGACGGCACCGGGACCGCGGCGGGCGAACGGCGGCGGCGCGAGGCGCACCTCGAATCGATGAGTGCCTCTTTGGATCGTGCTCGCCGCGTGAAACGTCAGCGCGCCCGACGGGTGGCGGGCCACGAGGACCCACCCCGACGAGGCGGGCGCTTCGACCTGGGCGTCGAGAAAACCGGGGCGGGCTGGTGCGCCGCGGCGCGGACGCGCGGAGCGGACTCCCGCGAGCGCGAGCCGCCCGTCCCCGAGGACGCGCTCGAGAAACGGGTCCGACTCGGCCACCCGCGATCGCGTTTGGGCCGCGGGAGTCAGGACTTCCCATCCGGGGCTCGCCGTGACACGGATGCGCGGAGGCGCCATGGTCCGGGAGTCTAGCCGCGCGTCACGAGAGGAACTCTCTCATCCGAACTCGACCAGAACCGGGCCGTGGTCGCTGGTTCCGAACTCGCGGTACACGCGGGCCGCCACCGCCTCTGACGCGAGCGCTTCGCTCGCGAGGACGTAGTCCAGCCGCCAGCCGATGTTGCGCTCCTTGAGCTGCCGCCACGGCGCCCACCACGTGAAGAGGGAGTCGTTCTGAGGGTCGAGAGCGCGGCCCGTGTCCACGAGCCCCTGCGCGAGAATCTTCCCGACGAGCGCGCGCTCGTCGGGGCGCTGTCCGATGGCGCCCGCCTTCCGCTCTTTCGGGTGGACGTCGCGGTCCGTGAGCGCGACGTTGAGGTCGCCGCAAAGGAGGAGCTTCCGCTTTTCCGCCCGCGCCGCGGCCGCGCGACGTTCGAGAGCCTCGAGGAACGCGAGCTTGGCGGCGAAGTCCTTTCCGCCGTTCGGAACGTAAAGGGACGCGACCGTGAAGTCCGGAAGATGCGCCTCGACGACCCGCGTCTCGTGGTCGAAGTCCGGGTGCGTGAAGGCGACGTCTCCCGCGAACGTCTCCCTTCGGAGAAGCAGCCCCACGCCCGAGTAACCCTTGTGTCCGTGCCAGTATGTCGTGTAGCCCTCGGGCGCGACGAGGGAGAGCGGAAGCTGCTCGGGCGCGGCCTTCAGCTCCTGCAGGCAGAGAACGTCGGGCCTCTCGCGCTCGAGCCACTCCACGACCTGCAGCTCCCGCGCCCGGATTCCGTTCACGTTCCAGGTGACGACCTTCATCGCGTCAGCCCGCGAACCTCTCCGCGAACCGCCGCGCGAGCTCGGGCGCCGCGCCGTCTTCCTCGTGCTTGAAAAAGACGTAGACCTCGTTCCACGCCTGTTCGCCGACGCGCGTCGCCCACGCGTCGAGATCTGCCTCGGTGTAATCCTCGCGGCGTAAGCGCAGGTATCCCCAGCCCGCCGTGGCCGTGAGCGGCGTCGTGCCCTTCTCGTCGTCGGCGATGCACAGGGCCGCGCCGGCGGAGCGCAGCAGCGCGAAGACCTCCTCGTCGAACCACGTCGGGTTGCGAAATTCGAACGCCGCTTTGAAGTCCGACGGCAGGAGCGCGAGGAACGCGTCGAGTCGCGGCAGATCCTTCTTCAAGTTCGGCGGCAGCCCGAAGAGGATCGGCCCGAGGCGGCCGCCGAGGTGGCGGGCCGCTCCCACGAGGTAGCGAACCTCCTCGGACGCGTCCTTGAGCCGCTTGATGTGCGTGATGCGCTGTGAGGCCTTGAGCGCGAAGCGGAACGTCTCCGGCACCTGCGCGGCCCAGCCCGCGAGAAGCTCTGGCTTCGGCATCCGGTAGAACGTGTTGTTGATCTCGACGGCTGGAAGCTTCGTCGCGTAGAAGCTCAGGCGTCCGCTCGCGGGGAGATCCTCCGGGTAAAACGTGCCGGTCCAGCCGCCGTAGCTGAATCCGCTCGTGCCCGCGAGAACGCGCATGCGGGATTCTAGGTCGCCCGCCTCTCTCGTGGCGGGTCTCTCGCTTTAGCTCTTCTTCTTCGGCGCCCAGCGCAGGATCTCGACTTTCTCCATCGTCATGAGGACGCCGCAGCCCGCTTCGTCGAGGATGGGCTCGATGCGCTCGAGGAAGGCTCGGATCTTCTCCTCCGTGTCCACGATCTCCACCACGATCGGCAGATCTTCCGAAAGCTCCAGGAGCCGCGAACGGTGCACCACGCTGGACGCGCCGAAAGACTCGATGCCCCGGAGGACCGTCGCGCCCGAGAGGCCGGCCACGCGCGCTTCGCCCACGAGGATCTCGAAGAGCGGCTGATGCCGCGCCCGGTCCAGCTCGCCGATGTGGATGCGCAGCAGCTTCGCGGTCGTGACGTCTTTCATGCGCCGATCCTCCCCATCGAACGGCCGAGAAACGCTCCGAGGAGCCCGCAGAAGACCGACCCGCCCACGTAGAGCGAGGCGCGGAGCAGGTCTCTCACGGTGAGAAGGCCGAGCGACTCCCACGCGAAGGACGAGAAGGTCGTGAAGCCTCCAAGGATTCCGACCATGATGAAAATGCGTGCCTCGGGTGAGATCGCCGCGCGCTCGAGGCCGAGCGCGCCGACGAGGCCGATGACGAAGCACCCGAGCAGGTTCACGAAGAACGTGCCGACGGGAAACGGGCCAGGAAACGTCCTCTGAAGGCTCGTCGCCATCGCGTATCGGCACACCGAGCCGATGCCGCCGCCGACGAAAACGAGGAGGAGGAGAGAGAGCCGCATGTGCGCGTGCCGTTATACTTGAATCCGCAACGAAGGCGATGGAGTCCGCCTGAACCGCCTTGCGAAGGCTGATGACTCCTACCTCAGGTAGGAGTCGTACGTGCTTCAGCAGTTCGATGTGAGCCGCCCGCCCATCGAGGCCGAACCGCCTCCCGCGTCCGGGTTGCGCAGCGTGGCGTCTCTCGCGGCCGAGGCCGGCGCGCCGGCCATCGCCTCGGAAGCGATGGCCGTTTCCGAGCGGATCGCGGAAGGCCGCTTCTACGTGGCCTGCGTCGGGCAGTTCAAGCGCGGGAAGTCCAGCCTCCTGAACGCGCTTGCCGGAAGCGCGGTCCTCCCCGTTGGCGTCCTGCCCGTCACGTCGGTTGCGACGGTCCTGCGCTGGGGCGAGCGTCTCGCCGCCCGTGTTCGCTTCGCGTCAGGAGCGTGGCGCGCCATCCGTCCCGAGGACCTTGCCGCATACGTGGCCGAGGAGCGCAACTCGGAGAACAAGATCGGCGTTTCGGCCGTGGAGGTCTTCCTGCCAAGCCCGCTCCTCGCATCGGGGATGTGTCTCGTGGACACGCCCGGCATCGGCTCGGTCTTCGCCGGGAACACGATGACCACGCGCGAGCTCGTTCCGCACGTGGACGCAGCCATTGTGGTGCTGGGCGCCGACCCGCCCATCTCCGGGGAGGAGCTGGCGCTCGTCGAGGAGGTTTCGCGCCACGTCGAAATGCTGTTCTTCGTCCTCAACAAGGCGGACCGGTTGCCGGCCGACCAGTCGAAGGAGGCCGCGCGGTTCACGGAACGGGTTCTGAAGGAGCGATTGGGCGCGCGCGCCTCGCCCCTCCTGATGGTCAGCGCCACCGAGAGGCTCCTTTCCGGTCCGACGCGCGACTGGGAAAAGCTGGAAAGCTCGCTCGATCGCCTCGCGCGGGAATCGGGCGCTTCCCTCGTGCGGGCGGCCGAGGAGCGGGCGATCACGCGGCTTCTCTCGCGGCTCGTCGTGGAGATCGACGAACAGCGGGACGCTCTCGTCCGCCCCCTTGCGGAGTCCGAGCAGCGAATCGGAAATCTCACGGCGTCCGTGGCGGAAGCCGAGCGCTCGATGGCTGACCTGGGGTACCTCCTGATGGCCGAGGTGGACCGGTTGGCGAAGAGGTTCGGCGAGGACCGCGAGGGTTTTCTCTCTTCTGCGCGCGAGCCGGCCGAACGCGAGCTGATCCGGGAGATCGATGCGGGAGTTTCGGAGGCGTCCGGCCGGCCGCTCCGCGCCCGGGCACGGGACGCGGCCGCCGCGATCGCCCGCCGCCACCTCGACGCGTGGCTCGCCACCGAGCAGCCCGCCGCCGAAGCGCTCTATCGCGGCGCCGCCGAACGCTTTCTCGCTCTCGGCAACGATTTTCTCCGGCGCTTCTTGAAGTCCGGCGAGCTCGGGCCCGAGACGTTCCCGGCCGAGCTGGGTCCCGAGGCCGGATTCCGGGCGAAGTCCCGGCTCTTCTACACGGAGCTGCTCTCCGTGGCGCAGCCGTCGCCGCTCCGGGTCCTGGACCGCTTCCGGACGCTCGGAGCGCTCCGCCGCGCGGTCGGGCGAGATGCCTCCGCGTATCTCGAGCGGCTCCTTTCCTCCAACAGCGCGCGCATTCAGAACGATCTCATCGAGCGCGTGCGCGAGAGCCGACACCGCCTCGAGGCGGAAATCCGGTCGCGCCTCTCGGAGGCCGTTCAATCCGCCGTGAGCGCCCTCGAGTGCGCGAAGGCCCGGCACACCGAAGGCGAAGCGAGCGTCGCCGCCGAGCTCGTGCGGCTCGATGGTTTGAGGCGCAGCGCGCAGCGGATCGGGGGCCTCCCGTGATGATGTCCACGGGCTTGGGGGAGATCCATGTCAAGCGGCGTTGACATCGGCAACGGCCGCGGCAGACAATTCTCGCAGAGCGATGGAGCTCGCTCCCAGCGCCGCGAAGGCTGATGACTCCTGGTTCGGGAAAAAGGAGTCACGCGTGTCCGAAAGCAGAGTCCTTCTCCAGAACCTCCTCGCGCCCTCGGGTCTCAGGCTCGATGGAGACGCCCCGTGGGACCCCAAGGTCCACGACGAACGCTTCTACGGCCGCGTCCTCGCGAAAGGCTCGCTCGGCCTCGGTGAGAGCTACGTCGACGGCTGGTGGGATTGCGAGGAGCTCGAGACGTTCTGCTGCCGTCTCCTCTCGTCGGGTTTGGCACAAAAGGCCCTGGTCTGGCGCGATCTCCCGCGAATCGTCCTCGCGCGGCTGACGAACCGGGGGCGCCGGTCGAAAGCTTTCGAAATCGGCGAGCGCCACTACGACCTCGGCAACGACCTTTACGAGACGATGCTCGACCGGCGCATGACGTACAGCTGCGCATACTGGGCCGGCGCCCGGACTCTGGACGAGGCGCAGGAGGCGAAGCTGGACCTCATCTGCCGCAAGGCGGGCCTGAAACCGGGAATGCGCGTCCTCGACATCGGCTGCGGCTGGGGCGGGTTCGCGGCCTTCGCGGCGGAGCGCTACGGAGTTTCGGTCGTCGGCATCACCGTTTCCAAGGAGCAGATCGAGCTTGGACGTCGGCGGACCGCCGGGCTGCCCGTGCAGCTCCTCCTTCAGGACTATCGCGACCTTGCCGGAACCTTCGACGCGATCGTGTCGGTCGGCATGTTCGAGCACGTCGGGCGCCGGAACTATCGGACGTTTTTCGACGTGGCGCGCCGGTCTCTCGCCCCGGGCGGCCTCTTCGTTCTCCACACGATCGGAACCCGGCTGTCCACCCTCTCGTGCGACCCGTGGATCGAGAAGTACATCTTCCCGAACAGTCTCGTTCCTTCGATGGCTCAGATCGCGGCGGCGCTCGAGAACCGCTTCGTCATCGAGGACTGGCAGAATATCGGGCCGCACTACGAGCCCACGTTGATGGCCTGGTTCGCGAACTTCCGCACCGGTTGGGACCGGCTCCAGGCGCGATACACGGACCGCTTCTTCCGCCTGTGGTCGTTCTACCTGCGCGCCTGCGCGGGGTCGTTCCGCGCGCGGTACAACGACGTCTGGCAGATCGTGCTTTCGCGTGAGGGGCTGCGGGGCGGGTACGAAGCGGTCCGCTGAGGCCGTCGGTCCGGGCCCGACGGGCCAGGAGAATCGAACGTCGCGCGAAGACGGCCGCTAATTCCACCTCTGCGCAACGGATGCGGCCGCTGGACGCTATGCTGTTGGCAGTGCCGAAGTAGTCGGAGGCGAAAGGAGCAGCTGGTGGCGCGAGAAGTCCAACGCATCTCCGTCAGTGACGAGACGATTCAAGAAATCGTTCAACGGCTTCTGCGCGTTTGCCGTCCGGACCGCGTGATTCTGTTCGGTTCCGCCGCCACAGGAACGATGACCCCGGACAGCGACATCGATCTCCTGGTACTCGAGCCGCAAGTACACGACGTTCGCGAGGAAGCGACGCGCCTTCGCGCGGCTCTGGATGGAGTCCCTTACCCCATCGACGTGATCGTGATGAGCCGAGAACGATTCGATGAGACGCGTGGTGTCATCGGAGGGATCGCTTTTCCGGCTGCACGCTACGGAAGAGTCATCTATGAAGTCCCCTGACGAGGTGAAGGGCGAGTTCATCCGGCAGTGGATGGGCAAGGCGTTTGACGACCTTCGCGTCTGCCGCCGCCTCGCTGGGGAGCCTGACCTTACTGCGATTGCCGGGTTCCATGCACAGCAAGCGGCCGAGAAAGCGTTGAAGGCCTTTCTGGTCTGGCATCAGGTCGAGTTCTCCAAGTCACACGACATCGGAAGGATCCTGGAGCTCGTAGCGTCTGCTGACTCGGAGCTGGCGACCACATTTAAGGGCGCGATGGCACTGACACCTTTTGGGGTCCAGTACCGCTACCCCAGCGACCTTCCGGAGCCCACGGTGGAGCAGATCAGAGAGGCGCTTCGCACCGCCGAGGTCGTTCTGGCGGAGGTTCTGGCTCGGCTCCCTCTGGAATTCCGCAAAGAGCTGGAGGCGGAGTGATCATGGAGCCTTGGTTAAGGTCGCGACGGCGGCGGGCCGGCGCTCTTCGCGGTAGCTGGCGTCGGGCTCCTCGCATACGGGCTCTCGATACTCGTCGTCGCCGCGCACCGGCGGAGGCGCCACCGATGAGGGCGCCCGTCATTGCCGCCTCGAAGGGCGTGCCGGCGTACCGGACTCTTCTCGCGGAGCGTTAAGTTTGCCGCTGTGGCCCGCCGGGCCTCTAGAATCGAGCCACCATGGCTGAAGTCAACCGACGCCGTACCGGCGAGTTCCTGCGAAAGCTCTTTGAAGTGCTCATCCCACGCGCCGAAGGGATGCACGCGCGTGACGCACTCGCGGCGGTCGAAGCCGAGATCCCCCTCAGCGACTACGAGAAGGGTACGTATGCGTCGGAGTACGGGGGACGCCGATTCGAGAAGATCGTGCGGTTTGCCACGGTGGATTGTGTAAAGGCGGGTTGGCTTCAAAAGAACAAGGGTCAATGGACGATCACGGAGGCCGGGAAGGCGGCTTACAAGGCTTACCCGGAACCTGAGGCTTTCTACAAAAGGGCGAAAAAGCTCTATGACGAGTGGAAAGCGACGCAACCCGACGCCGACTCCGAGGCTGGCGACGAGCCGGTGGATGAGGGGGGCGGTAAGGCTGCGAGTATCACGTTCGAGGAAGCAGAAGAGCAGGCTTGGCGCGAAGTGGAGCAGTACCTCCGCACGATGAAGCCCTACGACTTCCAAGACCTGGTGGCCGCGCTCCTGCGAGCGATGGGCTACTACGTCTCCTGGGTGGCACCGCCCGGCAGGGATGGCGGCATTGACATCCTGGCCTCCACCGATCCGCTCGGAGCCCGCCCGCCGCGTATCAAGGTTCAGGTCAAGCGCCAGCAGGATTCGGTCCGCGTCGACGGCCTCCGGTCGTTCATGGCCCTTCTTGGCGACGACGACGTTGGTCTGTTCGTTAGCACCGGCGGATTCACGAAGGACGCTGCCGAGGAGGCGCGCACTCAGGAAAAGCGGAAAGTCACGCTGATCGACCTCGAGAAGCTTTTCGATCTTTGGGTCGAGAACTACGGAAAGCTCAGCGACGATGCGCGTCGACGACTTCCCTTACGCCCAATCCACTTTCTGGCTCCCGAGAGCTAGATTCCCCGGATCCTCCTCGCCGCCCCCTCACGGGACACCGCCCGGCGCGGGGCCGACAGCTCCTCGGACGCTTCCCGTTTCCTCTCCAGCTCGTCGAAGTGGGTCTAGGACGTCGCCGCGGGCGAAGATGCAGACGAACTCGGAGTCGAACGTCTCGCGAGGCGGTTCGCGACCTAGTGCGCCAGCGCGAAGACGCCCGCCGCCTCTTTTTCGGTTAGGTCCAGGGGACGTGCCTCCGGGACAGGACGAGTGTGTGCCCGGGAGAGAAGGGCTGTCACTTCCCGGCCGCGCCGCAGGCGCAGTCGCCACGGAACGCGTCGTTGACCGGCGGCCTCTTGTTGACCTGGAAGCAGAAGTCCGTGAGCTCTTTCGCGCCGGGGCCCGACGCCAGCGGCGGCGCGTCGGCGCCGACCTCCCGGAAGCGGACCGTGAGCGTGCCGTCCGAGAAGACCTCCATCCGGGTGTAGCCGTACTGGATCGTCTCCTGGTATTGCTGCGCGCCCGCGGTCCCGATGATCCAGCCGGGCAGCACCTGTCCGCGATGCTCGGGCGTGTCGTAGATGTTCTCCAGGAAAAAATGTGAATGGCTTGCCAGGACGTACACGTGCTTGCGCTTCTCCCCGGGCCCCGCGAGGTTTTGCGCGCGAAAGAGGAGATCGTAGGCCTGCTGGCCCGAGCACAGTCCCGCGCACGTCGCGTCCATGGCGTGGCCGCGCGACGTGCTGTAAGGAAGCGCGGCGTGCAGGCCGACGACGATCGTCCTCACGGAGTCGTCCGCGGCGTCCGCGGCGAGGACGCGCGCGAGCCAGACGAGCTGCTCCCGCGAGAAACCTCCTTCGTCCGCGTTGTCCAGGGAGATGAAGTCCACGCCTTTGCGGACGACCCGGTAGAACGTGCTCCCTTCCGCCGAGAAGATGCCGCGCGAGGAGTCGAGAATGCGCTGCTCGTGAATCGGAGCCTGGAGGAGCCACTTGCGAAAGGCCCTCCGGTAATCGCCGCGAGTCCTCCCATAGAGTTCGTGGTTACCGATCGAAAGGAGCACGGGCGTCTTCTTGAAGCTTCCGAGCTGCCGCTCGATGAAGTCGTCCCACGCCGTATCGAGGTATTCGGCCATCTCGAAACGGTCGAGCTGGTTCGGCGGCCGGTTCTTGCAGTCGTACGAGGGGTGCCGGCGCTTCAGGATGTCGCAATCGATGTCGTACATCCGCCGGAAATCCCCGAGGTGCCAGTAGAGCTCCGCGGGCGGGCCGGCGGCCTCGCTCTCGATTACCCTCGCGATCTTGGGCATGACGAGGTCGCCGCAATCGCGAGAATCTCCCGAAACGGCGAATGCCCATGCGATGGGAGGCACCGGAGGAGGAGCCTGGGCAAGAGCGACAGGAGCCAGCACGGACACGACGACCCCCACGATGACTCTTTTCATGGAATCTCCTTGCGTCGTCCGGTTCAACGTGCCGCCACACCTTCGATCTTCCGGATGCGCGCGTTGATCGAGTCGACGACGTAGAGGTTGCCCTTGCCGTCGAGGCCGAGCCCGATCGGGAAGTTGAGCCGGGCCTTCGCGGCGGGGCCGCCGTCCCCCTCGAAACCGGGTGTGCCATCTCCCGCGATCGTCGTCAGGATTCCCGTCTTCGCGTCGAGGCGGCGAATCGCGTGGTTCTGGGTGTCGGCGATCACGAGCCGGCCGTCGCGGTCGAAGGTGAGGCCTCCGGGCCGGGCGAGGGCGGTCTCGGACGCCGGGCCGTCGCCCGTGAAGATGTTCTTCCGGATCCCGGCGATCGTCGTGATCGTCTGGGCGGCGGAGGGAAGCGCGAGGGCGAAAGCGGCGGCGAGGGCGAGGGCGTGCCGGATGTGTGTCACCGGGCGATTATCACAGGACGGGGGACAGGGCGCGGGCGCAGAAGTCGTCAAAAACCTCGGCGTCCTCCGCCTGTGCTTCTTCCTTGCGCCGCGTGAGAACACGCCCATCTCGCTGCGCTAGCATCGCACGATGTCCGAAGACGGCGCGCGTTCCGTTCTGCATGGCGAGATCCTCGAGCAGCCCGAGGCCGTCGCGCGCCTTCTCGCGCGGGAGCGCCGGAACGCGGCGGCGCTCGCCGCGGGCTGGCGCCGCGCGGACATCCCGTTCGTCCTCGTCGCGGCGCGCGGCACGTCGGACAACGCGGCCCGCTACGCGAAGTACGCGTTCGGGCTCGCCTCGCGCCTTCCCGTCGCGCTCGCTGCGCCGTCCCTCGTCACGCTTTACGGGGTGCCGCCGCGGCTCAAGGGCGCGCTCGTCATCGGCATCTCCCAGTCCGGGCGCTCGCCGGACATCGTCGAGACGATCGCGGCCGCGCGCCGCGAAGGCTCGCCGACGCTCGCGATCGTGAACGATCCCGAGAGCCCGCTCGCGCGCGCGGCGGACGACGTGCTGCCGCTGCACGCGGGCCCGGAGCGAAGCGTCGCGGCGACGAAGACCTACACGGCCGAGCTCGCGGCCATCGCCCTTCTCGTCCTGTCGTTCGCGCGGCGGAAAAAGGAGCTCGACGCGCTCGCGGCCATGCCGGACGCCATGGGAAAGGCCCTGTCTTTTGAGCCCGCCGCATGCCGCGCGGCGCAGAGGCTCGCGCATGCGGAGCGGGCCGTCGTCCTCGCGCGAGGCGTGCACTACTCGACGGCGTTCGAGATCGCGCTGAAGCTGAAGGAGCTCGCGCTCCTCCTCGCTGAGCCTTTTTCGGCTGCCGATTTTCAGCACGGCCCGATCGTGATGGCCGAGAAAGACCTTCCCGTCATCCTCGTGTCGCCGCCCGGGACGCGCCCCGAGGCCGAGATGCGTGCCGTCGGCCGGGACCTAGCGCGCCGGGGGAGCCCGGTGATTCGGATCGGCCCGCGCGGGCCGGCGTCGATTCCCGTGCCCGAGGTTCCCGAGCTTCTCGCGCCGATCGTCTCGGTGATTCCCGGGCAGCTCCTCGCGTACCATGCCGCGCTCACCCGGGGACTCGACCCCGACCGCCCGCGCGGCATCCGAAAAGTGACCGAAACGCGGTGAACGGCCGGCCGCCGTCTCTGCTAGTGTTCTCCCATGCAAAGCACATCTCTCATGAGGGTCACCGGCGTTTTCGGCGCCACTTCGGCGCTCGTCGCGCTCGTCGCGCTCGCGGGCTGCGCGTCCTCTCGCAGCTCGATGGCGGGGCCGGTCGTGGCCGAGGCGAAGAACCTGCCCGACCACTTCATGGTCGCCGTGACCGGGCTCGCCCAGAGGGAAGAGCCGAAGCCCGGTGAGGGCTGCCGGAACCCGATGGTGGATCCGCGGAATGGCGCGGCCCTGAACCTCATGCGCTCGAAGAACGGCACCGGCGACTACCAGGTGCTCGGCCAGCAATACGAGCTCGATTCGACGTACGGCGTCGATTCCCGTCATCTTCTCAGGATCGACTGTGCAACGGGGAAGGCGCTCGGAATCGTCGACCAGTAGCGGGCCGCGGGAGCGTCTCAGCGCGGCCGCACCTCGAACAGCTTCATGAAGGGGACCTCGAGCCCGTCGGGGCCGGGCCCCGTCTCCGGCGATTCCCAGATCTTCCTTAGGCGCGCGAGGACCTCGCGCACCGCCGGCGGATCGTCCGGGAACGGCACGCCGTCGAAGAGATGGAGCCGCACGAGAAACGTGCGGCTTCCCTCCGCGGTCGGGCGGTACGGCGTCATGCGGTCCAGGTCGTAGCCGCCCGGGAAGATGAGTCGCGCATCCTCGCCGAGGCTGTGCGCCGCGCTTGGCAGGACGTTGGGCGGATAGACGGCGAGGACGTACCGGAGGCGCAGCGCGTCGAGCTCGGCCATCACCTTCGCGGGATCCGTCTCCAGAAAGATACGCATCGCGCGCGCGAACCCGGAGTGCATGCTGCCGAAGTTGTTGAGCGCTACCGCCTGGGACGAGTGCGTGAGGAGATCGTGACCGTAATCCCATGGCGCGAGAACGCCCCATTCCGGGGGATTCGCCGTCGTCGGCGTCAGGGCCACCAGGGCCGCGGCGGCCTCCTCGCCTGCTGTGAAAACGGGCGCGGCGGTTCCCCGGAGGGTCGCCGAGAGGTACGTGATGAGAAACGCCTGGGCCGCGCCCGCAATCCCCGCCGCGAGGATCCCGCGCCGGAGCCAAAGTGCGCCGGGCGTGAGCGGAACCCACGCGGCGCCCGCTGCCACGGCACAGAGCGCCGCGGCCGGCGGGAGAAGGCGCTTCTGGAAGAGGGCGAGCGCGAGAAAAGCGAGAGCCGGCACGGCGAAGAAGGCGATCGCCGCGCGCGTTTCGGGGGAGATCTTCCGCGCGCCACGAATCGCGAGCCAGAGCGCGACGAGAAACGCCGGCACCGATGGGAGCGCGGCGAGGAGGGCGCTCCGCGACGTGACGAGCGGGCGGAACTCATCGATCGTGGAGAGCCACGGGTCCCGGGCGCCGATGAAGCCGAAGCCGCGCGCGAGCGCGGCCCAGGCGGCGCGCGGCTGCAGGACTGCCAAGAGAACGGCAGCCAGAAACGCGAAGCTGGCGAGCGCCGGCCCGATCCGGTCACGCCTCGGCAACGGAAACACTGTTCTTCCTCGAATGCGAAGGAAGAGCGAGACCGCCGCAGTCCCGGCGGCGCCTGCGCAAAGCAGGAGGACGTACGTTGGACCGAGACGCCAGGGGTCGGAGGGATCGGGGTGAACGCGGAGTCCCGCGAAAAATGGAAGCGCGGCCGCGGCGGCCGCAAAACCCGCGGCGAGAGCCGCGAGGCCCGTGCCCTTCCCCTCTTCCCCTTCGAAGAAAATCGCCGCGGCGCATGCCGCGGCGGCGGCGACACCCACCGAGAGAACGAGGCCCGCGTAGAAGCCGAGGGCGACGAGAACGACGAGCGCCCAGCCCACGGCCCACGAGATCGAGCCGAGAAGTCCGGGCGGTCCCTCCTTCACCACCGAAGAAAGCAGCGATACGAAGTAGACGAGAAGCAGGACTCCGAGCACCTCCGTGAGGTTGTGGTCGATCTCGCCGAAGGAGCCGCGGCGCACGATCGCGGGCGTCAGCGCGAGGAGCCATGCCGCGGCGACGCCTCCAGCGTCGCCGCCCGTCTTCCGCGCGCACGCCGCGGCGACGAGGACCGCGAGTGCGAGCTCGACGACCGGAAACGCCGCGGCGAGAGGAAGTCCGCGCGCGGGCGATTCGCGGGTCGAGCCGCCGAGTCGGGCGAGGAGCGCCAACGTCGCGTCGTGGAGCGGAGGCCAGAGCGCTCGGCCTCCGTCCGGAAAGTTCTCGAAGCGATCGAGCACGGGCGGCAGGAGCGTGCCTTCCGCGATGGCACGCGTCGCGCGGCGGGCGTGAAACATCGCATCAGGGTCCTCGAATCGGCCCGAAGGCTCGGTCATCACGGTCGGACGCCGATGGCAGGCCAGGAGAACGGCGGTGAGACAGGCGCCGAGGAGGAGAACCCGATATCTCACGGCGCGGATCATAAGATCCGGCCATGGCGTTTTCTTCTCTCTCCCACCTCGCCTGCACGAAATGCGGCGCGACGTACGACGTCGGCCCGCTCCTCAATGTCTGTACGAAAACGGAGTGCGCGGGCGCGCTTTTCGCCGAATACGCGCTCGCGTCGCTTTCGAGGGACGATACGGCCGGCCGCCCGCGCACGATCTGGCGCTGGCACGAGCTGATGCCCGCGCGTCGGCCCGAGGAGATCGTGTCCCTGGGCGAGGGTGGGACGCCGCTCCTCCACGCGAAGCGCCTCGGGGCGAAGAACGCGATGCCGCGGCTCTACGTCAAGGAGGAGGCGGGCAACCCGACCGGCTCTTTCAAGGCGCGCGGGCTCGGCGCGGCCGTCACGATGGCGAAGGCGCTCGGCGCCCGGAAGCTCGCGCTCCCGACCGCGGGCAACGCGGGCGGCGCCGCGGCCGCGTACGCGGCAGCCGCGGGTCTCGAGTGTCACGTCTTCATGCCGGCCGATACGCCGAAGGTCTTCAGGATCGAGTGTAAGGCGTATGGCGCGCGCGTGACGCTCGTGGATGGCCTCATCGACGACTGTGGCCGGATGGTCGCGCAGAAGAAGGACGCGGAAGGCTGGTTCGACGTGTCCACGCTCAAGGAGCCGTACCGCGTCGAGGGCAAGAAGACGATGGGCTACGAGCTGGCCGAGGACTTCGGCTGGACGCTGCCCGACGTCGTCGTCTACCCGACAGGCGGCGGCACCGGCCTCATCGGGATGTGGAAGGCGTTCGGCGAGATGGAGCGCCTCGGGTGGATCGGCTCCGCGCGCCCGCGCATGGTTTCGGTGCAGGCGGAGGGCTGCGCGCCGATCCCGAAGGCCTACGCGGAAGGGAAGGACGTCTCGGTCAGATTCGAGAACGCGCACACATACGCGTCGGGCCTGCGCGTCCCGAAGGCCTACGCGGATTACCTGATCCTGAAGATCCTGCGCGAGTCGAAGGGCGAAGCCCTGACCGTCACGGACGACGAGATGCGGCGCGGCGTGAACGAGCTGGCGTCCTCGGAGGGCCTCTTTGCCGCGCCCGAAGGCGGCGCCGCGTGGGAAGCGGTCAAAAAGCTCGTGGCGCAGGGGAAGGTCGACCGCGGCGAGCGCGTCGTTGTCTTCGACACGGGCACCGGCTACAAATACGTGGAGTGAGGCCGCCCGTGTTCTTCCTCTTCTGGTTCGGCAGCGACGTGAAGGAGGAGCGCCAGCCCGCCGGCTTCTTCGACTGCCCGGGCTGCGGCCAGAGACAGCCGTGCGAGCTCGTGCGGATCAAGAGGACGCTGAAGCTCTTCTCCGTCCTTCCGGTCTGGACCAGCACGCTTGCGGAGGTCCGCGTCTGCCAGATCTGCGGCGCCCGTGAGGGCGAGCCGCCTCTGTCCGCAATCCCGGCCGACACCTGGCGCTGCCCTCGCTGTGGAAACGTCAACCCGGCCGGCACGACTTCCTGTCTGGGCTGCGGCGTGAGGCGATGAACTTCACGGGGCCGCGACAGGTGCAGGTTTCCCCGCGCTCGCAAGGAATGCAGGCATAACCTACCATCGGTGCATGCAGTACACGATCCGCAAAGTCCCCCTCGCTATCGACAAGGCGGTGCGGCAGCGCGCGCGGGCCGAAGGCAAGAGCCTGAACGCGATAGCGGTGAAGGCCCTGGCCGACGGTCTCGGGCTCCAGCGCGAGACGGTCGTGCGACGCGACCTGGGGGACATCGTCGGGACATGGGCGAAGGATGCGGCGGCTGAGCGGGCGCTGGCCGCGCAGGATCGGATCGACAAGCCGCTCTGGAAGTGAGAATCGCCCTCGACCGTCACTTTGACCGTCTTCCGCAAATCGTGCGCGTCTGACCGCCGGGTAGCCCGAGGGCGCAGCTCTTCTGGGAACTACTTGAGTCCCAGCTTCCCGCGCGCGGAGGACAGCCGGTTGTCGATTGCCTCCTGTCGCATGGCACCCTGGAAGCCTCCTGTGCCGAGCGCGGCTTTTCCGCCTTCCGAGAGCGTCTCGCGCATGAGGAAGAGCGCGCTCCGCGCATCCTCCATCCCCCGGACGGGCTTGTAGACTCGCCGTGTGAAAGCTGCATTCGACGCCGACTACGTGATCGTGGGCTCCGGCTTCGGGGGAAGCGTGAGTGCGCTCCGGCTCTCCGAGAAGGGTTACCGAGTTCTCGTCCTCGAAAAGGGCACGCGCTTCGCCTCTTCCGACTTCCCGAAGTCGAACTGGAACATGAAGCGGTGGCTCTGGCTGCCGTCGGTGGGCTGCCGCGGCATCTTCAAGATGACGTTCCTCCCGCACGTCACGGCTCTCTCGGGAGTCGGCGTGGGCGGCGGATCGCTCGTCTACGCGAACACGCTCCCCGTCCCGGCCGACGAGTTCTTCTCCGCGCCGTCCTGGGGAGATCTTGCCGATTGGAAGCGCGAGCTCACGCCCCACTACGCCACCGCCAAGCGGATGCTGGGCGCCACGCGCGTGCCGTTCACGACGCTGCCCGACGAGGTTCTTCGCGAGGTGGGGAAGGACATCGGCCGGGAGGACGGCTGGTCGCCTACGGACGTCGCCGTTTTCTTCGGGGAGCCCGGCGTGAAGGTGCCCGATCCCTACTTCGGCGGCGAAGGGCCGGAGCGCTCCGGCTGTACGCGCTGTGGCGGCTGCATGGTCGGTTGCCGGCACGACGCGAAGAACACGCTCGACAAGAACTACCTGTGGCTCGCCGAGAAGCGTGGCGCGAAGGTTGAGGCCGATACGGAGGTTCTGTGGGTGAAGCCGCGCGAAGGCGGCGGCTTCGCGGTCACGGCGCGGACGGGGCGTTCGCTTTTTCCGTTCCTCCGGAAAACGCGGACGATCTCGGCGCGGAACGTCGTCTTCTCGGGAGGCGTCCTCGGCACGGTGGAGCTCCTGCTGAAGCTCAAGGAGCGGCCGGACGGCCTCCCGAAGATCTCCGACCGGCTCGGCGACTTCGTGCGCACGAACTCCGAGGTCCTCATGGGCGTCGTGACGGAGCGGCGCGACGTGGACCTGTCGGAGGGGATCGCGATCGGTTCGATCCTGCAGACGGACGCGCACTCGCACCTCGAGCCCGTGCGCTATCCCGCCGGCTCGGGCTTCTTCCGCCCGCTCGCGATGCCGCATGCGCCAGGCGACACCGTCGGCACGCGCCTCCTGAACGCGGGCGCGATGTTCGTGAAGAAGCCGTGGGCCACGTTGAAGGCGGCGTTCGTGTCGGACTGGGCGAAGTACACGATGATCCTCCTCTACATGCGCACGTCCGAGGGGACGCTTCGCATGAAGCTCGGCCGCGGCATTCGCACGCTGTTTCGCCGCGGCCTGACGACGGGGACCGGCAGCGGGCCGCAGGCGAAGGCGTGGGTGCCGGAGGCGACCGAGCTCGCGCGCCGCGTCGAGAAAAAGCTCGACGGCTACACGGAAAGCCTCGCGACCGAGACGCTCCTCGGCATCCCGACGACCGCGCACATCCTCGGCGGCTGCTGCATGGGAACGTCGGCGGCGAGCGGCGTCATCGACGAGAGGCACCGCG
>Ga0208080_1000361_pt1 | contig 22903 bp, 19 predicted proteins | sample NGESurdeep092012_3_FD_184476 | JGI IMG/M metagenome (GOLD analysis project Ga0208080, IMG submission 184476) | Arctic peat soil microbial communities from Barrow, Alaska - NGEE Surface sample 210-3 deep-092012 (SPAdes) | ecosystem: Environmental > Terrestrial > Soil > Wetlands > Peat ...
GCCCGATTCAACCCTTTCCCCTGGGCCGCTGTCATATGGCTGCACGTGTGCCGGAGACGCGTGCCCACTCGCCCGGAGATTCCCATGCGTCAGACACCCGTCGACGACAGCCGATGGCTGGAACGGTGGACGGGCGGATGAATACCGATTTTCCGATCACCGTACAGGGGAAAATCGGTCGCCGACTGAGCCTGCCGCTGAATGGCGGTGGCACGCCCATTCGCGCGATCACAACGAATGGGTCGGTGACGCTGTCCAGGCGCTGAGCGCCGCTCCGGGGCGGCGGCGCTGAAGCGCCGCCTCTCGGGACGGCACACCAACACCGAGAGCACAGCGGGTCCATCCTTTGCTCGGGCCGGGTATACTCATGCATCAACCCCGACCACGATACCGATGAATACCAGGCTATTCGCGCTTCTCGCTGCACTCGTCGCCGCAGCACCGCTCGCCGCGCAGGTCGCCGCGCCGGCGGCTCCCGCAGCCACTGTCATGCCGCGCTTCGACAATACCGGAGTCGGCGACACGTCGATCTTCGCACCGCTCGTGCTGCCGGCCGCCAATATGTACCGCTCCGGCTCCGGCGCGCCCGGCCCCAAGTACTGGCAGAACCACGCTGACTACGACATCAAGGCGTCGCTCGACACCGGCTCCAAGACGCTGACTGGCTCGCTCAAGCTCAGGTACACGAATAACTCTCCCGACACCCTTCGCTTCATCTGGTTGCAGATGGAGCAGAATGCGTTCACGGACAAGTCGCTCAACTCGTTCATCTTCCCGCAGGATTCGCGTTTTGGCGCGCGCGGTTTCGAAGGTGGTGATATCATTGACCGCTTCGACCAGTTGCTCGGCGCGCGTCGTGTCGCGGTGAAGCGGCGTCCGAACGAGACTGTCATGAAGGTGGACCTCGCCCAGCCGCTCCCGCCCGGCAGGATGGCGACCTTCGACGTCGCCTGGCACTTCCTGATTCCGGAGCACGGCGCCGACCGCATGGGCCGCGAGGGCTCGCTGTACGAGCTGGCGCAATGGTATCCGCGCGTGAACGTCTACGACGATCTGCGCGGCTGGAACACGGAGCCGTATCTCGGACAGGGCGAATTCTATCTCGAGTATGGCGACTTCACCGTGGAACTCACTGTGCCGGCGGGATACATCGTTGCGAGCACGGGAACATTGGTCAATCCAACGGCCGTGCTGACGCCCGCACAGATCACTCGGCTCGCGCAGGCGATCAAGTCGGCGACGCCGGTGAACATCGTCACGCTCGACGAGATTAAGTCCGGCGCCGCCCGGCCCAAGTCGACCGGCATGCTGACCTGGAAGTTCTCGGCAAAGAAGGTGCGCGACGTCGCGTGGGCCGCTTCACCCGAGTACCTCTGGGACGCGAGCGGCTGGAACGGCATTCTCGCGCAGGCCTTCTACCGGCCGAGCGCCATCGATCCGTGGAAGGACGCGGCGGATCAGGCGCGCATGTCGATCGACGAGTACTCCACGCGCTGGTACAAGTATCCATGGCCGCAGATGAGCGCGGTGGAAGGGCCGATCAGCGGAATGGAATATCCGATGCTCGTGATGGAAGCGAAGAGCAGCGACAAGTACGACCTGTACAACGTCGTCACGCACGAGATCGGACATAACTGGTTCCCGATGCTCGTCGGCTCGAACGAGCGCGTGTACATGTGGCAAGACGAAGGGTTCAACACCTTCATCAACACCTTCAGCGAAGGGCGCCGCTATCCCGAGAAGGGCGATCAGATGGCGCGTGGGCTCGGCGAGCGGCAGTATGTGGAAGGCGCGCAGAAGGCGAACGTGGACCAGCCGATCGACATCATGCCCGACCGCATCGATCCTCGGCTGCTCGGGCTCGCGGCGTACGTGAAGCCGAGCGTCGGTCTACAGCTTCTGCGCCAGGAGATCATGGGCCCCGAGGCATTCGATGACGCGTTCCGCACGTACATCGAGCGCTGGGCGTTCAAGCATCCGTCACCGGCCGACTTCTATCGCACGATGGAGGACGTGGGCGGAAAGCGCCTCGACTGGTTCTGGCGCGAGTGGTTCAAGGAGAACCCGCACTTTGATCAGGCAATCGACACGGTCGTGACGTCGGATGCGCCGAACGGCGCGAAGGTCGTCACGGTGGTGTACGGAAATCGCGCGCGTGGAGTGCTGCCGATTCACGCACGATTCACCTACAGCGATGGGTCGGTGGAGAACCACGACTATCCCGCTGAGGTGTGGAGCACGAACACGATGCACTACATGCGCCGCTATACCGTCACCGGCAAGACGCTCGTCCGCATCGAGCTCGATCCCGATAAGCGGCTGGTGGATATCGATCGCTCGAACAACGTGTGGGGCTCGGCTTCAGGCGGGCCGAAGCCCTGAACCGATAGCTGGCTGGGTTTTCAAGCAAACGCGTGACTTGAGAAAGGGCTGGATTCAACGGGAACTGCCTGATAAGAAATCGGGCCGTTTCAGGTCAATCCGGCTCTTTCCTTTTCACCGCTTTGTTCCTGCCGGGCCATGACATCCAGTTCCGCCACCAGCTCATCCCCGAAATAGTACCCCAGCTCGGCACGTGCCATCTCGTACGCCGTCGGACCGGGTCCGGCGCAGACTAGTGAACCCTCGGCCAGCTCCGCTGAGCACAGCAGGATCTCGTCGTCAAAAGTCACCGGAAAAAGCGCACTCACCATCGGCTTGAGCAGGTGGTAATCGTCGTTCGTCTCGAGCGACAGCGAGTGCAGCAGGCATCCGCGCGTGTCGCGACGCAGAAAGACGCAGCGGCCGTTCACGACGCGCGTTCGCGTCGCCGCTCCGCCGGGGAAGTCGGCGTCGAGCGTGGTCGCCGTCTCGAACCCGGCAGACGGATCGAGTCCGATGTGCGGCGCGAGCTCGGCTGCGCGCGCGAGGATCCGGTCGCGCTCCACCACGGACACGTCCACACCATGCTGGCAGCACGCGTCCGCACAGAAGCCGCAGCTCATGCAGTGGCCGAAGTACCGGCGCGTGAAGATCGCGGTGTCCACGGCACGCACGATCGGCGCGCCATCCCGCGCGACGTACGCACGGGAGAGCGATCGATGTGTCAGGCGGCGCTCGTGCCTTCGGCGCCGTCGCCGGGCGCGGGCGGAGCGCCACGCGGCCGCGGAGCTGGCCCTCGCCGGCGGCTTCGGCCGCGCTTCCGCGCCGCCGGGACCCCACTTCCGCTCGTCTGATGATGACCGCCCTCGGCCATCTCGCCGCGGCGAATCACCGACTGGCGGCAGGCCTCGAGCACCGCTTCGAGCGCCTCGATGCCGTCATCGGTAGCCTCGAGAAAGAGGTCTTTCACGACCGACTCTGCCTTCTCGAGCTGCTTCACGAGCGCCAGCGCCATCGCCCGGCTCGACATCGTGCCGCAGAGCGTCGCGTCGATGCGATTGCCGGCGGGACGACGCAACACGGTCACGGCGCCCTGCGTTCCAGGCTGCAGAAAGTACGGCGACTTGTGTACGGGCCCGGAGCGCTTCTTCGCGGAGCGACGCTTTTTCTCGGTCATATCACAATCATCCGCGTGTGCACGACTGTAACGTATTCGCAACACGGCTGAGGCGGGAGGGGCCTTGGACCGATCGGACAGTCGGACAGTCTGACGGTCTGACGGGACAACAGCGCGGCGCGTTCGTGACCGGCCTCGCGCGGCAGGCCACCGAGAAATTAGCTTCCGCCCTACACCGCATACGTCTCCCCACCACTCTTCCCGACCATGTCCACTTCCTCTCCCGCCGAGCCCGATCTCCGCTTTCCCATCGGCAAGCTAGACCGAAAGTCGCAGCTCTCTGCAGACGAGCGCCGAGCGGCCGTTGATGCGATCGCCGCTGCGCCGCGCGAGCTCCGCCAGGCTGTCAAAGGGCTGACCGATGCGCAACTGGACACGCCGTATAGACCCGGCGGGTGGACGGTGCGTCAACTCGTGCATCATGTGGCCGACAGCCACTTGAGCGCATACGTGCGCTTCCGTCTCGCGTTCACCGAGCAGAACCCGACGATCAGGGGGTACGACGAGGCGAAGTGGGCCGAGCTCGACGACGCGCGCACGATGCCGATCGAGGTCTCGCTCACCCTCCTCGACGCGGCGCACGAGCGCCTCGCGACGCTCTTGCGCAGCTCTTCGGAAGACAGGTTCCAGCGCACACTGAATCATTCCGAGAATGGTTCGATGACGGTGGACAGCCTGCTCTCCATGTATTCCTGGCATGGCCGCCATCACACGGCGCACGTCACCGCGCTGCGCGAGCGGATGAAATGGTCGTGACACGCCGGACCCTGGGGGCGGCCTTCTCGCTCGTCTGTCTTGCCGCGTGCGGTCGCGGCAAGGCGCCAGCGTCCGACACACCCGCTGCACAGCAGGAGGCAACCGCCGTCGCGGCCGGCGGCGCCCCGACCTGCCAGAGGACGGGACATTGGAGCGAGTGTACGGTCCGCATTCGCCTCGAGCAGTCCGGCCTCGCGCCGCAGAGCGGCTCGGATAAGATCGGGGACCTCCCGAAGCTCGACGTGAAGGCGGTCACGCTGACGCTCGGCAACGCGGGTGTGGCCTTTTACCTGTACCCCGACACCGTCTCGCGCCACACCGCCGCCGCCACGCTCGACACGGCGAAGTTCATCGCGCAAGCGCGTCCGATCAGCATGAAGGCTGAGACGACGCTGATTCAGAGCGACAACGTGCTGGTGCTGCTGTTCAGCAAGAACGAGCACCAGCGGGAGCGAGTGTCGGACGCAATCATGGCGGGGCCGCCGCAGCCGTAGTCTGCGGCATTCTGGGCGCTGCGGGACTCGCGTCTACGGCAGGTATGCGATGCAGTCGATCTCCACCCGCAGTCCGACACCCGGCAAACCCGCCGCCTGTATGGTGGTTCGCGCCGGCCGGTGATCGCCGAAGACACGCTCGTATACGCCGTTCATCAGATGGAACTCGTTCATGTCGAGCAGGAAGACCCCGCAGCGCAACACGTACTGCAGGTCGGAGCCGGCCGCCTGCAGGATCGTCCGCACATTTTTCAGGCACTGTGCCGTCTGCGTCGCCGCGTCCGGCCCGGCGAGCTGGCCTGTGGCTGGATCCGTGGCGCCCTGGCCCGAGACGAAGATGAGGCGCTCGAAGCCCATTCCCGGTGAGTAGGGGCCGACGGGCTTCGGGAGGTTGTCGGCGTGGATAGGACGGTGAGTCCTGGTGGTATTGCTTTCGGGCATCATTTGTCCCTGTGCGAAGGAAGCACGCGCATCGGCGTTCTTGCCGCGGCGCCGGGTTGATCACTCGCAAATATCGCGAGCGCCAATCGGCCCGCCAGAAGGTCGCGTCGTTCGACGTCGCCGAGTACCAGTGAGCCCCGTGATCGCACGGTGCCCTGTGCGGCAAGACGGCGGACGACGGGCCCCGGCGTGCCGGCGCTGTCGCGCACGATGCTCACGGCGTAGACGTGGCCGGCGGATGAACCGGACACACGCACCTCATACACGAGCGCCCGCCGAGTCGGATCGAACGTGAATGCTCCACGCGCCGTGGCGCCGTTGCTGCTTGCCGTGGTGGTAAACGCGAGCGGTTTCGGCGCGCGGCCATCGACGAGCGGCGGCGTGGTGCTCGGCGCGCGACGCGGATGAACCGACTGCTCGTAGTCGTACGCGAGGGCGAGCAGGTTGGCGTCGGCAAGTGGACGCCCCAGCAGTTCGACGCCAATGGGCATGCCATCTGGTGTAAATCCCGCAGGTACACTGAGGGCCGGCAATCCCGTGACCGCGCTCAATTGACACGTCGAGCCACGGGCCGGCTCGCCAATGAGCGCGGCCTTGCGCCGCATCGTCGGATAGACGAGGGCGTCATAGTGATTGGCGTCGAGAAAGGCGATGACCATGTCGCGCGCCGCCGTCCCCCGCGCGAGCGCGGCGCGATACGCCGCGTTGTCGCGCGTGCCGAGACTGTCCCGTCGGCGAAATGGCTGCTCGAGCGCCGCGTGATAGAGCCCGGCGGCGAGAATGTCGGACAGCCCTGAGACGTGCGTGCCCGGAACCTTCGCGAGGAAGTCGATGAGATCGTACTTGAACTCGTAGTCGATGACACTCGCGCGGTTGACGATGCTGTCGAGACCGGGAATGGCAACGTTCACCACTTCGGCGCCACGCGCCTTCATCTTGTCGAGCGCAGATCGGACGACGCGTGCGCCCTCCTGATCGTCGGCCTCCTCGCCAAAGTACGACGTCAGCACGGCGAGGCGCTTGCCACGGAGCGACGTCGAGTCGAGTGCGCTGACGAATCGAGGAAGCTGTCGCCCATTGAGCATGCGCGTCGCGGAGTCGGCGGCGTCCGGGCCGATGGTCGCGTCGAGCGCGATGGCGAGATCCATCACGGTGCGCGCAAGCGGACCACCCACATCCTGCGAATGCGCGAGCGGAATGATCCCGCTGACGCTGGAGAGTCCCTTCGTGGGGCGCAGGCCGAACAGATTGTGCACCGCGGACGGAATGCGAATGGAGCCGCAGGTATCGGAGCCCCACGCCACCGCGGAAAAACTCGCCGCCACCGCGGCGCCGCTGCCGCCGCTCGAGCCACCGGGATTTCTGTCCGGGTCATACGGGTTGCACGTCTGCCCGCCAAGTGAACTGATGCTCGTGATGCCGGCGGCGAGTTCATGCATGTTCGACTTTCCGAGGATCACAGCGCCGGCGTCGCGGAGTCGTTTCACCTGGAAGGCATCGTCAGGCATGCGCAGGCCCGCGAGTGCGATCGAGGCCGCGGACGTCGGCATGTCGCGTGTGGCGTAGTTGTCCTTGAGGATGATGGGAATACCATGCAATGGTCCTCGCACCTTGCCGGCCTTCCGCTCGACGTCGAGCGCCGAGGCGTCGGCACGCGCGTGCGGGTTGAGCCGGATCATCGCGTTGAGGGCAGGGCCCTCGTGGTCGTACGCAGCGATGCGCGCGAGATAGGCGTCAACGAGGCTGGCCGAGGTCGTGCGTCCCGAGGTCAGCGCTGCTTGAAGCTCGGTGATCGTGGCTTCGAACACGATGTCGGCGCGATGGCCGTGCGCCGCACTCTGAGCGCGCGCCGGTGAGGCGCTGAGCAGGATGGCGAGTGCCGGAATGGCGAGTCGGATGGCGTAGTTCATGGCACGTGGCATATTCGTGGCCGGTGGATGCTGCAAAGTACCCCTGCGAGGGTGCCCCAGAAGCTATTGCACCGTCCGGTGCGCGATCATCCCCGGCGGCGCGGTCACTCCTCCCGATACTATGAACGCCATCACGTCCGCGCTATCCGCGTCAACCGGCGTCACCGCGCTCGTCGGGACGATCCACAGCACGCCGGAAACGGCGTACGAGTGCGGCACGTACACCGTGACATGGTCCACCAGCCCGAGTCTGGCGAGCGATTCCTGCGTCACGAAGCCGAGTGCGCGCGCCACGCCCCCAGCATACGGCGCCACGAGTACCGGCTTGTCGAAGCGGCGCTTCTCACCCACGAAGGCGTTCAGCAAATCCCGCGTTGAGGAATAGAGCAGCCGCACGAAGGGCAACCGGTTGAGCAGGTTCTCCACGATGTTCAGCGCGCTGCGCGTGAGAAAGCTCTGCGCGAGGAAGCCGAACAGCGTGATCAGCACCACCGTGATGGCAAAGCCGACGCCGGGGATCGCGATCCCGAGCCATCCGTCGATCGTTCGGAAGATGTTCACGCAGATGTAGATCGTGAATGCAAGGGGAGCGAGAAAGACGATCCCCTTGAGGAAGTAGTTGATGAGGCGTGTCAACATGTGCCTGTTATGCGCCGCGCGGCCGTCACGACCCGCGCGCCTGTGCGAACGATCATCTGCTCTCGACGAGAACGCTCAACTTCCTGGTTCCCCACTGCAAGCTCATCATGCCGCGCGGATCGATCGCGATGGTGAACCGCTCGACGGATGTCCCCTCTTGCGATTCGGTCAGCGCCACGCGCGCGAGATCGCGGTCGGGATGGTATTCGGTGCCCCACTGGCCGAACTGCTTGTTGATGATGAGCTGATGCCCAAGCGGCGTCGTCGCGGTCCAGAGGGTGTAGGTGCCCGCCGAAACGAGCGCGCCGCCGATCCTGATGTCGGCGTCCGTGCGAAGCTGCGTCGCCGCGTTTGCCCCGGTGCGCCAGATGCTGTCGCCGAGCACGCCGTCCACCCACACATTGCGACCGCGCAGCGCCGGACGACCGTAATCCACCCAGAGGTGCGCGTTGCCCAGCGTCGCCTTCACCGTGTCGCGTGTTGATGCCGCGCCCGCCACGCCCGCGGTCTTCTCAAGCGCTGACCAGGACTTCGCCATCGCTTCGAGGTCGGTGCCCGCCACGCGATCGACACGAACCTTGATCGTCGTCTTGCTGCCGTCCAGCCCAAGAAGATTCGCGCCTCTGTCGAAGCGCGCATAGAGCGGGGATCCCGACCGTGTGATGCGCGCCGAATCGCCGGCGAACACCCGTACGGGCAGCGAGGTCGTCGAGCGCACACCGAATCCGAGGGGCACTCCGGCGAACTCCGCGCTGTCGCGACCGGATGCGCGCAGGTGGGCGATGGCGAGCTCGTACAGCCCGTAGGAATTGCCGAGCGTGGGCATCGAGAGCGCGCGAGCGGCGATGGAACGCGTCGTGTCTCCCGAGGGCCGGTGCCCGATGAGCGTGATGGAGTCCGCGCGGTATCGGACGTCGACTGACGGAATCTGGCCAGTCACGAGACTGCCGTCGCCGCGGATGAAGGCATAGGTCGCGCTCGTCGGCATGTTGTTCGCGCCGATCTCCACGCTGTACAGCTGGATGTTCGTGAAGGGCGAGCGTGCGATGACCACGCCTTCCATGTGCGTCGGCGTTCGCGTGTACTGCTCGAGCGATACCGTGTCCGCGCCGAGCCGGGTGAGCAGAGTGGTCGGACCACTGGCGACGATTGGCGCCGAGGTCACCGGCACCGATGCGCAGGCGAGCGTGAGCATGGGGGCCACGGAGAGCGCGGCCGATGAGACGCGACGAGTGATGCGGGCGTGCATGATGTCTCCGGTACGGTACGGTTCGGGTCCAGCGTCAACTCTAAAGTACGGGTGGCGTCGGCTGTTTGCATGGGCAAGTTGGCGCGGCGTATCTTGCGGCTCCAGCGTCCTTCGCTCCCAATCCGTCTGCCGATCGCACCCGAGTACGTGTCATGAGCCCCACTCATCGTTCCGCCCTCGCGCATCTCAAGCGCGCCGACCCCATTCTCGCGGCGCTCATTGCGCGCGTCGGCCCATGCCGGATGGAGCAGCGCCGTACGGGCACGCACTACGACGCCCTCGTGCGCTCGATCGTCTATCAGCAGCTCTCGGGCAAGGCCGCGGGCACCATTCACCGACGGTTCTGCGAGCTCTATCCGAATAAGCGGCCCCGCGCTGAGCTGGTGATCGAGACGGACGACGCACTGCTTCGAGATGCGGGGCTGTCGCGGCAGAAAATGGGCTACCTACGCGACCTCTCCGTCCGCGTCGCCGACGGCTCGCTGCCACTCACGCATCTCGGTCGCCTGTCGGACGACAGCATCATCGAGCATCTGGTGCAGGTGAAGGGTATCGGGCGGTGGACGGTGCAGATGTTCCTCATGTTCCGGCTCGGACGGCCCGACGTGCTGCCCGAGCTCGACCTCGGCGTCCAGAACGCAATCCAGCGCGCGTACGGCTTGAAGACGCGCCCGACGCCGAAGGAGGTCCTCAGGATCGGCGAGAGCTGGCGGCCGTATGCGTCGGTGGCAAGCTGGTATCTTTGGCGCTCGCTGGAGAAGCGTTGAAGCGGCCCGCTCGCTGCGCTCGCTAGGCGCGCAGCGCCGCAGCGGGCCGGCGTAAGACGCTCGTTTGTGCGTCGGCCGCCCCGAGCACGCGCCGCAGCGTAACGGTGAAGGTCGAGCCCACTCCTTCCTTGCTGGACACGGTGAGCTCGCCGCCCATGCCTCGCGCGAGGTCGCGTGAGATCGAGAGACCCAGGCCGGTACCTTGATGCGACGTCGCCATCGCATGGAGCTGAACGAATGGGTCGAACACCTGCTCCAGCTTGTCGGAGGGAATGCCGATCCCGGTGTCCGTCACGCGAAGCTCCAGCACGGCGTCGTTGTTTGGATCGCGTGCGACCTCGAATGACACGTGCCCGCCTGGCTTGGTGAACTTGGTCGCGTTGCTGAAAAGGTTGATCAGGATTTGTCCCAGCTTCTCCGCATCGGCCCATACCTCGCACGGCTCGCTCGAGAGCGCGCTGCTGAATGTCAGCCCGGCGGCTGTCATCTGCGTTTCCACCATTCCGGTGACGTCGCTCATGACGGCCCCGACGTCGGTGGGGACGATGGCGTACGCGAGGCGGCCCGCGTCGAGCTTGGCGAAGTTGAGGATGTCGTTGATGAGTGCGAGCAAATGACGCTGTGCGCGCGCAATGCGGGCGAGTGCCGCCTTCTGCGCCTCCGTCACCGGCCCGTGCAGCTCCATTTCTATTAGCTGCACGTGGCCGGCGATCGCATTGAGCGGCGTGCGCAGCTCGTGCGACATGTTGGCGAGGAACATCCCCTTCGCCGCATTGGCTTGCCGGAGGGCAGTGGTCGTACGCGCGAGCTCGTCGGCATGCTCTCGCATCTGGTCCGCGGTCAGCTTGAGCTCCATCTGCTGTTCCTGAAGCTGCTGGTTCGAGAGCCTGATCTCGAGCGCCTGCTGCTGGAGGGTTTCGTTCTGACGGGAGAGCTCCCTCGCCAGCGACGAGCGGAGCGCGGCCTTTCGGGCGAATCGCGTACTGATCAGATATGAAATGAGCGCGGAGAAGAGGACTCCGAGAATCAGGGCAAGTCGAAGCGTGTAATGATCCAACTCTTCGCGTCGCACCCGCTCCTCGAGAAGGCGGCGCTGCTCCCCTCTTAGATCGGCGAAGATCGCCCGGGCGCTGTCCATCACCCGCTTTCCATGCCCGGACCGAATGAAATCGAGCTCTGCTTTCGTTTCGCCGGCCCGGTGCATCGCGATGCCAGAGTCGAGCCGGATGAGTCTGAGCGCGACCACAGGAGCCAGCGCGTCCAGCAGACGCTGTTGTCGCGGATTGTCCTCCGTCAGCACGCGCAGCCGGTTGAGCTCGATGCCCACGGAATCCCGCCCGACTCGATACGGATGCAGATACTCCTCCGTGTCGGTAAGGAGATATCCGCGCTGACTGGTCTCGGCGTCCTGAAGATGCAAGAGCGCCGAGGACGCTGTCGAGAGCACGGTCTCCGTGTGCCGGACGAGGGCACGCCCCTGATCCTCGCGGTGGAACAGCTCGATGCTCCACGCGACGACCACCAACATCAGCACGACCGGAGCGAATGCGAGTGCGCGCTCCCGGACGGACGAAGCGGCTCGGGTTGGAGTCATTGTCGCACAATTTCTGGGAGAATCCCGAACTTCGCAACCTTGGCGACGTGAATGCGTAGTTGCCTGTGCCTCAATGTACGGGCGTGTACCTGTTCCCCACCATATTTTCTCTCCATGCTCGTCGTAAAGGACGATTCGGAAAGGGTTCGTCAGTACGCCATCATGCGGCGGCGCGCCACAGCGCTGCTCGCCGCGTTCGCCGCGCTTTTCGTGGCGACGGCGCTGCTCTCTCACCTGAGACCGGTACTGGCGCCACTCTGGATCGGCCTCATCCGTGCGACCGCCGAGGCGGCGATGGTCGGCGGGATCGCGGACTGGTTCGCCGTTACGGCGCTCTTCCGTCATCCACTTGGGCTTCCGATCCCGCACACGGCGATCGTGGCGCAGCGGAAGGATCGAATTGGTCGCAGCCTTGGGAACTTCGTGGGAAACAATTTCCTCGCGCGCGAGGTGATCGCGCGTCAGCTCGCGGGCATGCGCCTCGGCGAGCGCGCCGCGCTCTGGCTTGCCCAGCCCGAGCACCAGACACGCGTGGCGCGAGCGATCGCGGGCGGAGTGGCCCGAGCGGCGGAGTCCATTCCGAGCGAGGAGCTACAGGCGACCGTCCGCGAGACTCTCGTCGTGCAACTGCGAAAGGTGCAGATCGCCCCGCTGCTCAGCGATCTCCTGACCCTCGCGACGACCGACGACCGGCATCAGGAGATGCTCGACAAGCTGGTGAATCTCGTGAGCCGCATCGTGCACGACAACAAGGAGCTCATCCGCGTGCGGATCGCCGAGGAAAGCCCCTGGTGGGTGCCGGGCGTGGTGGACGACAAGCTCTATCAGAAGATCGTCGCGGGTATCGAGCGCACGTTGGATCAGGTTACCGCCGACGAGCAGCATCCATTGCGCGAGCAGTTCGACCAGGCGCTGCGTGGGTTCGTCGAAAAGCTGCACAACTCGCCGGAGACGATTGCGCGTGCGGAGGCGATGAAGGAAAAGCTGCTCACGCACCCGGCCGTGGAGGAGCTGTCGGATGCCCTGCTCCGCGCCGCGCAAAGCTCGCTCGCGAAGTACGTTGGCCCCGACGCGCCCTCTCCGGAACCGCTGGAGCGCGCCATCGGTGCCATCGCCGAGCGGGCGCTCGGGAACCCAGCCTTCCTGCAGGATGTAGATGACGCGGCCGAACGTCTCGTCCTCGGCGTCGTGGATCAGTACAGGCCCGAGGTCGTCGAATTGATCGCGAAGACTGTCGAAGGATGGGATGCGACTGATGCCTCGCGGAAGATCGAGGTGCAGATTGGGCGCGATCTGCAATTCATTCGCATCAACGGAACACTGGTGGGCGGGCTCGTCGGCCTCGTCCTGTACATCATCAGCGTGCTCGCCCGTTGAGCGCGTCGTCTTTCTCGAAGGAGGGTATGTGATGCGCCGTTTTTCTCTTGCCGTCCTGTTCCTGCCGTCGGTGCTGTTCGCGCAGACCCAACTCGAATACGCCGGACGCCGCGCCGATCTCGCGGCGAAGCTGCCCGATGGCGTCTTCGTCGCACTGGGTGGGCACGAGCCGGCACAGGACTACGTGTCGTTCTATCAGAGCCCGTCGTTCTACTATCTCACCGGCTTCAAGGAGCCGGATGCGGCGCTGTTGATGATCAAGCAAGGCGGCGTTGTGCGATCGGCCGCGATGTTCGTCAATCCAGGGCAGCCGAGCCGAGAGGTGTGGACGGGGACACGCGTCGGCGTGGATGGCATCGGCACGCTCACGGGCATTCGCGGGCGGCCTGCAAATGATCTGAACAAGGTGCTCGACTCGCTCGCCGCTGCCGGGATGCCGTTCAGGGTGGTGGGCGAAGTGGGGCGCGGCGCGGATGACGACCGGTCGCCGGCATTTCGCTCACCCGACGAACAGATCTTCGATCGGTTGAAGCGAAAGTATGTGGCGCTCAAGGTCACGACCGTGAACGACGTGGTCGAACAGCTTCGCGGCACCAAGAGCACGGCCGAGCTCACGATGATCCGCAACGCGGTGGACATCACGAATCGCGCTCACAAGGAAGTCATTCCGACGATCAAGCCGGGATTGAACGAGTTCGAGCTGCAGGCGCTCATCGAGTACACCTTCCGTCGCAACGGCGCGGACCGTCCGTCCTTCTCGACGAGCGTGGGATCGGGCCCGAACTCCACCACCGTGCACTACAACGTGGACGACCGGTTCATCGGCGCGACCGATCTCGTCGTGATGGACATCGGCGCCTCGTTCAAGGGCTACGCCGCCGACGTCACCCGCACCGTTCCGGCGAGCGGCATCTTCACGGTGGAGCAGCGGGCGATCTACCAGCTCGTGCGCGACGCGCAGAAAGCGGCGGAGCGTCAGGCCACACTCGGCAATTCGGCGCGGCTCATGACCGATTCGTCGAACGCCGTGCTCGCGGCGGGACTCACGCGGCGCGGCCTGATCGAATCGCCGGGAGCGACGTACGACTGCGTGTCAGGTGCGCAGCCACGCCAGTGCGCTCAACTTCAGCTCTTCTACATGCACGGCCTCGGCCACGGAATCGGGCTCGAGGTGCATGACCCGGATCAGTATTACTATACCGGCAAGATTCAGCCCGGCAGTGCGTTCACGATCGAGCCGGGCGTGTATGTGCGCGCGCACGTGCTGGAGGAGATTCCCGATACGCCGCGCAACCGCGAGTTCGCGGCGAAGGTGCGCAATGCGGTATCGCTGTACAAGAACATCGGCGTGCGAATCGCGGACGACTACATCGCGACGACGAAGGGTGTCGAATGGGTGTCGCAGGTGCCGCGCGAGATCACCGAGATCGAAGAGATGATGAAGAAGGGGACGACGGGCGTCGCGGCGCGCGACGAGTTCCGCGTCGAGAAATACCGCACGATTCCGTAGCGCGTGACGGACTCCCGTAGCAGCGCATCGAGCGCGGCAGCCGTTCCGACTGTCGCCGCGTTCCTGCTGTTCGTATTCGGGTTGTATCCCCTCGCCAATCGGCTGACGGATGGCGACGCCGTGCAGTGGTACAGCCACGCGCAGACAATCTGGCTCGTGATCGGGGGGGCGATGCTGGTTGTTCTGCTCGGCCTTGCGCATTGGCAAGCCGGGCGCGTGGACCGGTTCTGGAATGCGGTGAGCGAGCGAGTTCTCCGCATTCCGGCGCCGGTCTTTCTCGGTGGCGCCGCGCTCTTCGCGTTCGCTGCGTCGGCGATCTTCGCGGTCATCTGCTTCGGACGCCAGCCTCACAACGTCGACGAGGTCGCGCAGCTCTTTCACGCCAGGATTTTGCTCAGCGGCCGACTCTCGCTCCCGCCTGATCCCAATCCCGAGTTCTTCGGGATGGAGAACATGATCGACCGGAATCGCTGGTACTCCCAGTTTCCGATCGGGGGTCCGGCATTCCTCGCGATCGGGCTCGCACTGCGCGCAGCGTGGCTGGTGAACCCGGTTCTTCTCGCGCTCACCGTGTTGTCGGTGTACGGCTTCGCGCGCCGCGCCTACGGAGAGGCGGTCGCGCGCGCGTCTGCGCTGCTCTTCGCGCTCTGCCCCTTCGCGCTTTTCGTGGGCGCGAGCTTCATGAATCACGTACCGGTCGTCTGGCTCACAGGCGTGGCGATGGTGCAGCTCGCCATCTGGATGGACGCCGAGATCAGCCGGGAGGCCAACCGCGCTGCGGCCATCATCGGGCTCGCGTTGGGTGTGGCCTTCGCCGTTCGGCCGCTCGACGCGCTCGTCGCAGCGGGCGTCATCGGCGTCATGCAGCTCACACGATTGCGACACAGTTCGGCGCGGATTCGTTCCATCGGCGCTGAGATCGTCGGCGGGCTCATTCCGGTGGCGATTCTCTTCTACGTGAACTGGCGCACAAACGGCGCGCCGCTGCGCCTCGGCTATGAGGTGCTCTACGGCGACGCGCATTCGCTGGGTTTCCATCTCGATCCGTACGGCACGGCGCATACGCCGATGCGCGCGATCATGTTCGCGTCAAAGTATCTGATGCAGCTCAACGTGCTACTGTTCGAGTGGCCGCTGCCTGCGGTCGGCATCATCGCGGTGGGACTACTCGCGCTGCGCCGACCGAGGCGCTGGGACTACTTCCTCATTGGCCTGTTCTTCGCACAGACTATCGCCTACGCGCTGTACTGGCACGACGGCAGCTTCCGCGGTCCGCGCTTCCTGTTCAACGCGCTGCCGGCGATCGTGATCCTCACGGCGCGCGCGCCATTCGTCATCGCGGAATCGACGCGCGGAACGGTGCGCCGCACGGCGATCCTCGCCCTTCCCGCATGCGTGCTCATCGCCTGGCTCGCGTTCGGCATGAGCGACAGCGTGCCCGGGCGCGTGCGCATGTACAAGCGCTCCTCGCCCATCCTTCGCATCGGTGCCGCGGACGTCGCGCGCAAGAACAACCTGCACAACGCGCTGGTCTTCATCAACGAGGGACGCCAAGCCCGGAATCTCCACTATCTGTGGGAGCTCGGGCTGAGCCGGGGCAGCACGGCGCGCCTGATGATGTCTGCGTCCTCGTGTGCAGTGCGCATGTCGATCGATGCCGAGACGTCGCTCCGGCCGCCGCGGACGGCAGGCCGGCTCGACCGTCTCGAGCGCTTCGCGCTGGCGTTCGACAAGCAGGAGCCACCGACGGTGCCATACGTCTGTACCGAGGATGTGCGCCGCGATGATGCCGGCTCGGCGTCGTATGCTCCCTTCTTCCCCGCCAACTCGATCGACGCCCAGGGCCGAATCGCCGGCGACGTCGTCTATGTGCTCGATCTGGGTGAGCACAACGAGGTACTGCGATCTCGATTCGGCGATCGGAGCTGGTATCGGTTTGGAGCTCGTCTCGCGTCGGGCGACTCTGTTCCCACGCTGATTACCTATGCGGCATCGCGGAAGTAACTTCGCAATCAGCTTCGGATCCGGAAACTCGTTCGGGTTGATCATCCCCGCGCGCACCCGCTCACAGAGCGGGAGTAGAAAAAGCTACACTCGAATGAATGGCGCTCGGTGCGTGGTGACGAGCAGCGCGGTGCACCAGAGAAACGTGGCCAGCGCGAGCGACGGCCTGTCACTCGGCCCCGGACGCAGCATGCCGAGCAGCGCATCGAGGCCCGCCGTCATGATGATCGGCAGCCCGTTCTCGCTGCTCCGTCACGCCGCGGCGGGATACACCTCGAAGATGCCCGCCGCGCCCATCCCGCCACCGATACACATCGTCACGAGACCATGTCCGCCGCCGCGGCGCCCGAGCTCGTACACGATCTGCGTCGTCAACTTCGCGCCCGTCGCGCCGAGTGGATGGCCGAGCGCGATCGCGCCGCCATTCACGTTCACCTTGTCTTCCGGCATCTTCAGCTCGCGCATCACGGCGACGACCTGCGCCGCAAAGGCCTCGTTGAACTCGATGAGATCGAGATCATCCATTGTCATGCGCGCGCGCGCGAGCACCTTCGGCACGGCCTTGATCGGTCCGACGCCCATGACGTCAGGATCGACGCCCGCCACAGCGAAGTTCACGAAGCGCGCCAGCGCTCGCAGTCCACGCGCCTCGGCAACCGAGCGACGCATCAACAGCACCGCCGCCGCACCGTCGGAGAGAGGACTCGCATTGCCCGCAGTCACCGTGCCATTCGCCTTGAAAGCGGGGCGAAGCTTCGCGAGCGCTTCCGCCGTCGTATCCGCGCGCACGAGCTCGTCCGTCGCGAAGCCGAGCTCCTGCACCTGCTTTCCCGTGCCCTTCCAGCTCACGCGCTCCACCGGCACGGAGACGATCTGTCCGTCGAAGCTGCCGTTCTTCACCGCCTCCGCTGCCCTCTGCTGGCTGCGCAGCGCCCACGCGTCCTGATCCGCTCGGCTCACCTTCCACCGCTCGGCCACACGCTCCGCGGTGAAGCCCATGCCGATGTACGACTCCATCGCATCGGCGTCGAGCCGCGCGTGATAGCCCGACATCGGTACCTGGCTCATCATCTCCACGCCGCCGGCGAGGACGACGTCGGCCATGCCGCACATGATCTGCATCGCGCCATTGGCGATGCTCTGCAGCCCCGACGAGCAGAAGCGGTTGATCGTCTGTGCTGGGACGTCCACGGGAAAGCCGGCGCGCAGCGCGCTGAGTCGTGCGACGTTCAGCCCCTGCGACGCTTCCGGCATCGCGCAGCCCCACGCGACGTCGTCGATCGTCGCCGCGTCCACGCCGACTCGCGAGACCGCCTCCTTCATGAGGAGCGCGGACAGCTCGATCGGATGCGTTGCTGCGAGGGCTCCATCCTTCTTCCCCTTCGCGACGGCAGAGCGAACCGCGGAAACGAGTACGACGTCGTTATTGGTGTCAGACATAGGTTGTCATCCTTGTGCGAAGCGAAAAAAAAGCGAACGACATGTTTACCGCAGAGGACGCGGAGGTACGCAGAGAAGTGCAATGATTTGGCCTCCGCGTCCCTCTGCGGTCTCCGCGGTGAAGATCACGGCAGTTTGCTGTCGCAAGTTCAATTACGGAGCTCTAATTCCGTAGCGGCTTCCCGGTCTTCAGCGTATAGCCAATCCGCTCCTGCGTCTCCTTCGTTCCGAGCAGACGCAGAAACGCCTCGCGCTCGAGATCGAGAATGTCCTGTTCCGTAACGGTGCGCGGCGGGCCATCGCCGCCGCACAGCACGTAGGCGAGCTCGCGAGCGATGCGCACTTCGTGATCGGTGATCGCGCCACCCTCGTGCATCGCCCAACCCGCGTACAGCAGATTCCCCATCGCCTCCTTGCCAAGCGCAGTGATGGTGCGCGCGACCGGTGCGACGTAGTCCGGTGCGAGGTCGAGCACGCGCGCCTTCGCGTCGGCGATGAGGCGATCGCGGTTCATCGTGATGCGATCTGCCACCGGTCTGAGGAAGCCGAGTGAGCGGGCCTCGAGCGCACTCGTGCTCGTCGTCGCCATGGCAATGAGCTTGAACGCGCGCTTCACCGCTTCGAACTGATCGGCCTCGTCGTACGGCTCGAGCGCTTGCGTGAAGCGGAAGAGCAACTCCTTCGTTCCGCCGCCAGCCGGGATGAGGCCGACACCCGCCTCGACGAGCCCCATGTACAGCTCGGCGTGTGCCTGGATGCGATCACAGTGCAGCGCGTACTCGCATCCGCCGCCGAGCGTCAGCGCGAACGGCGCGGCAACGACGGGGAAAGGCGCGCGGCGCACAAGCTGCGCGCCTTCCTGGAAGTAGCGCACCATCTCATCGAGGCCCTTCCAGTCTCCCGCCTGCGTCTGCGCGACGACGGCGCCGAGATCCGCCCCGGCGCTGTAGGCACGCGTGTCGTCGTTGCCGATCACGAGTCCCACGAACTTGCCGTCGGCGACGCGATCCAGCCCTTGCCTGAGCATTCCCAGGACCCCTACACCCATAGTATTCATCTTGCTTCTCGCCTCGAGCAGCAACACGCCGTCGCCGAGATCGAGCAGGTTCGCATCCTTCGACGATTCGACGACGGCGCCTTTGCGCGACCGAACGATGTCGAGCTTGATCTGGCCTGGCACCGGTGGCACCGGCGCATAGGAACCGTCCATCGCCAGATACGTCCCGCCGGTCCCGCCCGGCGCGAAGAACGCACCGTTCTTCGTCTTCTCGAGCAGAGGCGGAAGGTCGAGTCCGAGCTGCGCGAAGCCTTCACGCAGAAAGTCATGGCCGAGGCTGTCCATCTGCTGATAGGGCCCGGCTTCCCACGCATAGCCCCACTCGATCGCGCGATCGACGGACACGATGTCGTACGCGATGGCTGGCGTCGTCTTCAGCACGTAGTGCGACATCCGGAGCAGATAATTGCGCACGAACTCGCCGTACCTGCCAGGCAGCTTCTCGGCCATCGGAATGCGCTTCTCGAGCGGCTGCTTGAGGAGCGCGCCGAGCGCCGGATCGTCGATCTTCTTCTGCGGACCGTACTCGAGCGTCTTCCAGTCCAGCGTCGTGATGTCCTTGCCAACTTTCTTGTAGAAGCCCCCGCCGGTCTTGTCACCAAGGCGGCCGCTCTCGGCGAGCTTCGTCACCCAACCGGGCATGCTGAAATCTTCGCCCGTGCTCGCGGTCAACCCTTTCGACACGTGCAGCAGGACGTCGAGTCCAGTGATGTCCGCCGTGCGAAAGGTCGCGCTCTTCGCGCGGCCGAGGAGCGGGCCGGTGAGCGCGTCCACCTCGTCGATTGTGAGGTCGGACTCCAGCATCCCCTTCATCGCGGCGACCATGCCGTACACGCCAAGCCGGTTCGCGACGAAGCCGGGGACGTCCTTTGCGATGACGATCCCTTTGCCGAGCACCACTTCGCTGAAGCGCCGTGTCGCGTCGAGCACTTCGGGCGCGGTGTCCGGCGTCGGAATGAGCTCGAGCAGGTGTAGATAGCGCGGCGGATTGAAGAAATGCATGCCGAGGAAGTGCTGCTTGAAGGCAGCGCTGCGTCCTTCGACGAGCACCTTCATCGGAATGCCCGACGTATTCGACGCGACGATCGACGTCGGCTTGAGCAGCGGCTCCAGACGGGTGTAGAGTGCCTGCTTGGGCACCGGCTGCTCGATGATCGCCTCGAGGATCAGGTCGCAGTCCCCGAGCTTCTCGAGATCGTCTTCGAGGTTGCCGAGCGTGATGATGGCGGCGCGCGCCGGATCCATGAAGGCGGCGGGGCGCGCTTTCCTCGCGCGCTCGAGGCCGGACTTCGCCGGTCCATTGCGGTCGCCCTCCTTGCCCGGAATATCGAGAAGGACGACAGGAATGCCGGCTGAGGCGGCGAGGGCGGCAATGCCGCTCCCCATGGTGCCGGCGCCAACGACGCCGAGCTTGGCGATGCGCATGGTCAGACGCTTCGGGTGTGACGGGAGCTGCAAGAAACAGGGAAAGGTAGTGGCTGTGTCAGCTCTGGACAGTAAGGATACGCCCGACGCCTACCGGGCGGGCGATTCGGCGGGACGTGTGCACCGCCACCCGGTTCTCCCGACCCCTGTCTCCGTCGAGAGATCGCTGGAGGTGCCAATACTCGCCTTGGTGACGAGGAGCCTCCCAATGGCGTCCATCATTAAATAAGGAATCAAACTTTGTGACGGTAGCTGCCCACTTTGTGACGTACCTAACAGACGGGACCGTTGAGAAGGGCGAAATTTCGCCTCCCACTTCGCTGGCAATGGGAATCACAGGGAACACCGAACGACGCGACGCTGGCTTGCATACCCGTTTCCGGTTGGTAGTGGCCTAACATCATATGCAACAACGCATTAACCAGCACGCAGCTCCCACTGAACGCAGGCCCGCAGGGCCGGGTCAGCTAGCTTGCCGTGACGTCGATTGGCGCGGGCCGTCACACTATTGGATTGGATCGTCGCTTACTGACCCTCTCACCCTGAAGGAGGCGTTCGTGCCTCTCTCTCGCTCAGCAGTCATCACGCACCCCGGGCGCGCGGCGCGCCGGCGCGCCTTCACGATGATCGAGATGGTGCTCGTGCTCTCGATCATCGGCACGATGACGGCGCTCAGCATGGTGGCCTTCACGCAGGTCGTTCGCCAGCTCCGCGTCGACCGCGCGGCGAAGACGCTCTCCTACGATATGCAAATGGCGTTCTCGCTCGTCGGCCGCAACCGCAAGCCGGTGCAGATCGTCTGGGATGCGAGCAAGGTGCAGTTCGTGGTGACCGACCGGGGCAACGTGACGCTCTTCCGGACGCGCCCGATGGGGATCTCGTCGGAGTTCAAGCTGAGGCCATCGAACTTCACCGTGTCACGGTCGTCCGTGGAGATCTTTCCGCCCGGACTCGCCGCCGACACGCTCAACATCCGCATCGTCGATGGCAATACCGCGCGCACAGTCTCGATGTCGCGCGGTGGTCTCGTTCGGGTGATCAACAAGTGACTCCTCCCCCCACCCGCACCGCGACGCGCCGCGGCGGCTTCTCGTTCATCGAGATCATGATCGCGCTGACCCTGCTCGCGACGGTCATCGGCTCTCTCGGCATCCTCTCGGCGCAGATATCGTCGCGCGCGCGTCTCGCGCAGCTCCTCGCGCAGCGGAACTACATCCTCGTGCAGCAGATGAACCGCTACATCTCCCTTCCCTATGACTCGTTGCGGGCCTACGCGCTGAGCGGAAGCCACGACACAATCCCGACGGCGGTCTCCGGACTGCGCTTCCTCCGGCGGGACACGGTCTACATCCCGACGGCGACCGGCTCCGACACCCTGCGGCTCGAGGCGAAGGTCATCATCGTCCCGCTCGACATGATGATGAAGGACACGATGTACAAGGATTCGATCATGCTGCGCCGGCGGAATCCGCGCCTCACCAGCCCGCTAAACAAATGACCGCGCTCCGCCGCATGCCGCGCCTCCGCCGCCGCGGATCCACCCTCATCGAGCTCCTGGTCGGCATGGTCATCCTCGGCATCATCGGCGGGGCGATGACGAAGCTGCTGCTCGTGCAGGGCCGCTTCTCCAGCTCCGCCGAGTCATACCGTGTGTCGCGCAGCGTGTCGCGCAACGCCTTCAACATCCTGATGACCGACCTGCGCATGGTGCAGGACACATTGGCCATCCAGGCGGCGTCGCCGGACGGCATCACGATCCGCGTCCCGTACGCCTACGGCGTGGTCTGCGGGACGACCAGCGGCATCACGACGGTGAGCCTCGTTCCAACCGATTCGGCCTTTTACGCCCTCGCGACGTATGGCGGCTACGCGTACCGCGATTCGGCCTCTGGCGTGTTCCAGTTCACTCCCAGGGGCTCGAGCGCGATCGGCGATGGCAACCCCAACACCTGCTCCGACACCGTGACCGGACCGGGGATCGACCTGGTGACGTACAACGGGCGGCCGGGACAGACAAAGACCATCTCGACGTCGCTCTCCGGGGCGCAGCCGGGCAATCCGATGTTTCTCTGGCAGCAGATCACCTATCGCTTCGGCGCGTCGACCGCGTATCCGGGGCTGCGGGGGCTGTACCGTCTCATCGACAACGGGACGGCGAGCCCAGTCACCGATGAGATCACCGCTCCCTTCGACACCTCGGCGCACTTCCGATTCTACGTGCTGAACAGCGAGACGTCGCAGGTGACCCCACCGGCGAACCTGAACACGATCAAGGGGTTCGATCTGCGGTTGAACGCCCGCAGCCCGACGATTCCGGAGGCGGGCTCGGCGCCCAAGCTCACGCAGATGACGACGGCCGTGTACTTCAAGGACAGGAGAGACCCATGACGTCAGATCAGCGCCTTCCGCGCCCAGAGGGAGACGATGTTCCTGCCGCGCGGGCGCGCCGCGGCTTCGCGCTCCCCCTCGCTATTCTGTGCATCGCGGTGCTCACGATCACCCTCGCCGCATCGTTCGCCTCCACCGGCACGGAGATCCTGACGAACAACGCGCAGCGCAGCGAGTCGCGCGCCTTCGCCATCGCGGAGAACGGCCTCCAGGAGTTCATCGCCATGCGTGGACAGCGCACGGTGAACTCGACCAGCTGGTGCACGTACTGCGGCTCGCCGCCCACGGTCAAGGTGGAATCCACCACCGTGACC
>Ga0208080_1000364_pt1 | contig 22859 bp, 27 predicted proteins | sample NGESurdeep092012_3_FD_184476 | JGI IMG/M metagenome (GOLD analysis project Ga0208080, IMG submission 184476) | Arctic peat soil microbial communities from Barrow, Alaska - NGEE Surface sample 210-3 deep-092012 (SPAdes) | ecosystem: Environmental > Terrestrial > Soil > Wetlands > Peat ...
CCGGGGTCGCCTTTTCTTTGGTTACTTTATTTTGGCGAAGCAAAAGAAAGTGACTGATAGAACTACTAGCCATCTGACTAACCCAGCAAACGACGCTGGCTAAGTCATTGGTTATAGTTGCCGGTCTACCACCGGCGGTTTTAGTTTTTCGTTGTACACACCACAGAGTGCCCGCCGCTTCGCGGCGACCCTTCGACAGGCTCAGGGCGAACGGTCATAGGTACTCACCACGAACGGCCTTATTCAACATAATCCTCACCGGCGTCGGTATCGCCGCCCCCAACGCATCCCCCACATCCAGCCACACACTCCCCGGTTGCGCAGCACGCAAAGGTTTACGCGCGAGTTGAATCTTCAGCGGCGTGATGTGCAATTTGAAGTGGGTGAAGGTGTGGGTGAATGTCTCCAGCCTCTCACCATCACTCGCAGTCATTCCGTTTTGTACGAACCATTCCCTTGCTGCGTCTTCATCGTCAAACTGCGGCGGACACCACAACCCTCCCCAGATACCACTGCCTGGGCGTTTCTCCAGCAGGATGTCATTGCCGTGCATCAGCAACAAAAACGTGCTGTGTCTTTCCGGCACGGCTTTGCGCGGTCTCGGCGTGGGCAACTCGCTGACTCGTCCGCTTTGAAAAGCAACGCAATCACTGCGCACAGGACACTCACCGCACTTGGGCTTGCTGCGCGTGCACAGCATCGCACCCAGGTCCATCTGTGCCTGTATGTAAGCGGCGATTGCGTTTTCCTCCCCCCTCTCCCCAACCCTCTCCCCGGCGGTGAGAGGGGATGGCGGCAACAAGGCTTCGGCCTGTTGCCAGAGCTGCGCTTCCACCACTTTCTCATTGGGCGACCCACTGATGCCGCAGTAGCGCGCCAGCACGCGCTTGACGTTGCCATCCAGTATCGCGCGGCGTTCGTGGTAGGCCAGCGCGCAGATCGCAGCCGCGGTGGAGCGGCCGATGCCGGGGAGTTCGATGATCTGCTCAAACTGACGCGGAAATTCGCCGCCATATTGTTCGACGATGATCTGCGCTGCCGCATGCAGGTTGCGTCCGCGCGCGTAGTAGCCGAGGCCGCTCCAGTGCGCGAGCACTTGCTCTTCAGTCGCGGCGGCGAGTACGGCGATGGTCGGGAATGATGCGGTGAAGCGCTGGTAATACGGGATGACGGTGGCGACCTGCGTCTGCTGCAGCATGATCTCGGACAGCCACACATGGTAGGCACTCGCGGATTGCCATGGCAGGTCGTGGCGACCATGCGTGCTTTGCCAGTCGATCAGGCGGGACGAGAAACTATGCATTCAACCGCAGTTGCAGCAGAAGGCCACCGATCACTTGAACAGCCCTTTCAACTTTTCTTTGAGCTGTTCCTGCGCCTTGGCCTTAAGTTCTTCCTTTTTGGATTCGACTTTTTGCTTGACGGCATCCTTGACCATCGCACCGTAATCCAGGGTGTATTTAAGGCCGGTGTACGGACCGCTGACATGCAGCGGCACGGTAAGGCCGCCTTTGCCGTCAGGTGTCTTGGTGATCGCGGCTTTGGCGATATAGTCGATGCTGTCGTTGCCGATGTTGATGTCGCCTGCTCCGCTGACCCGGACCAGTTCAGATCTCAACGAGAGGTCGTCGTTATGCGCGATGCCGTTGGTCACCCTGAAAGTCGCCTTGAATTCCTTGAATGCGGTCTTCTCATCCTTGTTGGCGGATTGCGTTTCGCTGGTCGCGCCGCCACCCTTGCTCAGCAGGGCTTGCGCAGCGCGCAGCTTCTTGTCGATGTCGATGCCCTTGATCGCGCCATCAGCCAGGTTCAGCGAGAAGTTGCCATTGAGCGCCTTCTTCATCGCGCTGACGGTGTTGCCGTGCGAGGTCAGGTTCACACCGATATTACCCTTGCCTTCCAGCATATCGAGGTTGGCGGCATCCTTCGCCAGCGGGGCAACATTGACGCCGTTGAGATTCTGGATGATCGCGATGCTGGGGGTGGCTTGCGCGTTCACGCTCAGGCTGCCGTTCATGCTGCCCTGATACAGCTTCGCGGACAGCGGATTGATATTCACCAGCCCGTGAAGCGCCGTCACATCCATACGCAGCTGCGTGGATTTCACGTTCATCACTTTCAGTGAGCCGATGCGCAGGCTGCCGTCCAGATTGAGTGTGCGCAGCGCGGACAGATCCAGCGCTTGCTCCGGCTCCTTTGATTTCGGCACCGCAGAGGCGGCGGCAGAGGCATGTGCTTTAGGAAGGTACAGATCGGCATCGAACTGGTCCACATCCACATCGAACTTGATCGCAGGATCGGCAAAACCTTTCACGTCAACTTTGGCCTTGATCTGGCTTTGCAGCAAGCCACCGGCGAGATTCGCCTGCACATTTTGCTTCAGGGCATCCACCTGCACGCTGCCCTTCATCTCGCTGCTCACCGATTTGTTCGGCAGTTTGTCTCCGGTGGCAGTCACCGCCACGCTGAGGTTGTTCAGATTGAATTGCTGCGTTTTGATATTGCCCGATAGCGGCGAACTGAGTTTCACCTTGAAAGCCTGCTCGGGCTGTTTCACATCCAGATCCAGGCTCAGTGCGCTGACCTTGAACGATTGCGCGTTGCCTTCCACACCGGGCAGCGACAGGCTGGCGACGATATTGCCGAAAGCCGCATCCAGCTTGGCATTCAGAGTCAGCTTATCGCCGGAATATTTGTCCTTGGTCAGGCTCAGTGACGGTGCATCCAGCGTGGCTTCAAACTTGTAGCTCTGGCCGCTTTGCTTAACGTTCGCTCCGCTCACGTTAGCCGACGCTGAAACTCCGTTTTCCTTGAGCTTCACGCCGCTCGCATTCAACGCGAATTTTTTCGCGGCGAATTCCTGGGTAGCCAGGTCCGCACTCACGTCGCCGCTGGCTGTCACTTTCAGGTTGCTGATATCCAACGCTGATCCGCTGGCCTGCAGCTCCAGACCTTGCAACTGATACTTTTGCTTGTCCAGATCGAAGGTCAGCGTGGTCTTCAGTCGAGTATTGATATCCAGATTGGGCTGATTTGTCTGTATGCCGGCCGAAAATTCGATCTTGCCCGGCACACCGATCGCGATGCGTCCGGTCTTGAGATTCAGATCCTTGAACGCGTATTGCGCGCCGCTGCCCTCATCGCGATAGCTGAGATTGGTTTTTTCCAAGGATACTGAAGCGATGTCGAATTTGACCGATGGGCCTGCTGCTTTCTTCTGCTGTTCAGGTTTCTGCTGTTCGGGCTTCTGTTCGGCTTGACCCAGCAGGTCGTCGATGTTGGTCGTGCCGTCCTTGTGCATGACTAGCTTGGCTTTCAAACCGCTTACCGCCACTTCGTCCACCACCACCTGCTTGCGCAGCAGAGGCATCAGTGCGAGCGAGACACGCGCGGATTCTATTGCCGCAAATTCCTTGTCATTCCTGAACTCGGAAAGCGAAACCTTGCTCAGACTCGCGCCGATGTTGGGGTAGAACGACAGTTTAATGTCGCCGTCCAGGCGCAGATTGCGCTGTTTGCTGTCCTTCACCGCCTTGATGATCTGTGCCTTGTAGTCGTTGGGATTGAAGGTCGCCACCACGTAAGCGACTCCTGCCACACCAATGCCGACCAGCGCACCCGTGCCCAACAAACCGTATTTAAGGATTTTGTTCATGATCGCCCCACGAAAAGATAGTGGCTGATTATAACGGAGAGACCGCTCGCAAAGGGCAGGACTGTGACCTGCCCCTGAATCTTGTTAGCGCACCAATGAATTGCCCAGCGTTAACCAATGACTTACCCAGCGTATTTTGCTGGGTTATTCAGATGGCTAGTAGACTTAATTGGTAATTTCACCAGTAGTCGTATCAGATCACTTTGGAATAGAGCGCGTGCTTCTGCCGCGTGCGCAGGTATTTGTCAAACACCATGCAGATGTTGCGTATCAGCATGCGTCCCTTGGGCGTCACCCTGATCTGCCGGGGAGAAATCTCCAGCAGGCCTTCGCGTTCATATTCACGCAGCTCTTCCAGCTCGGTGGAAAAATAACTGTCAAAGTCGATCTGGAAAACGCTATTGATGGATTCCTTGGTAAGCTCGAAGTGACACATCAAGGCCTGGATGATGGCGCGGCGCACCAAATCATCGGCATTCAATTCCATGCCGCGCATGATGGGCAACACATCCCTGTCCAGTGCAGCGTAATAATCTTCCAGTTCACGATAATTCTGGCTGTAGGTCGGGCCGATCTTGCCGATTGCACTCACGCCGAGCGCGACCAGATCGCAATCGGAATGCGTGGAATAGCCCTGAAAATTGCGATGCAGCCTGCCTTGTCGTTGCGCCACGGCAAGCTCGTCTTCCGGTTTTGCAAAGTGATCCATGCCGATATACACATAGCCCGCGTTGGTCAGCTTGTTCACTGCCATGTCTAGAATATCCAGTTTTATTTGCGGAGCAGGCAAGTCCTCTTCATGGATGCGCCGTTGCGGCTTGAAGATGGTCGGCATATGAGCATAATTGTAGATGGACAATCGATCTGGATTGGCTGCGATGACCTTATCCAGCGTCACGCCGAAGCCTTCCAGCGTTTGCTTGGGCAAGCCGTAGATCAAATCGATGCTCACCGACTTGAAGCCATTGGCACGCGCCGCGTTAATCACGCGCAATGTCTCTTCTTCGCTCTGAATACGGTTCACCGCGCTTTGTACCTCTGCATCGAAATCCTGCACGCCGATACTGATGCGGTTGAGTCCAGCCTGGCCGAGCAGCGCGATAGTCTCGTCGCTCACCTTGCGTGGATCGATCTCGATGGAATATTCGCCGTCTTTCACCAATTTGAAGTGCTGGCGGATCGCCGTCATCACCAATCTTAATTCGTCATCGCTCAGGAACGTAGGTGTCCCCCCGCCAAAGTGCAATTGCTCCACGACCTGGTCCGGCCCCAGCAACATCGCTTGCATCGCCATTTCCTTTATCAGGTAGCGCACGTATTCGGCGGATTTGCTGCGATCCTTGGTGATCACTTTGTTGCAGGCGCAATAAAAGCACAGGGTGTTGCAAAACGGAATGTGAATATACAGCGACAGTGGGCGCGCCACGCCTTCATTTTCACGCTTTGCCACCCACTTGCTGTAGGTGACAGCATCGAAAGTTTCAACGAAGCGGTCTGCAGTTGGATAAGAAGTGTAGCGCGGACCGTTTTTATCCAGCCTGCGTATCAGTTCCATATCCACAATTACGTGTTTGACTGAATTATCCATAAAGCCTCCTTTAAGTACTGTGCATTATGCCAGTTAGCCACTTGAAACGCACCTGCTCACGTGGCAAATACTTGCATCTCAGCGGCGACAACCCACTCGCTATAAGCCATTCAGAGCGGCTCGTAGCGCATAATTATTCTTTCGATATGACCCAAGACAGGCAGTTCCATCGCCATAACTTAGAAGGAGTTTTACCAAGCAGTCGGCTCGAAGGTTTACCTCGCTTCTTTCTACCCACCCCCGCCAGGCCTCCAGTCCGGCAATGTTTGACCAGCGGCGCACTTGACGGGACGTTATCACCAATCTTTTGGCCGTTTCTTGTTGAATGCTCTTGTCCTCTTCCTGCAGGCCCAATACCAGCGCGCTTCACTTCCTTATTGACTCACGAACTAGTCCATTTCAAAATGTCCGCTGTTATTTTTAACTAAGGGTGGCCTGTGTCGCCAGTGGACACTATTACTTTGCGCCAACACCCTAAAATAACCCGCTTGCTTCATGCACCAAATTTAACCTGAGCATGTCGCACAGCGATATCGGAAATTACCTCGGCATAGCCGAAGAAACAGTGTGCCTCGCGTTTACTCGTTTCCAGAACGAAGGCCTGCCTGCCAACGAACGTCGACAAGTGCATATCCATGGTCTGGATCGACTCAATAACATTGCTCGCGGCTAGTATTCACATATGCAGTTTCCGAACATTTTAATCGGATACACGGCCGTCAGTTAAATGTGGTTTGGTTGATCCATGTCAGTGAATGGGTGCGTGTTTTCAGTTATGTTACGTTGCGTTGTGCCGGGGCCTGAAAAAGCGTATTTTTTGGCGCATTTGCTGCGTTGAGTGGGGGTAGAACGATCAGCGCAGGGGCTCATGATTGGAGCCCATTTTCGGATGCGGCGGCATGAAACCGGAAAAGCTGAAGCTCGGCAATGTTGATTGCATGGCTTTAAAGCTGTAACGAAGGGGGTGTTATTTGTATCGCAGTTAGGAAGACAAATGACACATTGTTTTATTGATGCTAATATTAAAATAATATGAGCGTCCTTAATTTAATAGGGATTGTTAATTTTATAATCATCATTGACCGAGGAGCTGCAAATGCTTGAACCAGATACAACAACCAGTGAAGTACTCATGATGTATGTTGGGATTTTCGCGTTTTTATTTGGCTTGGCTTTTTTTCTGATGAAGAAGCATTCCTGATCTGCTTGTCTAATCAAGAAGTGCAATAGTGTTAGCCTGTAGAAAAATACAGGTAATTAAAAATTTTAGAATGGGGAGGGGTACATGCGTAACTTATCCAAGTTGGCGATAGTATGTTGGGGTGCGGTCGCCATGCTGGCTTTTTCAGGTGCGAGTTTTGCCGAAGAAGCAGCTGTAACGGCGAATGTCACCAATGGAAAGAATATCTTCGAAAATGGCAAAACTGATACGGGCGTCCCGGCATGTGCTACATGCCACGGTGACAAGGCGATGGGCATTGATGCGATGGGTACCCCCAGGCTTGCCAATGTTGGATATGTATACATCGTCAAGCAATTGACCAATTTCGCAGAAGATAAGCGTAAAGATCTGACGTTGGATCAAATGAACGGAATTGCAAAAGGACTGAGTGTTCAGGATAGGCGTGATTTGGCAGCCTATGAGAACAGCTTTCCCAGGGATCCCGAGCTTTCTGACCTCAAAGATCTTAAAGCCAACGGGACAGTGGTAGGTGAGCCTTACAAAGGTCAGATACTAGTTCGCTATGGGGTAGAGGGTAAGAGTTCTGCGTGTCAGTCTTGTCACGGCTTTAATGGTCGCGGTTCCGATCCGGTTTATCCGAAGATCGGCCAGCAGAAATATGTATATCTGATCAATCAGTTGACGCATTGGCGGGACGGTTCTCGTGCAAATGATCCAATGGAACAGATGCAGGCGATCGCCAGGACTTTGTCCGATGAAGATATACATAATGCCGCAGCCTTCTTGTCACAAGCAGCCGACAGCACCATAGGCGACGGAATGGAAATTGAAAACAAGACGGTTTTGAAAAACGTTAAGATCGTTCGATAAAGTTTTCTTTCCCGCACCTAAAGTTTCGGTGCGGGAAATCTGATGAAGACTGGTCTGTGTTGATCAGTCTTTTTTTGCTTTGTGGGGTCGCCTATGGAATAAGGCAGATCTATAAAAGCTTTATGTTGGATCAGGATTGGTGATAGATGAAAAAAGGAGAAAAGATTCTTTTCGGGATAGTTGCACTGCTCGTGCTGATTACAGTAGTTAACTTTACCGTACTGGAGTCGGTCAGGCGTAACTCTGATAAACCGTTGTTTCCAATTCTGACACATTTTGATTTTTCAGCTGATGGGTTGCGTGGTTATGGGATATATCAGAAAAACAATTGTTACGATTGCCATAGAGCTGTTGGTAGCGGGACTAGCATGGGCATTAGTCTGGATGGGCTGGGTTCGAAGCATGATGTCAACTATTTCTACAGCTTTCTCAAAGGGCCGGAACAGACGTATGGTGCGAAGACTATGGATCATGGCGCGCCACCCAAGGATGCGGCATATGTGTCGGCTCTTCCAGATGCGGATTTACGTGCCATGGCAATTTTTCTATCTGAACTAAAAGCTGATCAAGGATCATCTTCATCGTTCGAGCCACCCAAGGGCGAATCCAGTTTTATCAACGCCATGCTGGACATGTGGACACCAGACGGTTGGAGAAGCAAGTTCAGGGATATTCGCGATTGGATGAAATCAAACACACAAGAGGAACAGCATGACGGAAAGCATTGAGCACAACGCATCACAGAGCCAAGATTTCACCAAATACATTTTGTGGTTTGTTTACGCGTGCATAATTTACAGCATCATCGGTTTTTCATGGGGCGCAATCATGGGCGGCGTTCCCGCCTTCCGGCATTTTGTGGATTACAGCCCGCATGGACGCTTGATCACCTTGGCACATGGGCACATCAATTTGCTGGGCTGGGTCGAGATGGCGATATTCGCTGCCCTGTACTATGTGGTTCCCACGATTGCCCGCCGTCCTATTTACAGCTTGCGCCTGGTGAAGATCCATTTTTGGATGCATAACTTCGGGCTGATCGGGATGGTAGTGTTTTTCCTCTGTGCCGGGCTGATCGGGGGGTTATATACGGGCGAAGATGCAGAAAAATTAGTCAGTCACTTACTTGCTTTTGTCGGCATATTCGGAACGCTGGTGCTGTCGGCCAATATCATCTGGGGATATAACTTATATAAAACTACGCTCGGTTGGCAGAAACGGATATGAACAAACGGCTGTTTCTGTCGGCCTGCTGCGGGATTGTTCTCTCGGTCTTGACGGGTGGGTGTGAACAGAGATTATCTGCGGGCTTCGCAGTAGGCGAACGCGCTCCGAGTTTGCCCACCAAGACGTTGGCTGATGCAGGGGGTAACTTCAGTAAAGTTACCACTTATCGGCAACCGGACCCTCGCATGTACCAGTATTCGGTTGACAAGGCTTTGTTAACCGGCAAGCCGATTGTGTTGGAATTTGCAACACCCGGACATTGCACGAATTGTGACGAGCAGCTCCAAATGCTTAAAGCAATTCTGGATAAGTACCAGGATCAGATGATATTTATCCACATCGATCAGTATGAGAACCCGCAAGCGTATAAAGCCTATCAGGTGATGGGCGACCCCTGGACGTTCATCATCGACAAGAATGGCATTGTGCACTTTGAACGCGCTGGCCGAATGTTATACGGTGAATTGGACGATGCAATCAAACAGATTTTGTAAGATGTAGAGCTGATCTTGATCACTGAAGTAAAATAATAGACAAAATATGGGTGGGTGGCAAGATAATGGCGGATGGGAATATGGCAGAGGCGATGCAATTTGATCTGGTGCAGGATCGTAAAGGAATGGTATGGGATTTGTTGCTTTACATTCCAACAGTGATAGCGCTTGCCTCTATAGCCGCCAGTTTCTGGTATGGCGATGATCACAACATGGGCTATTTATTCTTTTTCCTGACTTGCTTCTTTTTTATTGCCGGTTTTAATCGAGTTTTCAAGACGCGGTTGATGCTTTTGCCATCGGCACCGGTATGCCTTAAAGTGAGCGAGCAAAGTCTGGGCTTGGTGCAAAGAAACGGTACCCAAGTGAATTTGGTGAAAAACCTGCGCTACTACTCCGATTATGCGGGTAAGTCTTTTGGGATTTCCGGCATGGATGGTGCAGGAAAGCATTTGCAATTCGTGTTTCACAGGGGACAGTTTGCAACTGTCGGGCAATACGACTCCGCTCAAGCGAATTTGAAGCGTCACCTCAAGTAAGAATCAGAGTCGGCTTCCCCTTAAATAGGCAGAACGCGCTCTACTTTTTTCCCGCTCGTCTTTGAATGACATCCCATGTCATATAAGCAGTGACGCAGACTACAATTAAACAAGCCAGGGCGATAAGCTGATACTCTGTTTCCGGGTTGACCAATCCGCCTACGAACATATGTACCGCAAAGCCCGTAATGAAAAGCGCACTAATCGCGGAAACCAAGTAAATTAATATCTCAACGATCATGATTCCTACTCACGGTTTTTGCACGGGCGTTGGGCTCTTGATTTCAACGATTACCCCGCCTGGTTGCAAGGCGACGGTCTCGACTTGCCCTGCTTCCATTGTGGCAAGATTGCGCGAGAGCGAGCTATTCACAGGATCACGCGGGTCGAATATCAAATAATTGACACCCCGCAACATCGCGATTAACGCTTCACTGTCTTTGGCGGTTGGCGGCAAAGGAAGTGCATCACATCGACAGGCCAACATGGTAAGTCCAGGCCACTGACTTGCTACGCGAACCGGCTTTTTGGCAGGAGGATTTTGACTGGTCTCTTCATTTAAAAAGTTGCCACTATCCTCCGCTAAAGCCTTGATCAGGCTGTCGCGTGGTGACAAGTAACCGGCTTGCACCGTTTGATAATGTGCCTTATCAGCCAGCATAAACGTGGTCGAGAGAATGAAGAGCAATAACATGGCCAATCCGCGCTGCCCCCAGAACCCACTAGACCAATTCGTGCGTGTCGGCAACAATAAAGGCAACCCCCAGTACAAGCAGATTGTCAGGGCGATAATGCTCCAAGTTTCATCACCGACAGATATGCCGATAACGAGTGCCGCTAACAGTGTACGCCCGAGAAAATCTGCCCATAATTTGCCGGCTTGTTTCCAGATCACCAAGAGCAGGATAACGAACACCCCTATTCCGCTGATCCAGCGAAAAACCCCACTATCCTCGGTGCCAGGCGATCCCGAGAGTAAGCTTGACAAGCTTCTGATCGGGTTGGTAAACCACTCTGTGTGATTCCATCCCAGGGTTAGCAATAGCGTAAAAATAACGACAAAAGTAATACCACCGAAAAAATAATTCTTATGTTTAGCATCAGACGGGTTTCTATACCACGTCCACAACAGGACAAGTGGATATGCCAAACCGATGGGGTGAAGGGTGACACTCACCATGCATAAAAAAATCTGGGAAAAATACATTCCTCCAAATGCATGCGGTGCGTCACGGTAATTTTGTTCCAACCACGCTCCCAGCGCGAAAGTAATGAGCAGATAAGGCGCGACGGAAATCGTGTCAATTTGATCGATAAGCAGCGGAGAGATCAACAACAATCCTGTCGCCAGCAACGCGCTTTCAGAATCCCCACTGCGCTGCCTCCATCTGTATATGGCCCACACTGCGCATGACATCACAAGCATTGAAAAAATCTTTGCGGCGACTATATTGCCTACCCATAAATAGCCGACCGGCACGAAGAATATCGCGCGAAAATCCGGCAATCCCAAAGTTACAATCGGACTGACGACATCGTCCGCTACCGACCAGACCAGCAATAAAGCGCGCGCTGCTCCCTCGTCAATTCCATAAAGAGTTTTGTTCAACAACATGTAGCTTAAGGCACCCCAAAGCGAAAGTGCGAAATAAGCAAAATATTTTTGAGGGATACGTAAAAACCAATTGTTCATTTTAATTTTAGTCACCAGTAGAAACACAACCAACTCTAAAGACAGCACATCGCTGCCTTTAAAAGTGGTTTACAAAGATTTTGTTGGATTTACGGCTGAGAGGAGTGCAATAACAAAAAATGGTACCCCTGTTTTCGGGCATTAACCAACATAGCATCTATTATCGTGATGCCGGTTGTTGTTGGCAAACCATGTAGCACCCAAGCGACCGAATTTAAGTGCATCATTCCCATATCCCAAAGTGCCGCAGATTCTATCAGGAAGCAAACCATGGCAGCAATATATCCATACGGCCAATACATATACACTGTGGTTTTTACCACTTACAAGAAGTTGCATGAAAAGTAGGATTCCGCTAGACTGCTCTGTAGTAGGAGGAGAAGTGTCGGGTGTGTTGTTTTATACTTTATATTGATAAGTCATGTAACAAAAAGAAGGAGATATGCTATGCCAATTGAACTTTTAGTGCCGATTACAATTTTCTTGTTGGGAATCGTAGTTTCTGTGAGCTTGAGCAGTTTAGGAATTGATCGTATCGTCGAAGGCCAGAAGAAGTAAATTCAAGCGCGTTGCAATTCTTAGCCCGCATAGAAGAAACGAAAGTGTCCGGCAATCGCCGGGCATTTTCTTTTGTAGTCCGAGCGCACACTCTTGGTTCTACGCCGCAAGGCAACCCGTAAATGTATCCCACCACCTATGAGCACAGACATTCTGCATCGGCATCTATTAAAATTTCTGCTGCTTTCTGCTCTTTCATTCTTCATAGGCACCATTCACGGCATGCTTCAAGTTATGCCTCCTGTTCGCGCTTGGCTGGATTCGATTGGCAGTCCTTACGGAGGCCCCGGCCATATGATCGACCCGTTGGCTCACGCACACATGAATTTGGTTGGCGGGGTGGTATTGCTGGCTATGGGAGTAACTTTTTATCTGCTGCCGATTTTCACTGGCAAAAGAATTTATTCCATAAAGTTGGTTAAACATACTTTTTGGTGGGTCAGCATTGGTGTTTATAGCTTCTACATCATACAAATGGTTTTTGGCATTTGGGAAGGATTGCTATTGCATTCCAGCCCTCAAGACATACCTTCTGTACACCGCTTTTACGGGCCAATTATGGCGATTTCCGGCACGGTAATGGCGATTGGCTTTTGTACTTATCTGGCGAATGTCGTCTTGACTATAACAGCCTCATCATCCGGCGACGAAATAGCCCCTTTGCAGAATCAATAGGGCAAAATTAACCAGTTGCCAATTTAAGCGGGAAAAGCAATACTTTCTGCTCCTCTCCTTGCTGAAGCCGTACTTGCAATACGACTGTATCCCCGTCTCCAATATCGACGGCTCGACGGTACACACCAATAAATCCATCCTGAATCGCCTGAACCCACGGCATCGACTCATTTCCACGAAGTGAAACAATTAAATTCTCGGTGGGTTTGCCGTGTGGGCCGGTGACAATGACGACAATCTCGGACATCCCTGCGAGCGGCGGGTTCGGATGAGTCTCAATGCGCACAACCGCCTCTTTCCAGTGCTGGACAGGAATTGTAAGAGGCTCGGCTCCATCGTTACAAGCGGTAAGCCCTATCGCAACAATGCTTAATATTATGGCCGGAAATTTTTTCACTATGCGGATAGAAATTTATTTATAAGGGCCGATTGCAATACTTACTTTTGCTTATTGCTTATCGCTTTTTCTTTCACTCTGCTCTTCCTTGTCGGAATCCAATCTACCCGCGGTAGAAGATCCGTACAGATATACCATGTAATATACGAATATTGCAGCAACAGCGATATATACAAGCGATCCCAAAAATCCCGGATCTTTCACCCAGTCAGTCCATTTCACTACAACCCCGGGGCGTAGCCCCCAGAATGGAAAACTGAGGCCCACGCCAACCAGCAATACGATCACCACCACCGCAATGAACCAATAAGGAACATTCCGTTGCGATTCCGGAATCTTCTCTACCAATTCCCAATCTTCCATGCCGCGCTTTTCCAAACGTTCTTCGTCCGATGCATAGCCAAAATTATCTTTGCGGTTCTCACCCCACTGCGACTCTTCATTCGCCAATTCCAATTTTTTATCCTGCTGTTCCATCACCTATACCCCCTATTCGACAAAATGCTGAACATTAAAACGTCCGGTCCAACCATCATTGGAATGGACAACCACCACAATGGGATAGAGACCACGCTGTAATTTTGGAGACACCGAAAGGAATACCGATGTGCGCCCAACCGATGCCAGGTTCACCTTAAGGTTGCTCAGGGTGAAAGCATCCAGTGGCAATCCTTCAACCGACAGGCTCAATTCGCTTGGGCGATATCGCTTGCTGGAAACTTCGATGCGGTAATCGCGCGCCGATTGATTATGAGCCGTTTGCAAATATCCCACAGCTATGTGATAAGGCTGGTATGACCAGATCCCCCACGCAAACATAATAACGCCCAGAGTTGCGAAGGGTGCAGTCCAACGGAATCGTGACAACAACGACATGGAATTATCACGGAATTGACGGATCTTGCCCGTAGCACGCTGCCCCAATTCAAACCGCAATAAGCCCGTACCTCCTTTTTTTGCCTGCAAATTATTGCATGCATCGATGCAATCCCCACAGTTAATACAGCTGTCATAAATTTCTGTCTTGCGCGGATCCAGCTCGATAAAGCATGTTGTAACGCAATAATTGCATTTTTCGCATTCATCTGCTCGGCTGGCATCATAAACGACATGCAGCGTTTCCTTGGTTTTGAATGAATGCTGCCAAACCCTGTAGACGCAGGCAAAACGACACCAGAAGTGCCGCAGCACTGCAATATCCAAAAAAATAATCAGCACCCATACCGAATAAATCCAATATAAAGAACCGGCTAATCTTGCATCCGTTCTAAGCGTTATGAACGACCACACCACATCTGGAGGATAAAAATACAGCAATGGAAGCAACGCGACTAGCATCGCCGCGCATAAAAACGAGAGCCCCAGCAAAGTCCAGTTCAATGCCTTATTTTTGGCGGCCGCCACTTTCGGAGCATCGCCGTTCAGGCTGACTTCGGCACGCTTGCCAAGCAACTTATGGGTCATGTGGTTTGCCCATTCCGCCAAGGTATTCTGCGGGCATGCCCAGCCGCAAAAAACGGTTCCCGCAACAGAATACAGCGTGACCAATACGCTGGCCAATATGATCCACAAGCCGGATATCAAAAAGAAATCGGCAAACCAAATTTGCCAACCCAGCACCACCAATGCTCCATTCTCAGGGTCGATTCGAAATAATCCGGATACCGGAATAAGCACCAGCAATAATAAGATGGTTATCTGGACAGCACGCCGTTTCCATCGAAAATTGGCCGCTCCCCTTTTCGCTCCAGAGCCGATAACTTTGATTGGAATGCTGGAAAGTGTTTTGTTGACGCCGGAGGACATGTGTACCTTTTAGTGCAACACTGGTTATAACAAACTCAGGGAGTCGCTCCCGCTTCACCGTCCAACGGCGATATCGCAAGCAGACGTAAACGATAATGCTCCGCCTCTTGCATATTGCCCGCAGACCGCTCCAGATGCCATAAGGCGCGTAAAGCACCTACAAAATTCGGATAAACTTTCAAGATACGCTGTAATGCCTCGCGCTCGCTCAATCCGTGCTGACTGGCCTGCGGGAGCGACTGCAACATGTTATCAGCAAGTGCATTGGCAATCCAGCGGTCTTGCGGGTTCGCCTGATAGGCCAACCAAACTAAGCTGCCCGCCTTTGCTGCATCTCCTTGAATGGAGGAGACCCATGCTCGCACAGTAAGTTCTGTCGCCACATAGGCGCGCCCGAATTTGCTCCTGTCATCCGCACCGATTCCCAATATTTTCATGGCCTCATCAGCATCGGGATGCCGTTGCAACAACCACAACATCAGAGTCGCCAGATCTACGTTTCCGTCGTAACGCGCTCGCGGCAGACTGAATTCGATATACGGCACCCACTCATCCTGAACCGGTCCGCTACTCTCAGATATCGGCCCCCAATAACGGCCCAGCCAAGTCCACGCACCTTCGTCACCGGTTGCCCGCTCCTGCTCCTGCACTGTCAACCGATGCAAATTTGCCAGCAATGCGCTGGCGCCGGAGAAGGTTTTTCTTGGGCCAACCAAGGCCAGATGCATGCCATCCATAAACATTTGGGCATCCGGAAACACCCGACGAAAACTGCGCAGAACAACATCAAGAGATTGAATATCAAACTGGTTGAGTGCCAGCCACTGTATGAATAACCCATCAGCATTCAAGTGGTTTTTCGCTCTTTGGAATTGTTGCACTGACAACAAAGAACCCATCCCTGCCATATCTGGATGAAACAAGTCGCCGATGATCACATCGTAATTGCGTTGTGTCGTGCTTAGAAAATGCCTGGCATCGTCCCGTTGAATCTGCGCCTGATCCATGATGTTGCCATTTACCGGGGCGAACCAATGCTTGGCGGCGAAAATCGAACCTTGAGACAATTCCACCGCGCTACGCTGCAAATCCGGGAAAGGCAGGGATCCGGCCATGGAAATCCCGGTTCCCAAGCCAAGGAATAACACACTGTGGGGCGCGGGATGGAGCAGCAATGCAAGCCGTGCCTGATCCATTTGAATCTCGGCCGCACTCGGATCGGAGGATGCATCCATGCGCTGTAAATCGCTCAAGAGTACGCGTTGGCCATCCTGTTGCTGTACCACATGGGTCAGTGAAATCGCATCTTCATAAAGATACAAATCCCGGCTATTGGCTTCGATTTTCGGCAACAGTTCATGCACTGGCGGCATGCTGCGTAAAGGCCATGCAGCCAACAGCATGGTCGCAAACACCAGCCAGGCCCAGCGTGATTTAGCCCATAGCAATCCCAATGCAGCGATTGCAAGCCCGGCAATCGCGACCATCGCCGTGCTGCCAAACAAGGGAATGCATACCAAACAGGCAACAACTGCACCGACCGCGCCTCCCAGACAGTTTGCACCGTATAACCATACGCCACTCACCTCCGCGCTGCCGAAGCGACTGGCTAATAAAGGCAGCCAAGCCCCCAATGCCAAGGTGACCGGCAAAGTCAATATTCCCAGCATCAACGCTTGCGAGCCCAGTGCGCCAATTAATGATTGGAACTGACTATGTTCTACCCAAGCGGAGGCGGCCGAAAGCAACCACAAACTTAACAGCACTCCCCCGCCTGCTACAAACGGCATCGCCACGGACAGCCAATGTTTATGCAGGCGCGGCAAAAACATGCTGCCAAGCGCGATCCCAAGGAGGAATACTGCCAGGATCACCCCGAGCACATACTCGGTGCGCAGCATGATCATGCCATACAAACGTACCCAGCCGATTTCCAGCATGATGCTGCCGGCTCCGATCCCTGCATAAATGATCAGGACAGGTAAAGGTGGGCGTGTTTGTCTGTTGTTCTCAATCGGCTGGAACGAAACATCAGTGGGTCGAATAAAACGTGACAAGGCCCATGCCGCGCCACCGACTACCAATCCAAGCAAAGCTATGATCCTCACCGAAACGATCCAGCCTAACACCGGCAAACTCCACAGCGGGAACAGTGCCCCGGCGGCCCCCCCTATCGTGTTCAGTCCATAAAGTTTCCCCAGCGATAGCGGTGTACGATCAACCACTTTCAGCACCAGTGCAAAACCCACTCCCATCGCAAATGCCGGAATTACCAGCAAACACAAGGCCTCTGCCCCTTGCAGCAGATACCACTGCGATAACGTCAACTGAACCGCAATACCTTCCAACCATCCGCTGACCGAATGAAGCAGGTTTGGTAACAACAAAGCGTAGAACGCGATTGCCATCTCAAGCAATGCAAATAAAGCCAATGGTTTATTACACTGCCTTGACCATCTCACCCCCGCCAGGCTGCCCAGACCCAACCCGATCATGAACGCCGCAACAGTGAGTACTACGCCGAATATGCTTACTCCAAACTGCATAGACAACATGCGCGCCCACAGCACCTCATATGCAAGGCTGGTGAAACCTGACAGGCAATACAGGATGGCTATCACCCACCACCATTTTGCCCTGCTTGATGTTTCCGAATTCAAGCCGGATTGATGGGTGTGTGACATGAAAAGATTGGATAGATAATTGGCAGCCTAATGATTAGGCAACACCGGTACAACCCTATGAGTCATACCCAGTGATAAGAGGATACAAAAATAAAAATCTATTAGATTCAACCGTAGCAGGCAGGTAATTCTAAAATCAGGGAAACTAGAAAGGATAAAACCATACCAGTCCCACGATCGCATGGACTATTGCCAGCGTTATACTAAGGCCGGCAAATACCATATGCGCCACAAACACCGGCTTCCCATACAGCCCCATGGCGATCCCCAACCCTCCGGTAATCAGAACCAGAGTTATAAGCACCACGCCCAACAAAAACATGATGCGTTGCTTGTCTTTATCGGTTATTGATTTTGCATGCTCGGCTTCTCTATGTTGCCGATTGAAAGCTTGCAAGATCTCAGCACTGTCGCCTGCCTGAGTCGTGTCCTCTGCATATGCAGGAAGCACGCTCATAATCGACAGCGATGCCACCAATATAATCACTACTGAACGGAGAAGTGACGCTCTGAAAAACATTGTTGTAATTTGCAGCATAAGCTTTCTACTTTACAGAAGGTTTGTGGTCGGCATCCGCAACTTCACTGCCGGATTTACGCGTGGCGTTGCGCCAAGCCAACACTGCCATTAAGACAAAGGGAGCAAAAACCCCCATCAATAAAAATATAAAGATGTACCAAGGTGTTGCAATGGTAACGTGCACAAAACGGTAGCTATCAACTGCCGCCTGTGCTGATGAAGCTCCAACTGAACCGAGCAGCATCAGGATGACTCTCACCCAAATGTGGTTCATCATAAACCTCCGTTAAATCGATTATTTTTCCGGACTGGATGCACAACGAAACCCATAAAAATCCGAGGCGAAATTAGGCCATGCATAATCTCGGTGATAGGAAGCAGTGGAAAATGGATCGCCCTTCCATGACCCCCCGCGCAGAACTTTGTACTGCCGATTTACCGGGACCATATCGGCTATTTTCAAGGCACGATCCTGTGCATTTAGAACTCGCGCCACCTTTCCCTGAAACACTTCTGAAGCGGCATCCGTCCCTTTGTAAGGAAGAAAGTCATCTTCTACCCATTCATCGACATTGCCGGCCATGTCAAAAACACCATACGGGCTGACCCCGTTGGCATATGCGGTTACATTAGTAGCCGAACCGACATTGTAGTAAGTATTCAATCGGGATGGATCCATATCATTACCCCAAGGCCAGCGTCTGCCGTCGGTGCCGCGCGCTGCCTTTTCCCATTCCGCTTCTGTAGGCAAGCGCTTACCCGCCCATTTCGCATAGGCTGTAGCGTCATACCAATTAATCAAGGTGGCCGGATACAGCAAAACACCTTGTTGCATCTTGCCGTTTTTCCAATCCGAAGGAGGGCGATGTCCAGTCGCAGCAATAAATCGTGCGTATTGCGCATTGGTCACTAAATATTTGTCGATACGATATGCGTTCAAATTGACCACGTGTTGCGGGCGGGATGCCGCATCGGTAGTTTTCAAATCAGTGCCCATCCGGAATTTTCCTGCGGGGATCAGCACCGTGGTCTCCAGTTCTTGCCACTGTTCCTTGGTCAGCAATGCCTCTGCTTCTGCCACTGTATATCCTGCAGACTGGTTTTTACGTTCTTCGTTTTGCTCGTGTATTGCAATATCTTCACCGGCAGCCCGAATCCGGGTGGATTCTTCTTTCAGGTTATACGTTGCCAAGGCACGCATTTCGCCCATGCGTATCGAACCCAGCTTGACAACATGCAAACTTCCCCCGATTACCACCAACGCTATACAAGTGATAACCGTAGCAGTCAGGAATCGCTTTCTGCGCAGACGCTCTGCAGGACCAGGAACTGCATGCTTGGGCACACTCTGCATTATGATTTCCTTGCTGCAACAGACTGTTCCCCTGCCACAGGAATGTTCTTGTTTGAACGGCCATAAACTTTCTTGATCATCACTTCCCCAATTATCCCGCCAATGCCGGCCGACTCCATTGCCAGAATGACAAACAAGCCCCACCATCCCAGAGGGTTTAAATTACTGCCATGCGGAGTACCGGACACGTACAGGATTTCGGCATAACTCAAGCTGCGTACAATAAGAGGCGGGAAATAACATAACCATTTCCCACCCATGCCGAAAATCCAAGATACCACCAAGCCAACCAAAAAAGGCACGAAAAACACATCCAGTGTCCAAGCAAAACTAAACGTGGACAGACCCGAAAAAAGTTCTATCTTGACCCCGAGCAGCCTATCCCCAAAATGATTTAAGGCCATACCGATCAACAATGCAACCAATCCCGTGAGATATCGCTGCTTCATTTCTTGTACTCCACTCCGGTGAGTTTTTCGTACTCAGCCTTCTTGGTTTGATCCAAATACCAATCTTTAACCTTCAGGCTCGCCAAATATTGCGCCAAAATATGCCGTTCGCCTTCCGGCAAGTTTGAATAAGATGGCATCTGATACTCCTTTTTCAGACGGGACGGCAAAACTAACTGCGGATTAGGGGACGAAAGATAATCGTACAACCAGGTTTCGGTTCGAAGCGAGCCAATTCCATCCAGAATGGGAGCAGGAACAGATTGCAGCATGTCTTGCAGAGTCCAGAGCGAGTGACAGCTTTTACAGCCATTGTTGCGGTAAATATCCATCGCCTTTCTAGCCACATCGGGCGTAGCCGTGCTGTAGAAAGGAATTTCTCTGTCATGCTTTTCTTCGACGTGCAGTTCCGACCGTACCACACTTACCAAAAGAACTACGCCTATCAGTGCCAGAACAGCTTTTTCTCCGCGTTTCATACTCCCAGCTTATGCTTCTCTGCGTCTTTCGCCAAAAACCGTTTACGGCTCTCTACCTGAGAATGTATAACGGTTCGACTCTTGGCAAATTCTTCTGGGGTCATCTTAGCCTGATCATCCTCATCAAAAATCACATATTTGATGTCTTCGTCAAACTGTTCGTTTTTTGAGCCCCACCGTATCCAGTAAAGCACCGCAACTATAATCATCGCCCCGATGATCAGCCATAGATATATGGTCCAACCGTCCGGAAGAGTTTCGAAGAAATTAGCCATAATATTTTTCCACAATAAATAATCAGAAAAGGTAGCCGCCAAGCATCTGCAACGCACCGAAAATAACTGCAACCACTATACCGATAATAATCGCAGCAAACATAAGACGTTCACCAGACCTTACTTTTTCCGGGCGGTTCTTGCTGAACATAAGCGCAATGACAATCCCGGAAAAAACCACAATCCCTATCAGCAAAAAGGCAAATACACCCTCGCTGAACTGTTGACTACGCATCCCTTCGATGCTGAGATCAAGCTTTGGCGAAAGTTCTGAGCTTAACTGCGAGATTAGCGGGTGAATAAAATATGGCTCGAAGATTTGAATCGTAAACTCCTGAAGCTATTTGGGTACCAACTAAAATAAAAATGCCGCACCTTGTATTCGGCGAGGCATTTCATTTACTTTTCTATTCACACCGAGTCAGCAAGACCTCAGCAACACCAGTTTTATATATGTTTAGCTTGTAGTTATTTTTTTTCATTACGATCGACAAAAATGGCATACAAAATCGGCGCCACAAAAGCAATTGCAATTACCAATGACAATGCGACCGGGCCGTTATCAAGTTCAATCATGTGAATTCTCCTAAAGTTAAATCACTGAACAGAGTCGAGGATTCCCCGACCCGCTTCAATTAAATTTGATGATCAGTCTTGTCTGAATGATCGCGATCATGCCTTGGCTGCCAGGTTGACGGGGGTAGTCTTTTGATCAGGATAGTCACCGCTATAAAGAAATAACTTAGGTAAAAAATATCGATCACATAGCCTTTGTCCCACCAAGGCTGCTTTCTTTCGGTCGTGCCATCGGCCTTCTTGTTACCCTCGAAATTTGCTATCATTACATGGTCACCAACAACGTTGTACTCCTCCAAATCAAGGCCTTTGGCCATCAAGGCTTCGATCTGCGGCTTGATGATACGCAAATCATCCATGGTCACGGGATGACGCCCTCGCAATGCATCGTAGTCCATTTCCGGTTCAAAAGATTCACCCGGGTGAGCCGTTTCGACACCACCCTTGTTTATCGTGCTTTGCGCTTCGATTTTGTGTTTGTTGTCAGGATGTACTCCTTTGCTCAACTGAACGATTTTCGCCATTGCAGCGTTATCATCCTGAATCGACATAATGTCCGGCGTATTCATCAGCCTGACATACTCAGCGTAAATCGCAGCGTTCGGGCGCTGACCCCACAACGGAAAAGTTACCGCAAACGCCGTGAAGACCGTCAGAACGACCAACAGCACAACGGGTATAGGCATACGATTGTTATCTTCTGTCATCCCGCCGAGATCTTCCTTTTCCCACAACGCCTTGTCTGCTTCATTCGTAGCCTCATCGCAGAGAGTACGTAACGGCTTATCTAAATTCCAAGTCATCTTCTATCCCCCTGTTATTTTAAGCTCAAAATAAAATCAATAAGACCGCGAATTTCAGAATTGCTGGCATAACTGGGTACATCAGGAGGCGTAACCCGCTTGCCTTCACGATATTCGTCATACTCGGCTCTCCACTTGGCGTAATCGATCTTCTTGCCATCAGCGTCCTTTTCACCCCACAGATAGTCGAAGCGCGGCATGATTGAATGCGGCTGGACCAAACGCGGATTGAAGAAGTGCATCATCATCCACTCCCTGGATGAATTGCGAGAACCGACGTGCAACAAGTCTGGGGCCTTCCGATCCGAGCCAAACGCGGTTGGCGATTCGCCATTGAAATCCCCCAGCATCGGCGGAGCGCCAAATACCTGCCAATCCTGTGTTTCTTCAGGCAGCAATGTATGACACCACCAGCATCCCTCGCGCACAAACATGGTCTTGCCCTTGCCTGCATGAGACACATCTTCATCTTTGGCTACACGCAATACATCAGCCGGGGTCCAACCTTTGGTTGCAGTGAGATCATCAATGTAACTAAACTGCTTGCCTTGATAGGTTCCCTTGTTCAGCATAAAGACCGCGCCCGAATCTTTCCTTGCATCTGTAATATGTCCTTGCTGCACACTCAACTGCTCGATCCCTTCACCCAAAATCCGTGGGTGCAATATCCCCGCCGGAAAGGACGTTCCTTGCGAATATACATACACAGACATGACACTCTCTAAAGGCTGACCCGACTTGGGATCAACCTTGAGCTCAACATTAACGGGTTTGTTCTTGCCTAACAGCAACGGGTCATCAAGATTGAAACCCGTTTCGTGACCCATTGTTAATTGCTTTGTAAGAGCGACATCAGTCGAGGACACTGATGCGATATTAATGCTCGGAAATAACAAGGTTATAGTCATCGAGCCGCCCAGCGCAAGGCCGAACAGTCTTGATCCGATTTTATACTCTCTAAATCCAGCCATGCTTGATCTCCCTAAATTTTCTCGGCCTAATATTAGCGTTCGTAAGCCAGTTCATGAGGCATA
>Ga0208080_1000379_pt1 | contig 22517 bp, 21 predicted proteins | sample NGESurdeep092012_3_FD_184476 | JGI IMG/M metagenome (GOLD analysis project Ga0208080, IMG submission 184476) | Arctic peat soil microbial communities from Barrow, Alaska - NGEE Surface sample 210-3 deep-092012 (SPAdes) | ecosystem: Environmental > Terrestrial > Soil > Wetlands > Peat ...
CGCAGTGTCAGAGCTTTCTTCAATTCATAATGCGAGGACGCTCTTGGGCGATACACCCCCAGTCATCAGCCCGAGGGCGCCCTTGCTTTTCTTGAACTAACTTATTTTAAGGGCGTTACGCGAGCAGCGTTTTCACCATCATATTCCGCCTCACCCCAGTCTCGCCAGTCGGCCGTGAACAACGGCTAAGCGACTGAATGTGAGTCTGTTTTTGGGGCTTTGCCGATTTGAAATTGCAGGATTTCGCGGCCTGAGGACTGCCCCGCCATCCTTGAACAGAGCCGACTTAACGTCAATTCACCGGTCGCAACTTGCCGCACCCAAAGGAGACAGCGAAAACTTTGGAAACCTTTTTGCGTGGATAAAAAAATAATGAGTAATGTCGGCGCTATCATTTTGCTTCATCTATTTTAGTGCACGTGCCACCCGACATCGTGGGCGCGTTGACCAGCGGATCAGGAACGCTGCTTTGTCCGAAGACGGAGCATCATTTTTTTGGGCGGCGATGTGACATTGGCACGACGCCGGATGACGGCCATCATGGCGAAGGCGAGCATGACCAGCGAGACGTGACTATCCGTCATTCGCGGGTATCGCGCTCGAAGTCCGAACGAAGGTGGCCTTATGGGAACGCTATGTGAACGAGCGCACGGAGCGAGCGCTCGGTCATTGAATGTAGATCGGTGAAGCAATACACCGCCGCCGTAAGGACGGCGTTGAGAGGGCCGCGCTCAGCGAGCCTTTCCTTTCCGCCTCTCGGCTGCAACTCGTCGTTTATCGTAGCCTTCCAAGAGGTGTTCAAACTTGGAATCAACACGGACAAAAGCGTCAAGGGGCTTTAGGAGGTCAACAATCTTCTGATTGATTTCGACTACTTGCCCCGGCGCGATCTCTCCCGTGGGGAATCCGGATTTATCAAAATCGTAGAGGGAACCGTGGATGTGTATCGTGATAAACGGCAAGGTGCGCTTATCGGTTCGTGGCTGACGCGGCTCTCTCCAATTGTTTCGCCAACTCCGTATAGAACCAGCAGTCGCCCCGGAATTGATTACAGGTTGTGGCTTTTTGGGGCGCCACCAATCGGCTTCGTCTTGAGTAACCGATGTGCGTGTGAATCTGTTCTCTAAACACAAACGCAGTTCGTCGGGCTGCAACAGTGCTACTTCATATAGCGCATCTCGAGTGGCCGGAAGCTTGTCGGCGTATTTCTCGAATTGGGCGTGAACTTTTTCTATTGCTTCGCCAGCCCGATACCATTTTGTCCAGTTGCTACGGCTGCCAAACAACCGATCTAATCCCTGAGCTTCCCACCACACCTCAAATTCTTTGTCATATTTTCTGTCCGTACGCGAGTAATGCTCGCTATGAATCTGAAACGCCTGCTTGGCTAAAGCGATAGTATTGTTTTTTTAGCGCCCTAAAAAGCTCTTGGAAATTGTTCTTTAGTTAGGCATCCAGCGGCACGAGATTTATGGTTGGCGTCATGCAAGCCTCCCAAGCCTGGGATAAAACACCCAAAGGACGGTATGTGACGACAGGGTGCACTACTCACCGTGCCGCAACCCTAGAAACGTCTGGCATCCGGGATAAGCCCACTGCACCGGCCTCGCCTTGGCAGAATGGCTTCGCTGAACGGATGATCGGATCGATCCGGCGTGAGTGTGTGGACCACATCATTGTCTTGGGCGAGGCGCATCTGCGCCGGGTCCTGCGATCCTATGCTCGCTATTACAACGACATCAGAACGCATCGGTCATTGAATAAAGATGCACCGGTCTCTCGTCCGGTTCAACGGACCGGAAGCATCAAATCGCACTCCATCCTTGGCGGACTTCATCACCATTACGTGCGGATTTAGGTTTTCGGTACACACAGGCATCGAATTTTCGTCCTCACTCCGCCATGAAATCGTTTCTCATATTGGGCCTTCTAAACCTGCTGTCACTGTTGGGTTGCTCCGATCCTATGGCCTGACCAGCATTCAGGTCGAGTGCGGTGACATTGCATGTGTCCATTGAACAAAAAGCCTGATTAAAAATATTGCTGATGAGATGAAAATCATTTCATTTGACCATACAGCGAAATACATAGCTAAATATTGTATGAGCTTGCCTGCCGGAGTGATCCGGCCAGCTAGAGCACGTGAATTGACTCCCCACCTTTACGGCAAGAACCAAGCGGATCAAAAATGACAACCGAGCCGATTTGGAACCAATTTCTCACACCGCGCGACAAGCAGATGTGGGCGGCAAGTGGGTACGGCACGAGAGCCGGGTTCGGCTCGCGCCCGGCCCTGGTTGTAATTGACGTAAATTATAATTTTACGGGGGATCGACGTGAACCCATTCTCGAATCGATCAAGCGCTGGCGTAACTCGTGCGGCGAAGAAGCGTGGAATGCCGTTCCTGTCATCCGTGGTCTGATTGCTGCTGCGCATCACAAGTGTTTGCCTGTCATCTATTCAACCGGAGTCAGACGACCGGACAATTGGGACGCAGGCGGCTGGGCATGGAAAAATAAGCGAAACGCTGAAGATGTAGCCAAGAACACGTCCAACCTCGACGGGAACGCGATCATCGCAGAACTGGCTCCGCAGCCCGAGGATATTGTGATCTACAAGCATAAACCGAGCGTGTTTTTCGGCACGCCCTTCAGCAGTTTTCTCAACGACATGGGTTGCGACAGTCTCCTTGTGGCGGGCACTACGACGAGCGGCTGCGTTCGTGCAACCGTCATCGACGCTTTTAGTTACAATTACCGTGTCGCTGTGGTCGAAGAGGCATGTTTCGATCGCTCACAGGCGTCACATGCGGTGTCATTGTGCGACATGCATGCGAAGTACGCGGATGTTGTCCGCGCAGCCGAAGCGCTGACTTACATTGACGGGCTGCCAGACGGAATTTTTAAGAACCTGCCGTCCGGTAAGCCCCGCTAGCCGGTCAAGTAAACTGCATTATTCCATTTTAGCTTCATATCCCCAGAGGGTTGGCTCCAAAATGAACGTATTTACTTGGTGTCGTTTATTTTGGCGGCCACTTCCTTCCATTTCACAATATCAGCCCGAATTCGTGCTGCCACGACTTCGGGAGAGCCGGTCTCGGGCGTAATGCCCTGTATCTTTAAAGACTCCCGCACCTCCGGGCTGTTGACGATTGTGGTAACAGCTTGATTAAGGCGTTCGATGATAGCTGCCGGAACACCTGCGGGCGCCACCAAGGCAGTCCAAAGGGCGGCCTCGCATCCGGGAGCACCAGCTTCTCCAACCGTCGGAACGTCGGGAAGCAACGGGCTTCGCGTTTCGCTCATGATCGCGAAGGCACGCAGGTTACCTTGGCGAATAGACGCCAAGGTTGGCGCGATGGTTCCTACCAATAAGTCGACTCGTCCCGCCAACAAATCAATCAACGACTGTTCACTACCGCGATAGGGCACATGTATGAGGTTGATGCCGGTCTTCCATTCCACAAGCTCGCCGGCAAGATGAGTCAAAGTGGCCGTGCCAGCCGATGCGTAGCTCAGCTTGCCCGGATTCGCTTTTGCCAAAGCAACAAACTCCTCCAGTGTTTTGGCGCGCCCCTTGGGGGGTGCGATCAGCAAGAACGGCGAACTGCCGATCATGGCTATTGGAGAGAAGTCCTTTATCGGGTCGAAGGGTAGGTTGGGTGTGAATGCGGCGCTAGCTGCGTGTGAACTCGTATTGGCAAGCCCAAGCGTATATCCGTCCGGAGCCGATTTAGCGATTGCATCGGTTCCGATGATCGTGCTGGCACCGACTTTATTTTCCACGATGACTCTTTGCGAGAGTTGTTCGCTCAACTTGGCTGCGATAATTCGGGCGATCGTATCCGAGCTACTTCCCGCCCCAAAAGGAACGATGAGGCGGATCACGCGATTTGGCCACTGTGCTTGCGCTACCCCCGGCACCAGCAGACAAGCGGCTGAAACCATCGCGGCAAAAAGCAGTGACCACCGCAGCATTGGGCGCTTACTTTCCAAACCTCGGGTATTGGAGTCGTTTGCCGTGTATCGGTGCCGTATCATACTAAATCCCTCTTCCATGCCGACATGCCTGGACAACAGAACGGATTTTGCTAATAGCGATTGAAGTTACAATCCCAAGCCCCAAAAACACTAGTGTGTTTCCATATTTCACTGGATAACTGGTCCTACACGGGGACGAAATAGTTTGAAGCTGCACTTATGTGGGGGTTCAAAAAAATTGTTGCGGATTGCATAATCCCCCTTTTTTGCGACTCTGTCTGCCACCTATGCGCTCTGGCACTGACTGAAGGCACATTAACAGTGGTACTTGCCGCCGCACTTGGGGCGGACATCCCGATTACGCTGCGGTCCCCGCTATTTGTGTTTCCAAAGGAGCAGCCGAAAAGGAAGCGACTTTCTGTTGGGTCGGCGGGTCGCCATAGAGTGTCGTGCGTTGCTGGGGCGACCGGCCAATAGAGCGAATCAGGGTTTCCATTTCAGCAGGCGGCATTTCTTCGCCATGCGTGGCTCCGGCCGCCCGAGTGATGCTTTCGTTCATCAAGGTGCCGCCGATGTCATTCGCTCCTGCACGAAGGCACCACTTTAAGCCTTCTTGCCCCATCTTTACCCACGAAGCCTGGATATTAGTGATGAGTGGATGCAGAGCCAATCGCGCGACTGCGTGCATCAGAACCGCCTCGCGGAACGTCGGGCCGCTGCGCGACCGACCGTGGAGGTATACCGGCGTTTCCATTGGCACGAACGGCAGCGGAACGAACTCTGTGATGCCGCCAGTCCGCGCCTGCAGGCGACGCAGGTGCATCAAATGACGTGCCCAGTGTTCCGGCCCATCCACATGGCCGTACATGATCGTTGATGTGCTACGCAAACCAACCGAATGGGCAGTATCGATGACGTCCAACCACTGCTGCGTACTCAGTTTATCGGGGCAAATCACTGCTCGGATATCGTCGTCCAGAATTTCGGCAGCGGTGCCAGGAAGGGTGCCAAGACCTGCGTCTTTAAGTTGTTCAAGGAGCGTTGCAACGGAAACTTGGAGGGTGGCTGCACCTTGCCATATCTCCAGCGGTGAAAAGGCATGGATGTGAAGCCCAGGTGCGACATCCTTGATGGCACGACAGATCGCTAAATAGGTTGCTCCCGTATAATCTGGATGAATTCCGCCTTGTAAGCACACTTCGGTCGCTCCGCGGGCCCACGCCTCCTTGCTGCGACGCTGGATCTCTTCGAGACTGAGGTCGTAGGGCCTCCCTCGCAAATTGGCGGCAAGTTTTCCTTTTGAAAAGGCGCAGAACTTGCAATGGAAATAACAGATGTTGGTGTAGTTGATATTTCGATTGACGACATAGGTCACGCGATCGCCACACGTATCGGCGCGTAATGCATCAGCCGTCTCGCAAACACGATGGAATTCCGTTCCGCGAGCAGAAAATAATCTCGCGATATCAACCTCAGGCAGCGCGTCACCGGCAGTAGCGCGATCAAGAATTTCCTGCAATTGGTCGCGACTATTCGTGCGCCGCCGCGGTCCGAAAGGGGGCGCGGGCGGAATTGGCCGACCTAAGCCCGGAATCCACTCATCGGGACGAGAATATCCCTCAGAGTCGCTTGCTCGCAGCACAGGCGTGCGCAACGATGAGTCGAGCCATCGATCAGGGTCTGCGACGTATTCGGGATAGATGGCTAAACGCTCGACAAGTACTTTGTCGGCCTGGACAGTGTGCCGTTCCAACATCTTGAGCGCTGGCCACGGCGCCTCAGGATTTACATGATCGACGGTGACAGGCGACACCCCGCCCCAATCATTGATTCCCGCAGCAATTACGTTAGCCAGCGGTCCACCGCTCAGGTTGGGGGGGGCCTGTATGTTCATCTCCGGACCGAACAAGATCCGTGCGACCGCGATTGTCCATAGATGATCCGCAACATCCGGCTCTGGAGCATCCGCCATGCGTGTCATCGGCTTGGCGCGAAAATTCTGAATAATAATTTCCTGAATATGCCCGTGACGCCGGTGCAGGTCGCGCAAGGCAAGCAGCGCTTCGATGCGCTCACGCCGTGTCTCCCCAATGCCGATGAGGATGCCGGAGGTAAAGGGCACTGCTGCTTCTCCGGCCGCGGCGATGGTTGCGAGCCGGACTGATGGCTGCTTGTCCGGTGAACCGAAATGAGGCCCGCCCCTGCGTGCCAACCGGTCTGAGACGCTCTCGAGCATGATCCCCTGCGACACCGAGACGGCGCGGAGGCGTCTAATATTTTCGAAACTCATCACGCCAGGGTTTAGGTGGGGCAACAATCCGGTTTCTTTGAAGACTAATGCTGCCATCGCAGCTAGATAGTCGAGCGTAGTCGCATATCCGAGCTCTGCGAGCGCATTGCGCGCCACCCGATATCGCAGCTCCGGCTTATCGCCCAGCGTGAATAAGGCTTCGCGACAACCCGCTTGTGCACCGGCGCGCGCGATCGCTACCACTTCGTCGGGGGATAAATAGGCTCCGTCGCTCCTATGTGGCGGCTGTGCGAAAGTGCAGTAATGGCAGGAATCACGGCAAAGCTTGGTGAGCGGAATAAATACTTTCTTGGAATACGAAATCACCGTCCCATGGCCCTGATCGCGTATTGTTGCTGCCGCGTGCATCAGCGCGGGGAGGTCTTCGAAATCGGACATTGCAAGCGCCTGCTCGGCGGTCGGTTCTGCCCCGTTCCGAAGGCAATCGGTAAGATTGTGGGTTATTGGCATTCTGCATCTTTCGCTTGAAGGTTAGCGTTTGGGACACGTCCCCAATCCGCAAAGCTGGTTCGGTCCAAAAAAGCCTGCGTGCGCGTAGCTGAGCCTAAGCGGGCAAAAACGTCGAGGTCCTCCGCGTTATCTATGTCACGACCAATGCCCGGCAGCCGTACGATCAGAGGATCGATACCGCAACGCTGGGCAGTTCGCAGATGAGGAAAGAAGCTGTCCTCGCCAAAGGTCAAAGGCACCGCGGTCGGCGGCGATACAACAATCGTATTCGAGCCGAAATCATCATGTGAAGGGACGATCGTGAAAGACCGTGCTTCCCGATGCATGGAAAGAACGAAGGAGATTTCGTCGGGCGTCACTAGTGGGATGTCGCCAGGCAACTGCATCATTCCTCCAATACCTTCGGTAGCAAGTTGTCGAGCTGCCGCTGCTACCGAGGCAGTGTGGCCACCACGCGCGTCGCCGGTCAGAATTCGGGCGCCGTAGCGTTGCGCCAAGCTGCTCGCCTTAACATCAACCGTGACGAGCGCGATGCCCGCAAGACCACGTGCCTGCGACACTGCCGTAAGCACGTCTTCGAGCATGGTAAGCACGAGCTCCTCGCGCAAATGTGGGGGGACGCCTGCCGAAAGGCGCTGCTTTGCGCCTGGCGTCTCTTTGACGGGAATAACCGCCCAGATGTCCGGTCTGCTTGTTGTCAACCGCGCTCTCCTCGCACTACTTAGGTCGTCGGATTTGCCAGACGGTCGGCAAACTTGAGAACCGCATGGGCTAATGTCTCGCGGTCCGCGAGACTGAGCATTAAAATGGGTCGAACTTCAATCGGAAGGTCGAGCTTGGATGCCAACTGAGCATCGGTGGTATCGATGACAAAGCCATCAATGACATCACGGTAATGGTCAGCTACGGTCAAGACGTCGACCGTGCGACCTAGTTCTTTCATCATCTTTGCCGTAGGACCCTTGACAGCGTGCCCGCCGATGATCGGGGAGACCGCAATTACGGGAGCGACGCTAGAGGCCAGCGCTGATCGAAGATCGGGCAACGCAAGGATAGGATCGATGCTAATGAAAGGATTTGAGGGACAAATGATGATTGCGCGCAAAGCTGGATTTCTTATCGTTGCGAGAACCTCAGGATGCGGTTGTGCATGTGCCGCGCCATCAAAGAGGAAGCCAGTAACCTCCGGGAGACATTGCGCTTCGACGAAATAGCGCTGGAAATCGAGGGTGCCGCTTTGTGTTATCACGCGCGTCCGTACGCGATCATCCGTCATCGGCAGAATGCGGCTTGTAATGCCAAGCGACCGAGCGATCTCAGAAGTTATAGTCGATAGCGTCTCGCCAGCTCTTAGGCGCCGCGTACGTTCTACGTGAATTGCGAGATCGCGGTCACCGAGTTTGAACCAAGTTTCGCCACCCAACTCGCCAAGCGCTGCCATGAACGACCAAGTTTCGTCACGACGCCCCCAACCCGTTTGCTGATTTTGTAGGCCAGCAAGTACATAGATCAGCGTATCGATGTCGGGCGAAATATGGAGTCCCAAGTGCTCGAAGTCATCCCCAGTATTGGCTACAATAGTTAGTGCGCCATGGTTGAGAACACGTGCGAGGCCCAGCGCAAGCTTAGAGCCCCCAACGCCGCCTGATAGCGCGAGGACTGGCCGCTTATCACTGGTTTGCACGCGTGTCATGATCGCCGTTGCAACTTCATCGGAATAAATCTTCGGATGCGGGCCGAATCAACGCGCTAGCTGGAATTTCCCTTGTCGCTACCGCAAAGCCGGAAACGAGCACCACCGGATGTGCTTCATCGGCTTGCCCCATCAGCAGTGAGGCAGCCGCTGCAACTTCATCCGCCATGGCGGTTTCGGTCACTTCAAGCGAGTGTCCAAAAAGATCGGGCCGGCCGCGCAAGTCGTTGAGAGCGGGAATGCCGGCAGAGCCGAGCGCGACCCCGACAGTGCCCCGGCGCCAGGGGCGGCCAAAACTGTCGCTCACAATGATGCCTAGGGGCGTTTTAAAATGCTTTTCCATTTGCGCGCGCAAACTTTTCGCGACCGAGTCGGGCTCGGTCGGGAGGAGCAACACCATGTCTCTGGCTGGCGAGGCAGACACGTTAGAACGATCAACCCCGGCATTGGCAGCAATGAAGCCGGAGCGGTGCTCTACGATTAATACATTCGGATGTTGACGCACGACCCGCACCGATTCCGAAAGAATCACTTCGACGAGTCGTGGATCTTTGCTGACTAAGACGGCAAGTGCCTCGGCGCGCGCCGAAGGCACAACCGTAGCAAGGTCAACGTAACGCCCTTGCGCCTTCGACACCACCTTCTGGGCCACGACAACAATATCACCGGCGTGCGGTTTCAAACCGGCTTTATCCATGGCTGCGATTATGATTGCACCGAGATCGTCGCCCGGCGCGATCAGCGGAATTCCGGGGACGACGCTCAACGTCAATTGCTGAGGTGCTCGCATCATCGCAACGCGCGCAACCGCGGCAGAACCTGCTCGCCGTAAAGTCTCAAAAAGCGCTTCTGATCCGGCCCGGGCGCGTGGAAAACAAGATGGCGGAAACCGAGATCCAAATAACTCTTGATTTTAGCCACATGTTCATCCGGATCGGTCGACACAATCCAGCGCTTTGCGGTGCGTTCGACGGGCAGCGCATCGGCAAGTTTCTCCATCGCGACAGGGTCCTCGACAGATATTTTTTCTTCGGCCGAGAGTGCCAAAGCCGCCCAGTGCTTTGTATCGTCAAGCGCTCGCTGACGGTCTGTGTCAAAGGAAACCTTCATTTCGATCATGCGATCGATAGAGTCGGGTGGACGCCTGGCAGCTTCCAATCCGGCGGCTACATTCGGTAGCAATGTTTCCGTATAGAGTTCAGGCGCCTTGCCACTGGTGCAAATATAGCCTTCAGCGATCTCGCCAGCCATTTTTGCGACAGTCGGGCCAGATGCGGCCAGATAGACTGGAACCGGCTTAGACGGTCGATCGTAAAGTGTCGCCTTCTCGGTCTTGTAGTATTGACCTTCAAAAGTGACGCGTTCCTCGGTCCACAGCCGCCGCATCAGCATTATGGATTCCTGCAGCCTGGCAGTGCGCTCCTTAAACCCTGGCCATTTGAAACCGAGCGCTGGCACGTCGTTGAGCGATTCGCCGCTGCCCAGGCCGAGAACGACGCGACCAGGAAACATCACGGCGAGAGTTGCAAAGGCCTGTGCTACGATTGACGGATGATAACGAAAAGTAGGCGTCATCACGCTAGTACCCATGATGACGCGCTTGGTGCGGGCACCGAGTGCTCCTAGCCATGGAATGGAAGACGGCGCGTGACCACCAGTATGTTTCCATGGCTGAAAATGATCGCTAATAAAGACGGAGTCGAACCCAACTTCCTCCGCGGTGCATGAAAAATCCAGTAGTTCATTCGGACCAAACTGTTCCGCCGATGCTTTGTATCCGATCTTAAGCAAATTAAGCTCCTCGCGTGGTTGGGGCACTGAGAATCATGCCGCTATGGGTTGAGCTTCAAAGATGTCCGGACTTCTCCTTCGATCATGTTCCAAATTTGATCGACTATTGCCATGAACGCCGGTTGACGCTTGACTTCGAGAGAACGTGGTCGGGAAATTGGAATCGGGATTTTCGCACGCACGGTCCCCGGTCGAGCGCTAAATACAATAACCGTGTCCGAAAGAAACACCGCTTCGTCGATTTGATGCGTGATGAGGAGAACTGTCTTGCGGCTCGCCTGCCAGATCGACAGCAACTCGGTCTGCATAATTTCGCGGGTCTGGGCATCGAGTGACGCGAACGGCTCGTCGAGCAGCAGGATTTTTGGGTCGACTGCGAGCGCGCGCGCAACGTTCACCCTTTGACGCATGCCGCCGGAAAGCTGGTGTGGATAGTGGCTCTCGAAACTCGTGAGGCCTGCCAAATCGACAAAGCGCTGCGCGATCGGTTGTGCCTTTGCCCAGGGCATACGAGCCAGCGTCAGTCCGTAGGCCACGTTCTCGATCACGGTCTTCCAAGGCAGCAGCGAATCCTGCTGGAAGACCATGGCCCGATCCCGTCCAGGACGGGTTACCAACTTGCCATCAACATAAACGGTTCCCGCGCTGGGCGTCAGCAACCCATCAATGATCCGGAGCAACGTCGACTTTCCACTACCGCTCGCGCCGACGATGGAAACGAATTCTCCTTCCTTGATGGACAAGCCGATACCTCGCAACGCTTCTACCGCCGGCTTGCCCCTGCGGGTAAAGGTCTTGTCTAGATTGTCGACGCGTAGCAGTTCCACGCTCATTCGTGCTTCCACGGGGCCAGACGGCGCTCAAGGGCTTCGAACAGCACACTGCCGAAGAGGCCCATCGCGCCGAGCACGATCACATAGCCGAGCACGCGGGCGGTATCGAACGTCTGGCTGGCCGAGAGGATGGCAAAGCCGAAGCCGGCAAACGATCCAAAAAATTCGGCGACCACGATGCCCACAAGCGCGCGCGCCCAGGAGACTCGAATGCCGCTGACGATGAACGGTAGCGCGTAGGGGAAGGTAACGGTGGTGAAGATCTGCATCGAAGTCGCGTCAAACGAGCGCGCCGCCTCGATCAACTGCCGGTCGGTTGCCCTCAGGCCCGCCTCGGTCGTCACAACGACCGGAAATACCGCGACCATAAGAACGAGTACGAACTTGGACGCGAAGCCGAGGCCAAGCCAGGCGATGAATAGCGGCGCGAGCGCGATGATCGGCACGGAGTTAAGCGCACTCAACACGGGCCCCGCCGTCAGCGACAGCGCCCGGCTTGATGCCAGCGCGAACCCAATCGATATGCCTAGAGCCACCGAAACAAGGAACGACGTACCGACCGCCGTCACAGTCGCCACCGCGTTGGTCCACATAGCGCCGCGTTGGGTTTCGGTGACAAGCGCAGCGGCAACATCCGCTGGAGGCACTAGCAAAAGCCGGTTAGCGACGAAGACCGATACCACTTGCCACAGCAACAATACGCAAAGCACAGAAAGTGTAATACGTGCGATGGCTGCCGTTCTGGAATCCTGCTCGAAGAATTCGTAGATGCTACGCACGCGTTCCTCACGGGGCCTTAGGCAGGATGGCGAGCGCGCGCCTGGCGACCCCATCCCTTTTCGCCGATCACCTTTCCATCCCGATACACGGTGCGTCCACGAACGATGGTGCGGACCGGTTTAGCTTTGAACTTGCGGCCGGCGTAAGGGCTCCAGCCCGTGAGGCTCAGCACGTCCTCGTCCTTGATCTCGTACTCACGTTCGAGATCGACTAGCACCAGGTCGGCGTGGTAACCCGGCATCACATCGCCCTTATTCTCGATGCCAAAGATGCGCGCCGGCGCGGTGGAGCAAGCCTCGACCACCCGCTCTAGCGAAATTTTTCCTTCCAGCGCGGCGGTTAGGAACATGCTGAGGTAGAACTGCGTCGAAGGCGTTCCCGTGTGCGCCTTCCATCCATCCTGCCAGCCAATCTCTTTTTCTTCGCGGGTGTGAGGCGCGTGGTCGGTTGCGACTATATCGATGGTGCCGTCATTGAGCCCTTCCCAGAGACTGGGAACGTTCTTTTCCGGCACCCAGTACGACAAAGCGTAGGAGCCGAGCCGCTCGATCGCAGACCAGTCGCAACCGAGAAATAGGGCCCAAGGATTGATTTCGCATGTCACACGCTGGCCGGCCCGCTTCGCTCGGCGGATCAGATCAACACTGCCTGAGGTCTGGGTGTGCAGGACGTGTAGGTGGCACCCGGCGGCCTTTTGCAGGCGCAGCAACGTAGCGATCGCGCTTTCCCAGATCACGCCGTCATGCGCCGCGTAAGCCTTGGCGTAGGCGAGCGCGTCGCGCTGCTGGCGCTCCCAGAATCCCTTTTCGATCACGTTCATCAAGGCCTGATCGTGCGGATGCACCATCAGCGGTACGTTCACCTTGGCGCAATGCTGCATGATTTCAAGAATGCGGCCGTGGTCATGTACGCCGATACCCGGCATGTGCGGATAGCTGCGGCCAGTGTCGACCACCATGAAGATTTTGAACGCGGCAATACCTTGCTCCGCCATGCGCGGGATTTCGTCTTCAATAGTCGGAGCGGGATTGAAATTCCAGTCGACGATGGCGTCGCGCTCGTAGATGGCGAACTGCTTCTTGAGCAGCGCCAGCGAATTCGGCGGCGGAGTCACGTTCGGCATGGCGACCGAGGTAGTCACGCCGCCCGCAGCGCACTGCTGCGTGGACGTATAGATCGTGTCCTTGTATTCGAAGCCCGGCTCACTGCCCTCGCGATGATGCGAATGCATGTCGATCACCCCTGGGATCACTGCGAGCCCGTTTGCGTCGATGATCTCGTTCGCCGTCGGCTCCTGTCCTGGTTCGTATAGACCGGCAATCTTGCCGTTCTGAATGCCGATGGAAGTCTGAATACGACCCTTCGACGTAATCAGCAGGCCGTTCTTGATCAAGGTGTCCATATCTCTACTCTCCTAAAAGAACCGAGGAAGGCGTCACTGTCGTATCGGCAGTGGTCGCGTCGCCGGCAACTCTGCGTTTACTGATCGTATCGTAGACTGTCGCGACATAGTCGCGCGACAGTCCACGCGTGATGAACACGATGCGCGACGTTCGGTCGTCGCTGGGCCACTGCGACAGTTCGAACGGCGGGTGGAACAGGCGCTGCACGGCCTGGACCACGATTGGCTTCTCGCGTCCGAGGACGTTGAGAATGCCCTTCACGCGCAGCAGGTCGTTGCCGTGGCCTAGCACCAGGGCGTCGAGCCAATTTGCGACGTGCTCCCAGTGCAGCGGAGTGTTAAACTGTAGACAAAATGAGCCGATGTCGGCACTGTGACGGTTCACATCATGATGATGGTGGTGGTCGTGTGGCGCGGTGGCGGACGGTTCCGGCTCCTGTTCGTATGCCTCCGCATTGAGCCACTGCAACACGTTCTCGCTTTTGGTTTTCGGATTGTAGATGTCCGCCACCGCAAGGTCGGACGGTAGCGGAATGCCCGCAAGAGACGACCGATGGATGCGAGCACCGGGATTGAGGGTCTTCAGCCGGGCATGGAGCGGCGCGATGTCCGGGCTGCCGATGTCCAGCTTGGTCAGGATAATATCGTCAGCCACTGCCGCTTGTTTGACCGACTCGATATGCTGATCGAGCGTCGTTAGACCGTGCAGGGTATCAATCGCGGTGACAATCTGCTGCAGGCGGAAACGCCGCGCGACCGGGAAGGTCATCAGCGCTTGGATAACAGGTGCAGGATCTGCCAACCCGGTGGTCTCGATGATAATACGGTCGAATGCGCGCACCTCGCCTTTGGCGCGCTTGACCTGCAGTTCACGCAGCGTATCGACTAAATCGCCGCGCACCGTACAGCATAGGCAGCCAGTGCTGAGCTCAATGGTGTTGTCATTGCTAGACGCGATCAATGCGTGGTCGATACCGATCTCGCCAAACTCATTGACGATCACCGCAGCGTTGGCAAGATCGGCAGTCTGCAGCCACGCATTGAGCAGCGTGGTCTTTCCGCTGCCCAAAAAACCAGTTAGCAACATTACCGGCAGGCGATCGTCGGTCATTGCACACTCCGACGTCTTATCTCGCGGCAAGGAAGCTTGAATCGTAATAGCGGGCTAAATCGAAGGGGCGCGACGAAGCCGGGTTTGCACCGATCGCTTGATCGATCTTGATGATGTTCTCAAGCCCGGCCGCCGACACGGTCAGCCCGCGTCCGATCGCCTTCTGCTGCTCCACGATGAATTTATAGGAATCGGCGCAAGTGTCCTTGGGAACGTTCGTATAGCTCGCCAGAATCTCAATAGCCTTTTCCTTGTTGGCTGGGTCGTAGATCCAGTCGGCAGCCTTCTTCAGAGCCTGCGTAAGCGCAACGGCAGATTCGCGGTTCTTCTGCGCCCATTCCTTGTTTACGACCAGCGGAGTCTGGACATAGGGATCGGTATAGACGTCGAGAATTTTCATTCCCTGTTGCACCGCTAACGTGTCAAACGGTGCGATCAGCAGCGCGCCCTTAACCTGGCCGTTGCCCAGCGCCACGACGCGGTCCCTGGAATTGGTCAGCGCCACCATCTTGACGCTGCGCGGATCGACGCCCCCGCGTTGAAGCTGAAAGCGTAGCAGATTGGCAGTCCCGCCTTCGACCGCGCCCGCGGTGACGGTGGTGTCCGTGAGCTGCTTGACCTCGGAGACCCCCATGCCGCCGATCAGTTGCAGGATCGTCTTCTCCAAAATTGCGCCAGTTATAATGACCGGAGCGCCCTGGTCGATGGCCCGGATGACGACATCGCCCAGCGAGATGCCAGCCTCCACGCTGCCTGAAGACACGGCCTGCAACAGAGCTGGACTGCTGCCAGCCACCAGTTCCTTAACTGTAATCTTTCGCTCGGCATAGAAACCCTGATCACGGGCAATTGCGTGCAGCCATAGAAGCGCACTTGGCGCGAGGGTTGCTAAGCGAACCTCCGTCATTTGTTGCGCACGACCTTCTGTTGCTACGGTCGCAACGAGTAAAGCCGCTAACAAAGCACGAAACATAATAGCCATTGGCAAGCTTCCTCCGCTTGAGCGATCGCGGCAGGCCGCGGCAAAGTCGGACTGGGGACCGGCCAAAAGACTAATGCACCCCCCCGAACCTTGCAACGGCCGAAAGACAGAATTGTTATATTTTGACAATTTTGACATTTTCCTAGAAAATGACAATTTAACAACGGTACAAACTCCGCATCATGAGCCGTTCAAGTCGACTAATCCTGATCCTGCAATTGTTTGAACAAGACCGGCCGGTCTGGACGGTCGGGGAGATGACTCGTGCGCTCGGACTATCCTCAAGCACGGTGTACCGACACGTACGCAACCTCGTCAGGGCAGGATTCCTAGATCCAGTAACCGGTGCAGGCTACGCGTTAGGGCCGGCGTTTATCCGCTACGATAGAATTCTCAGGCAAAGCGACCCTCTAATCCAGATTTCGGCCCCAGTGATGGCCGGGTTGCTAGGTCATACCAGCCAGAGTTGCACTGTTGTTCTTTGCCGAAGATTCAAGGACTGCGTGATGTGCGTGCATGAGGTGCGCGGCAATAAATCCCGTGAAGAGACTAGCTATGAACGAGGCGTAGCAATGCCGATGTTTCTCGGCGCAACATCGAAGGTCATTCTCGCGCAGCTGCCGGATCGAATGCTCAAGGCCATATACCTAGCCAACGAAAAGACCATCCATCGCGTGTTGCGAACTCGCGACTGGAGCGAATTCAAAGCGCAAATCAAAGAAATACGCCGCGCCGGCTTCGCGCTGACAAAATCTGAAGTTGCGAGAGGGCGGGTTGGTCTAGCGGCGCCGATTGCGCGCAACGGACAGGCATTTGCGAGTATCAGCCTCGTAGGATCCGGACACAGGTGGGACAAGAGAAAAACCGATCGCTTCATCCAGCACGTCCGCGATGCCGCTGATCAGATATCGCAAGCTCTCTCGCGCGAAGCCGCGGTCATTTCGCGTTAGCGGCATGCGCGCGGCGACAATCGAATTTGGTAGAGGAGGATGATAAGTGAGACAAGAAATAGTTCATTTTTACAGCGAAGGAAGCAAGCTTCAGGGACTGTTGCGACTGCCAGAGCAAGGAACCGGACCTTGGCCCGGAATTGTCCAAGGACCTGGCTGGCTGGGGTTGCACGACGCCAAACTTTATGAGCGGTATCACCGTAGCTTCACCGAAGCAGGATACGCCGTTCTCGTCTTCGACTATCGGGGGTTCGGCAACAGCGAAGGTGAACCAGGTCTGATTTTGCCGATGTGGCAAGCGGAAGACATCAGGAATGCCATCACTTACATGCAGACGCGAACCGAGGTCGATCCCAATCGCATAGGGCTGTTCGGATCAGGCGGTACCGGCGGAGCACTTCCTATTTATGTGGCAGCTCTCGATCAGCGCGTGAAATGCGTTGTCAGCAATTACGGTTTTGCAAGCGGCAAGGATTGGCTTCGTAGCATGCGACGGGAATATGAATGGATTGCACTTCAACAGCGGCTGGATAACGACCGTAAGAAGCGCGTGCTGGAGGGGAAGGGCGAGATGGTGAACCCGCGCGAGGATTTGATGGTGGTCACACCGGAGCGCGTCCAGACGGCCGTGAAGAAGGATGTGGATTCCCGTATTCCGGAGCGCGTGCCCTTACGTTGCGCGGAAGCAATCATTGAATTCACTCCAGAAAACTATGTTGCTGCGATCTCTCCGCGTGCCATTCTTTTCATCTCGACCGAGGGCGACGCCGTAACGCCTGAAGAACAGACGTTCCGGTTGTATGAAAAAGCCGGTCAGCCAAAGAAGCTAATCATCCAGAAGGCGACATCGCACTATCAGGCTTATGACAAATATTTTGACAAGGTCACGCCCCAGATCATCGATTGGTACAATCGCTATCTGAGATATGAGGTAGTGGAATCGATGGAACAAACGAAATGAAAATTTGGGCCGAGAATCTGAAGCCTGAGTCGAAAGTTAGGAAGGACTGGGAACGTCAAGCCGGCTAATTGTCACCTTATGACAACCGTCGCGATCGCCGGGGCGTCATTCGACTAGAGGAGCGTTCAACCAATGCCTACACAATATGGCCTGCTATTGCCGCATTTCGGACCTCAAGCCAGTAAGGACAAGATCCTTGAGGGTGCAAAGAAAGCGGAATCGTTGGGATTTGATTCGGTATTCGTCCGCGATCATCTGGTGTTCCATCCACACGGAATGGAAGGAACCGATAACACGTTCATCGATCCATTTGTCGTGCTAGCCTCGATCGGCGCGGTGACTTCGAAGATTCAGCTGGGTTTCGGTTCTTTGATTCCACATCGTCATCCGTTGCTGCTGGCGCTAATGATCAACTCACTCGAATATATGGCCGGGCAGCGACTCATCCTTAGTCTCGGGATCGGCAATTTCCAGGTCGAATTTGACGCCCTTGGCATGAAGGATTGGCCGCGCGATGAGGTTGCCGCGGAGCAGGTTGAGATTCTTCGCAAATCATGGACCCACGATCATTTTGCGTTCGACGGCAAGTTCTACAAGAACGCCGAGGTGGGATTCAAACCTCGCGTCGCGAAGCCCATCCCGATTTGGTATGCAGGCGCCACCCCCGCTTCAGTTCGGCGCGCGCTCGCCTTTTGCGACGGTTGGATGCCCGGCCGCATCACGTTGAATACCTACAAAAAGCGCGTGGAAAAGCTTCGGACCGATGCGGCCGCCATGGGCAAGCCGCGTTTTTTAGAGGGTTGTATCCCGATTATAAGTATCGATGTCGATCGTGAGACGGCTTTGCGCAAGGTCAACGTGCAAGGACTGCTGAAAAATGCGAATGAGCAAAAATTCTGGGTCAAGCCCGAATCCGGATCGTTCACAACTTGGCAGGATCTTGAAGGCTCGTTCATGGTCGGCAGTCCCGACGATGTCGTTAGAGATGTTGAAAAATATCTAGAAGTCGGCATCGATCACATTGTCTTCGATCTTCGCTTCCGGTTCGATGAATGGGACCGGTGCATGGACTTGCTCGGAAAAGAGGTTCTCCCAAAGCTGCGCAAACACTCATGAGCGCCCCCGAGCCGACGGAAATTGCATGATATTGGTGGTTGGCGGCCGCTTTTGGCGCCCGCCAACCCAAGGTTTCCTTTGCATGGCGTCCGGGATCAACTTGCTCGTCCACGACTCCGTCAGAAGCTCCGCGTTTAATTGTTGGTAGCTAAGTCAAGGGTGAAACAAATGAATCCATTGAAAGCCCTTCAAAAGTATCACCAAGCCCAGGCCCGTGCTGACTTTAGCGTGCTGGCGGAGTGCGGACGCCGGGAAATGCGCGTTTATCTCAAAGGCAATACCTCTTCCGGGCTTGCCGTACTTAGTCATGCCATCAAACGCGCTCTGTCTTAATCGGAGGGTCCGATGCAAATTGGAATGATCGGGCTGGGTCGAATGGGCGGCAATATCGTTCGACGACTTCTGCGACATAGTCATACAGCGGTGATATACGATCGGGATCCGACGGCCGTCGAAGCTTTGCTTTCAGTCGGAGCGGAAGGCGCCGCGACGCTCGACGATTTCGTCAGCATGCTCACTCCGCCACGTACCGTTTGGGTGATGTTGCCAGCTGGCGATCCAACTGAGACGGTCATCCAGCATCTTGCTGATTTGCTTGATCCTGGCGATGTCATCATCGACGGAGGGAATACCTTCTGGCGCGACGACATTCGCAGGGCAAGCGCGCTCAGGCAGAAAAGCCTGGAATATGTGGATGTCGGCACGAGCGGTGGCGTGTGGGGGCTTGAGCGCGGATACTGCATGATGATTGGAGGCGACAAGCAGGTGGTCAATCGTCTCGACCCCATCTTCAGCGCGCTTGCGCCGGGTGTCGGAGAAATTCCGTCGACACAGGGCCGAAGCAGCCAAGATTCCCGGGCCGAACGGGGTTACATCCATGCAGGCCCAAATGGCGCCGGTCATTTCGTGAAGATGGTGCATAACGGCATCGAGTACGGTCTCATGCAAGCCTATGCCGAAGGCTTCGATATTCTGAAGAATGCTGGCAGCGATTCGGTGCCAGAAGAGTTCCGTTTCGATTTTGATCTGGCGGAGATTTCCGAGGTGTGGCGTCACGGGAGCGTGATCACATCCTGGCTCCTGGATCTGACCGCAGCCGCTCTGGCGCAGGACGCAGCTCTCGAAGCATTTTCCGGTTTTGTGGAAGATTCGGGCGAAGGCCGCTGGACTATCATGGCAGCGATCGATGAAGCGGTACCAGCGGAGGTCTTATCTGCAGCTCTCTTTGCGAGATTCCGATCGCGTCAACAGCATACGTTCGCGGAGAAGATCTTATCTGCCATGCGTAAGGGATTTGGTGGACATGTAGAGCCAGGGCGTCCTGCTGCGAAGTAGCCTGCCGGTCGTCGTCAGTCATGGCGAGGTATTGTTGATGCGGCACAATGGGGTGGCCGGTCAGCCATTTCCAAGATTTTATGGCCAACTTGCGGATGCCTCTGAGGGCCACTCCTGTAGCGCCTGGCGTGAAGCGTTCGGCAGGTGATCAAAAGCATAGACGGGCAGCAAGAGTGGAAACAAATACCTGACGTTGCTGGAGTCGGATACAGGAGAGATCATAATGCCCAAAGGGCGACCTGAAATCGTCGTGACCCCCGATTTGTCGACGCTCATCGAGATTGCTGTCAAACGAGTTGCTGCCCGAATTTCTCAAGCCAGGTCCACAGTCGCAATTTGCCTGACAGGCGGCTCGACCCCGAAGCCGATTTACCAGCGGTTTGCCACTGAACCCTATCGAAGCGAACTTCCTTGGAATAGCATCCAATGGTTTTGGGGGGATGATCGTTTCGTTTCTCTGGACGATGAGCGTAGCAACGCCGGGATGGCGCGCGCGGCTTTCTTGGACCGATTGCCAATTCCGCCCGCCAACATTCATGCCATACCGACAAGCGCTCCAAATCCGCACGAGGCGGCGCTTCAATATGAGAAAGAGCTCAAGCGTTTCTATGGGTGCCATCGGCTAGATCCTGAGCGACCGCTGTTTGATCTCGTGCTAATGGGCCTCGGTTCCGATGGCCATACGGCCTCGCTCTTCCCAGGAGATCCTGCACTCTCTGAAAAGGATTGTTGGGTCGTTGGGGTTGAAAAGGCAGGACTTCCGCCTTTCGTTCCGCGCGTGAGCCTCACGTTTCCTGTCCTGGCCTCGACGCGAGAAATGATTTTCCTGGTCAGCGGTCAAGACAAGCGAGATGCGGTGGATCGCGTGCTTTCAGGACAGGATTTGCCGGCAGCGCGTGCACATGCGATCGGAAATCTTGTCTGGCTAATGGACCGTAGTGCCGCCCCCGAGGCCTATCGAGTTTCTTCCGGCGGGCCCTAGTGCGCTGCCGCTGTTCGTGACATGGGACATCCAAACTATGAATCTGCCGATGCCATTGCACGTGGCGCGATTCCTGCGGGCGCGGTTGCGCGCCGAAGGTCAGCTCTACCACTTCCTGGCCTGCGTATTCGCCTCATCTTGCAAGCTCGCGACGCTTCAACCGCCGCACCAGATAATCGAAATTGACCACGAACTGCTCGGGCCGGGCGATGTCGTGCTTGAGCTTCTCGATGTCGGCGCGCGGGAACTCGGGCGCTGGATCGCCGGCCGCCTCGGCAGTCAACTGCACCATCGCGGCGTTCTCTAGCATGATCACGCCGACGACCGCCTCCGCGATGCTCGCGCCGACCGCGGCGACGCCGTGGTTCTTGAGCAGCACCGCGCGGTGCGGACCGAGCGCCTTGGCGACGCCCGCGCCCATCTCGTGGGTGCGGATCAGGTTGATCGTATCGGCGTAGACGCCCAGCGCCTCGTAGAACAACGCGCCCGGCTGGCTGTAACAGCGCATCGGCCGACCGGTTGCCGACAGCGCGACGGAATAGGGCGGATGCGTGTGGATCACGCAATGCACGTCGGGGCGCAGCTTGAAGATTTCCGAGTGGATGTAGACCTCGCTGTGGCGGCGTGCGGTGCCGGCGACCACGTTGCCGTCGAGATCGATGGTGAGAATGTTCTCCAGCGTGATCTCGTCGAGTCCCAAACTGTGCGGCTTCATGAAGAACCGCGAAGGATTGTCGGGCAGCCGAAACGAAATATGGCCGCGCGTGAAATCGTCCTGTCCCTCGGCGACGAGTACCCTGCCGGCCCAGATCAGCTGCTGCTTTATATCGTCGTGGGTCATGTCGATTGTTTCTCCGTGCGAGTGAGGGGCGGGCCGGTGCCGGTTCGGCGCGCCGCTATATAAAGCATGTCGAGGCGGTGAAGGCACGCAATGTTAGCGATCAATGTGGCGCCCGCTGCCCCCGATCTGCCGTAGGTCACCGGCGAGCCAATTCCAAAACAAATCTATTTTTTGAGCAAGAACAGCAAGCATCATCGCATCAATCGTATCAATGTTTAGACGGAAAGCTGTCGCGCCAGTGGGCTGACGAATGGCGCCACGCCGCAGCCTGGCGGAACGCTTGCGTTCGCTGCTGGCGATGTCTTTCAGCCGAATCCCCCTGCGACCATCAAGCTTGCCATGCTGGACATGATCTCGAATTCTCATTTTCCAGCGCTTGCCGCGATCGAGCTTGGCTTCTTCAAGTAAAAAGGGTTCGACGTCGAACCGAAAATGATCTTTCCGGTTACCAGCTTGGTGGATTGGCCTGGCCTATAACATTCACTGGCACGCAGTCAGGTTCTGGTGATGGAGCCGCGATGTATTACCAGTTAATGCGGTAAAGCAGCCGCTTGGTTTCTGGATTGCCCACGAGACGATCTCGATTTACCACGGCGGCGGATTGGGTTCGATCACCATGTCACTTCCTGATTAGCGCCAGCGCCTTTGCGCGCGGGCCTTCATCCACCAGCGTCTTGATGTCGACCACCTCGGCGAGATTTCCGGTCTTGATCAAGAGGTTCTGCATCCATGTCAATTTTTCAAACGGGATCGGCATGGCCGGGTCAATCGCCGAATATTTCTTGACCTCGTCGAAGATATATTGGGGACGTATATCGTCCGGCTTGCTGCCGGTAATCTCGTGTGCCAGCGCCACAACGTTGGCTTGGTTGTCGAGGGCGAAGCGCCACGCCGCCATTTCGGCGGCAAGAAACTTTGCGAGATCGTCGCCCCGCGTGGCGATAGTCTTGGCACTGGTTATGGTGCAGAAACGCAGATAGTTTGGCACCACGTCATGC
>Ga0208080_1000386_pt1 | contig 22335 bp, 18 predicted proteins | sample NGESurdeep092012_3_FD_184476 | JGI IMG/M metagenome (GOLD analysis project Ga0208080, IMG submission 184476) | Arctic peat soil microbial communities from Barrow, Alaska - NGEE Surface sample 210-3 deep-092012 (SPAdes) | ecosystem: Environmental > Terrestrial > Soil > Wetlands > Peat ...
TCGTCGGCGGCCTCGGCCGCCGCGGGCGCCTACGCCGCCGGTCTCCTTCTCGGCGTGAAAGACCGCATGAAGCTTCTCGGCGCGGCGCTCAAGGGGGAGCGCGCGGCCGACGGCTCGTGGCACGGCGACAACGTGTTCGCCGCGCTGCTCGGAGGGTTCGTCCTCGTGCCGTCCTCTGATCCCGGCGGCACGCTCGCTCCGGTTTCGCTCCGCGTCCCGCCGAGTGTCCGCATCGTAGTCGTGATTCCCGGCTTCGAGCTGCCCACGCGGCGCTCGCGCGGCATTTTGCCGCGGACGATTTCGATGAGTGCGCACACGGCGCACGCCGGCGCGCTCGCGCGCCTCGTCCTCGCGCTCTCCTCGGGGGATCTCGCCGTGGCGGGAGCGTGCCTCCTCGCGGACCGGCTCGTGGATCCGAAACGGCTTCCGCTCGTTCGCGGAGGCCGCGCCGCGCTCGACGCCCTCCTCGACGCCGGCGCGTACGGCGCCTGTCTCGCGGGCGCCGGGCCGTCCCTCGTCGGCCTCACCGAGGAGTCCGCGGACGCGGAAAGAATCGGCCGCGCCGCAGTGGCCGCGTGGAAGCGCTCGGGAGTTGTGGCGCGCGCCCGTGTGCATCGCATCGACCGGCGCGGCACGAGGCTTGCCGGGACGCGCGCGTGAGCGGGCTCTCGACGTTCCGGTGCCTCGCCTGCGGCGCGAGTTTTCCGCTCGCCGGATCGCGCACGGCCTGCGCCGCCTGTGGCGGCCTCCTCGATATCGTTTCCGAGCTCCGCGCGTTCGGGCGAACCGGCGATACGTGGCGGGATCTCTTCGACCGGCGGCGCGCGGCTTCGCCCTCGGAGGCGACGCGGCCGTTCGAGACGAGCGGCGTCTGGCGTTTCCGCGAGCACGTCCTTCCGGACCTTCCGGAGAGCGGCATCGTGAGCAAGCCCGAGGGCGCGACGCGGCTCTATGCGGCCGGCGCGCTCGGCGACGAGCTCTCTTTCTCGCGTCTTTTCGTCAAGCACGAGGGCGAGAACCCGACGCTCTCCTTCAAGGACCGCGGCATGACCGTGGGCGTCTCGTGGGCGCATACCTCGGGTTTCTCGACTGTCGCGTGCGCCTCGACGGGCGACACGTCCGCGGCGCTCGCCGCCTACGCCGCCGCCGTGCCCGGCATGCGCGCGGTCGTTCTCCTGCCGGACGCGAAGATCACGGATGAGCAGCTCAGCCAGGCGCTCGCGTACGGAGCGACGACGCTCGGCCTCGACACCGACTTCGACGGCTGCATGCGCCTCGTCGGCGAGCTGACCGCCGCGCGCCCCGTCTTTCTCCTGAACTCGAAGAACCCGGTGCGCATCGAAGGGCAGAAGACGATCGGGTGGGAGATCGTCCAGGATCTCGGCTGGCGCGTGCCGGACTGGATCGTGGTGCCGGTTGGGAACGCGGGCAACGTGTCGGCGATCGGCAAGGGCCTCAGGGAGTGGCTCGACCTCGGCGTCATCGCGAAGAAGCCGCGCCTCGCGGGAGTCCAGGCCGCGGCGGCGGATCCCTTCTACCAGTCGTACCGGAAGGGGTTCGGCGAGCGCGTCACGCGCGTCGCCGGCGAGACGGCGGCTTCGGCGATCCGCATCGGCGCGCCCGTGTCACATCCGAGAGCCGAGCGCGAGATCCGCTTCTTCGACGGCGTCGTGGAGAGCGTGACGGAGGTCGAGCTCCTCGACGCGTTCGCGCTCGCGAACCGCCACGGCCTCGCGATCTGCCCGAACTCGGCCGTCGCGCTCGCGGGCGCGGCGAAGCTGCGGCAGGCGGGCGTGATCCGGAAGGACGACCTCGTCGTCGTCGTCGCGACCGCGCACGCGCTCAAGTTCGCGGGGACGATGTCCGCGTATCACCGGGGCGGCGGGCGCCTCGCGAACCCGCCGCGCCGCCTCCCGGCGACGCTCGACGCGATCCTCGCGGCGCTGGACGCGCCGCGAGGCGCCTAGCCGGCCGACGGGCTCTCGCGCGCGCGACCGATCACGCGACAAGACTCCCGCCCGATCGGACGTTTCGCGCCATTAGAGCGTGTCCCGCTTCACCGATCAAACCCGTACGGCCTCCCGGGCGCGCTCCACGGCGCGCGGAACCGCCACGAGGAGCCGGTCGACGTCCTCTTCGCGCGAGGTCCGCCCGAAGGAGAATCGAAGCGTCGCGCGCGCTTCGGCGGGCGAAAGGCCGAGGGCGAGGAGGACGCGGCTCGGGGAGGTCGTGCCCGCGTGGCAGGCCGAGCCGGCCGAGACCGCGATCCCGTCGAGGTCGAGGGCCGCGACGAGCGTCTCCGCCTCCGTGCCGGGGAACAGCGCCGATGTGGCGGTGGGAAGACGGGAGCCGCCAGCGGCGTTGATCTTCACGTCCGGGACGCGGGCGAGAAGGCCGGCCTCGAACCGGTCGCGCAGGCCGGTGAGGCGCGCCGCCTCGGAAGAAAGGTGCGCCGACGCGAGCCGGATGGCCGCGCCGAGACCGACGATGGCCGCCACGTTCTCGGTCCCGCCTCGCCGCCCCCGTTCCTGTCCGCCTCCGGCGGCGAGGGGCTGCACGCGGACGCCCTTCCGCACGAAGAGGGCGCCGGCGCCCACGGGGCCGCCGAACTTGTGGGCGGTGAGCGCGAGAAGGTCGACACCGAGCGCGCGTACGTTCACCGGGATCTTTCCGACCGCCTGAACGGCGTCCGTATGGACGACGGCGCCGGCTGCCCGGGAGAGCGCCGCAAACTCCGCGAGGGAGTCGAATGTCGCCCCCGTCTCGTTGTTCGCGAGAATGGCGGACACGAGCGCCGTCCGCTCGTCAAGGGCGGAGACGGCGCCGGCCGCGGGGACGCCATGGGCGTTCACGGGAATCTCGACGGGCTCGAAACCGTCCGCGTTGAGCGCGAGCGCCGCCTCCCGAACGGCCGGGTGCTCGGCCGCGGTGAAGGCCACGCGCGCGCGCGACGGATCGGCCTCGCGTGCCGCGCGCGCGCCTCCGCGCACGGCGAGGTTGTCGGCCTCGGTGCCTCCGGACGTGAACACGATTTCCGACGGCTCCGCGCCAAGGACCCGCGCCACCTCGACGCGGGCGGCTTCCACCGCCTCCCGCGCGGCCCGGCCCGGGCCGTGGGTGGAGGAAGGATTCGCGGCCAGGCCCTCCAGCCAGGGCCGCATGACCTCGAGCACTTCGGGGTTGAGGGGCGTTGTGGCATGGTGGTCGGCGTAGACCTTGCGAGCGTCGGCGTTCAAGAAACCGGACCTCCGGGCGGCCGATTGTAGGGTCGCACGGGGCCGGAGCGCCGAAAGCTTCGGGGTCCGTGCGTCCTGGAGGACGTTGAGACCTGGAATCTGTCTTGCGAGCAGATTGCCAGGGAGAGGCTCGCCGGCACAGAATCGGAGCCTCGGCGGGAGGTCGAGAGAATGCGGTCGGGCAGGTGGTTCCTGGGAGTCGTCGCCCTCCTGGCCGCCGCGCGAACGGGTGCCGACAATCCGGCCCCGTCTCCGTCGCCGGTGCCCGCGCTGCCGACCCCGCCTCCGCTCGTCGCGGTGAATCCGCCCGCGCCCGCGCCGCGGGCGGCTCGCGGCCCCGAGGCGCTCAGGTTCTTCGGCCGTCTCGACGACGACCGCTCGGCGGTCTACATCGCGTCGGGTCCGCCGGACGCCCGCGTCACCGTGCGCTGTAGCGACTCGCTCCGGACGCTCGAGATCTGGACCTATCTCGAGCACCTCACGCTCGGAAAGAACGCGCGCATCCTGTTCTATCCCGAATCGCCGACGGGCTCGTATCGCTACTGGACCGTGCTCGAAGGTGAGCCCGTTCTTCTCGCGCCGTCGGCGAAGGGAACCCTGGCGGCGCTCGAGGCCGATCCGGGAGCCTGCGCCGACGCGCTCCTCGTCGTCTCGGCGGTCAAGGACATCTCGCGGCGCCAGGGCGACAACAACGGCGGCCTCGCCGAGCGCGGGGCCCTCGCCGTGCCGCACGTGCTTCCCCCGGCCGGCGCGAAGCCGGAAGCGCCGGCGCCCCAGCTCGTCTCGAACAAGCCGCTCACGGGGAAGGAGCGCAAGAAGCTCACGCACGACCTGCCCGAGAAGTACCGCCAGTTCCTCGAGGACGTCGAGCCGATCCTCACCGAGGTCGAGCGCGACACGCTGCTCAAGCTCGGCGAGGACTACCAGCGCGAGCATTTCATCGAAGACTTCTGGAAGCGCCGCTCGCTGGCGGCGGACGGCATCCGCATCGCTTTCCGCGACATCTACGAGATGCGGCTCCAGCAGGTCAAGGAGCGCTTCCGGAACACGAACACGGACCAGGGGCGCATCTTCCTCGTGAACGGGCCGCCGGACGGCGTCCGCAAGATCGACTGCCAGGACGTCTACTGGCCGCTCCAGATCTGGTACTACGAACGGCTCGAGTCGCTACGCCTCTCGAAGGTCATCCTCCTCTTTTACCAGCCGTTCGGGGCGGGCGACTACCGCATGTGGACGCCGCTCGACGGGCCGCAGGCGATCGTCGCGGGCGGCCTTCCGGGCGCGCTCGGGTCCGGCGCCGCGCGGCGCGTGGACTTCAACCGCTGCTCGGAGTCGCGGGACGTGCAGGCCGCGCTCAGCGCGGTCTCGGGCACGTTCGGGCAGATGGGCGCGTTGAAGCTCGCCGACGACATCCGCCAAGGCCCGAAGCCCGACGTCGAAGGCGCGGACCACATCCTCCAAATGACCACGGACCTGCAGGCGGGAGCGGCGACGCTCCCGGTGCAGCGCGTCTTCCGGTTCCCGGAGGCGATCGGCAGCCGGATCCGCATGGAGCTCGCGGTACTCCTCGAGCGCGACTCGCTCACGAAAAAGCAGATCGGCGAGGAGACGTTCTTCGACATCGACGTCGTCGGGGAGGTCGTGCGCGACGGCCGCCTCATCGACAACTTCCGCTACCGGTTCGACTTCCCGGCCTCCACGATCAACGGCCCGTTCGTGCCGCTCACGGTCGAGCGCGATCTGTATCCGGGCGAGTACCGCCTCAAGGTGAAGGTCGCCGATGCCAACCGCAACTCGGCCGCGCTCATCAGCGAGAAGCTCAGGGTTCCCGACACGCCCGACTCGACACTCTCGCCGGAGGAGAAGACCGCGCGCGAGGCCGCGAGGAAGGCCGTCACCGAGCTCGTCGAGAACAGCGGCCCGAAGGGCTCGCTCTCGCTCATTCCCATCGCCCGCGAGATCGCGACCGGCCTCATCCGGTTCGAGACGCGCGCCTCGTCGAACGACATCTCGTTCACCGAGTTCTACCTGAACAACACGCGGGTCGTGACGAAACGGAGGCCTCCGTTCTCGGCGGACCTCGACCTCGGCGATCTTCCGCGCAAGCACGTCGTCAAAGTGATCGGGTACGCGAAGGACGGAAAGCCCATCGCGCAGGACGAAGTCGTCCTCAACGAGGGCCGGGAGGCCTTCCGCCTGCGCATCACGCAGCCCGCGAAGGGCGCGAGGCTCGAGGGGCCGACGCGCGTCGTCGCCGACGTGGCCGTGCCCGAGACGAAGCGGCTCACTGAGGTGGAGTTCTACGTGAACGACCGCCGGTCCGCGGTTCTCTACCAGGAGCCGTTTCAGCAGCTCGTGGACGTTCCGAAGAGCCAGGAGCTCGGCTTTTTGCGCGTCGTCGCGACGCTCGACGACGGATCCTCGACGGAGGACGTCCGCTATTACAACGCGCCGAAATACCTCTCCGAGGAGAACGTCAAGGCCATCGAGCTCTACACGAGCGTCTTCAGCAAGGGGCGACCGGTCACGGGCCTCACGGTTGCGAACTTCACGGTTTTCGAGGACACCGTGCCGCAGACGGTGGACGCCTTCGAGGTCGTCACGAACCTGCCGCTCTCGCTCGGGATCGGAGTCGACACCTCGGGCTCGATGGAGGAGTCCATCGTCGAGGCGCAGAAGGCGGCCGTCGAGTTCCTGAAGGACGTCATGACGAAGCGCGACCGCTCGTTTCTCGTCACGTTCGACAACGAGCCGCAGCTCGTCTCGCGCTTCACGACGGACCGCGACCGGCTCGCGCAGGCGCTCGCGGGGCTGCGCGCCCAGGGCTCGACCGCGCTCTGGGACGCGCTCGTGTACGGGCTGTACCAGTACCAGGGCACGAGGGGGCGGAAGGCGTACGTCATCCTGACGGACGGCGAGGACCGCTGCTCGCACTTCACGTTCGAGGCCGCGCTCGACTACGCGAAGAAGACCGGCGTCGCCGTGTACTTCATCGGCCTGAAGATCGGGACGACGCAGCTCGACGTGCGGCACAAGCTGAACCGCGTTTCGAAGGAGACCGGCGGCGCGGTCTATTACGTCGACTCCGCGCGAAACCTCGCGAAGATCTACGCGGAGATCAACGAAGAGCTGCGCAGCCAGTACCTCCTCTCATACGTGCCGCAGAACAAGTCCGTGTCGAACCAGTGGCGGAAGATCGAGGTGAAGATGACGCCTTCGAACCTGACCGCCCGGACGATCAGCGGCTACTACCCCTGATCGGGAAACCCGTTCCGGGTTTCCCTTACCCTTCCGGCCGTAACGTGCCGGGGACGCGTTGACCTTTGTGGTAGGAATTCTTACCATGAAGGTATGAAAAGCACGGTGTCCGAAAAAGGTCAGGTGACGATTCCTAAGCGAAAGGGACCGGGGCGGGTCGTCGACCGATTTTTCGGGATTCTCCCGCACGTCGATGTCGACAAGGAGATCGAGCGGTTCCGAGGGAAGCCCTGGAATCGGAGGGAAGACGGCCCATTGGTATCGCGTTGAGGGCGGGAGGCGCACGGCTCTCGTTCCGGATTTCCTCGTCGCGGCACACGCGACGACCCGCGCGGATCGCCTTCTGACGCGGGACCGCGGATTCATGCGGCGTTACTTCCGCGGCCTTCGCGTGCTCGATCCCTCCGCATGAAAAGGCTTCCGCCGATCCTTCTCGCCTCCACTTCCCCCCGCCGCCGCGAGCTCCTCCTTTCGCTCGGTTTGCCGTTCGACGTCCGCGCCGCGGACGTGGACGAGACGCTCTTGCCGGGTGAAAACGCCTTCGACGGGGCCGAGCGGCTCGCGCGCGCGAAGGCCGGGGCGGCGGCCGTCGGGGCGCCCGAGACTCTCGTCGTCGCGGCCGACACGCTCGTCGTCCTCGAGAGCGTCGCGCTCGGGAAGCCGAAAGACCGTGGCGACGTTTGCCGGATGCTCGCCGCGCTCGAGGGCCGCGCGCACGACGTCGTGACGGGCGTCGCCTGCACGCTTGGAGGCCGGATCGTCTCGGGGCGCGAGACGACTCGCGTCGTCCTCGCGCCGATGAGCCCGGCCGAGATCGAGGCGTACGCCGCGACGGGGGAGCCCGACGACAAGGCGGGCGCCTACGCCATGCAGGGGATCGGGGGTCTCTTCGTGGAGCGCGTGGAGGGCAGCCCCTCGAATGTCGTGGGCCTGCCGGTGCGGCTCCTGTACCGGCTCGCCCGGGAGCTGGGCGTCGATCTCGCGCTCAGACCGTGATCGCGGAGACCTTGCCGGATGTGTCGCGCGCGGCAGCGCGGGCGATCGGGAGGACGCCCGCGAAGACGAGGTCCCCGGTCAGGGTGGCGGCTGCGGCGGTCCCGGCTGAGAAGCGCGGTTCTCCTCGAGGGGTCTGTCATAGTCTGACACTCCATGGAGACGCCGGAGAGCCCCGCGCCCCTGCCCCTCGCCGAGTTCGTCGCGGCGGCGCGCGGCAGCGTTCCGGCGGATCTCGTCCTGAAGAACGCCCGCATCGTGAACGTCCTCACGGGCGAGATCCACGACGGAACCGTCGGCGTGAAAGGCGACCGGATTCTCGGCTTCGGCGATTACCGCGCGGCCCGGAAAGACGACGAGATCGACCTCCGGGGCGCCTACGTCGCGCCCGCGCTCTGGGACGCGCATCTCCACATCGAATCCACGATGACGACACCGGCGACGTTTGCGCGCCTCGCGGCCGCGCATGGCACGGCGGCGGCGATCACGGACCCGCACGAGATCGCGAACGTGAGGGGCGTGCCGGGGATCCGGGCCTTCCTCGATGCCGCTTCGGACCTCCCCGTGGACGTCTTCGTCATGCTGCCGTCGTGCGTGCCGTCCACGCATCTCGAGACGGCGGGAGCCGCGCTCTCGGCGTCCGACCTCGCGCCGCTCTACGACCTGCCGAACGTCCTCGGGCTCGCCGAGATGATGAATGTGCCCGGCTTCCTCTTCGGCGACCCCGGCGTCGCCCGCAAGGTCGAAGACGCGCGCCGCCGCGGCGTCCCGATCGACGGGCACTCGCCGCTCCTCTCGGGGCTGGACCTGAACGCGTACATCGGGGCCGGCATGCGCTCGGACCACGAGTGCCTCTCGCGCGCCGAAGCGCACGAGAAGGTCCGGCGCGGCATGGACATCTGGATCCGCGAGGGGACCGCGGCGAAAAACCTCGACGACCTCCTGCCGCTCGTCACGCCCGCGAATTCCGAGCGCTTCGCCTTCGCGACGGACGATCGCCACCCGTGGGATCTCCTGGCGCACGGCCACCTCGATCACCACGTGCGGCGGGCCACCGCTCTTGGCCTGGACCCCGTCATCGCGATCCGCCTCGCGTCGTGGTCGTGCGCGCGCCATTACGGCTTCACCGACCGCGGCGCCGTCGCGCCCGGCTTCCGGGCCGACCTGCTGACGTTCGAGCGGCTGGACGATTTCCGGCCCGACCTCGTCGTCCTCGGCGGGCGGCGCGTCGCGAAGGGCGGCCGCCTCCTCGAGGAGATCCCGGGCGCGCCCATGGAAGAAGGCCCCGGCTTCCGCGTCGACGGCTTCGACCGTTCGCGGCTCCGGATCGCCGCGCCCGAGGGCGCTTCGCTGCGCGTCATCGAGGTGCGGGCGGGCTCGCTCGCGACGGGCGCGTCGACGGCGCCCGCGCGCCTCGTGGACGGCGCGGCCACGGCGGACGCCTCGCGCGACCTCCTGAAGCTCGCGGTCGTCGAGCGGCACCGAGGCACGGGCAACGTCGGCGTGGCGTTCGCCCGCGGCTTCGGCCTGAAGCGTGGCGCCATCGCGTCGTCGGTCGCGCACGATTCGCACAACATCATCGTCGTGGGCGCGGACGACGCGTCGATGGAGACGGCCGTGCGCCGCGTCGCGGCGATCGGGGGCGGCGTCGTCGTGGCGGACGGCGCGCAATCTCTCGCCGAGATCCCGCTGCCGGTCGCCGGGCTGATGTCGAACGCGCCGATGGCCGACGTGGATGCCGCCGAGCGTCGCGCGAACGAGGCCGCGCACGCGCTCTCAGGCACCATGGATCACCCTTTCATGACGCTCGCGTTCCTCGCGCTCCCGGTCATCCCCGAGCTGAAGCTCACGGACCGCGGCCTCGTCGACGTCGGCAAGTTCGACTTCGTGAGCCCCGTCGTCTGAGAAAGTCAGTTCTGCGCGGGGCCTCCGCGGAACATGGCCCGCTGCTGGCGGTGGGCGGCGATCCAGCCGTCGAGCTTCGCCCGCTGCTCGGGCGTGAGGACCACGTCGATCTCGGTCCGCACGGCCTTCATCTTCGCCGCGGCAGCCTGACCGTCCGCCCGCACCTTCAGGAACGCGGCGCCCACGGCGGCGGGGTCGGGGTTCGCGGCCGAGGCGGCGGCCTTCAGGGCCTCGCGGTCCGCCTTGGCTTCCGCGTGGAAAGCCATCCCCTCGTCCTTGTGCGAGGCGAAGATCGCCTTGACCTTTTCCTTCTGGGCGTCGGTCAGGTCGAGCGTCGCCATCGCCGCGCGGATCCCGCGGGCGAATCGCCCGGGCTGGGCTTGGGCGAAGGCCGTCCCGACCGCGAGGGCGCCCGCCACGAGCAGGGCCGCGGCGCCTAAAAGCTTTTTCTGGAATGGGTTGTGTTTCATTTTTTCCGTCCTCGCGGCGGGCTTGCCGTCCGCCGACGGGGATGAGACGCACGGGTCGCGCGGACGTTTACCTCAGAACCGCTCTCCGACAAGCACGATCGCGCCGGTGGGCGAAGGGACGCCGCCCTTCGGCTCGACGGAGACCGCGAACTTCACGGGAGCCTCGCCGAGGTTCTCCTGCCTGGAAATGGGGATGACGGTCGCGCCGCCTTCGTGCGCGTCGAATGTGCCGGCGGGGACGGGCTGGTCGCCCACGAACGCCCACAGCTCGTAGCTCTGTTCGAGCGGCAGCGGCGGGAGGCCGCTGACCCAAAGGATTCCCTGCTTCGATTCGGGATGCCAGAGGAGCTTCGCCTTCGCGGTCGGGTTCGACTCGAGGCCCTTCAGGAGGGCGACCTGGACGCGAGGATCCTTCAGCCACGCGAGCTCGGCTTCCTTCGCCTGGAGGTCGCGATCCTTGTCGTAGAGCATTCCTTCGAGCTGGGCGACGTTCGCGCGCGTGGCGCCGAGGTCGGCGCGCGTCGCGTACCAGAGCGCCGCGAACGCCGCAGCGAGCATGAACGAGGCCGCGACGCCGAGCGCCCAGGCCATGGTCGCGAGGCCGCGGTCCGGCATTCCGGGAGAGGCCCGGCGCGGGGGAGCGCTCGCCTCTTCGCCCCGGATCTGCCAGAGAACGTGCTCCTTCAGCTCGGGCGGCCGCGCGGTTTCGGGCGGCGCAGGGGCTTCTTGCCCGCCGTCGTCGGCGCCGGCGCGGTCGCCTGCGGCGATCCGCGCGAAAAGCTCGGGGTCGGCCGGCGTGCTCACGATGAAACCGCGGGCAGCGTGCCCGCCCGGCCGGAATGTGTCAAGCACCTCGGTGGATACGAAGTCGTCCCCGAGCGCGGATTGACGCTGCCGGACGGGGCCGGTACCGTCGTCCCATGTCGAAGAGAAAGCTCTCCAACGCGGGCGACCAGCCGCCGCTGCCGTTCGAGGCCGAGATCCCGCTTCCCGAAGAGGCCCGGCGCCTGTATCTGAACTACGCGCTCTCGGTCATCACGTCGCGCGCCCTGCCGGACGTGCGCGACGGCCTCAAGCCCGTGCAGCGCCGCATCCTCTTCGCGATGTTCCAGAACCTCCACCTGACGCCGGACGCGAAGTTCAAGAAGTCCGCGACCGTCGTGGGCGACGTCATCGGCAAGTACCACCCGCACGGCGACGTCGCGATCTACGACGCGATGGTGCGCATGGCGCAGCCCTTTTCGCTCCGCGCGCCGCTCGTGGACGGGCACGGCAACTTCGGTTCGCTCGACGGCGACGCGGCGGCGGCCTATCGCTACACCGAAGCGCGCCTGCGCCCGCTCGCGATCGAGCTCCTTTCCGAGATCCGCAGGAAAACGGTCGACTGGCGCCCGAACTTCGACGGCGTCCACTTCGAGCCCGTGGTCCTGCCGGCGCGGTACCCGAACCTCCTCATCAACGGTGCGACGGGCATCGCCGTGGGCATGGCGACGTCGATCCCGCCGCACAACCCCGTCGAGGTGCTCGACGCCGCGATCGCGGCCGTGGACGACCGTGAGTCGGACCCGCTGCGCTTCATCAAGGGCCCGGACTTTCCGACTGGCGGGCTTCTCGTCTCCGGCAAACGTGAGCTGCGCGCGATTTACGAGAGCGGTCAAGGCACGCTGAGGCTGCGCGGCGAGTGGGAGGTCGAGGAGGGCGCCCGCGGGGTCCGGACGATCGTCGTCACGTCGATCCCGTACGCGCAGGAGAAGGCGGCTCTCGTCGCGAAGATCGCGGACGTCATCCTCGAACGGCGGCTCGCGTCCCTCGTCGACGTGCGCGACGAGTCCACCGAGGACGTGCGCATCGTCCTCGAGATCAAGCGCGAGGCCGACCCCGCGCTCGTCATGACGTATCTGTACAAGCACACGCCTCTCGAGACGACCGTGCCTGTGAACTTGACATGCCTCGTGCCGACGGCCAAGCCCGAGGTGTGCGAACCGGCGCGGCTTGGGCTCGCCGCGATCCTCCGGCACTTCCTCGACTTCCGGCTCGAGACGGTCCGGCGAAGGTTCCTGTTCGACCTCGAGGAGCTCCAGCTACGCCTCCACCTCCTCGAGGGCTTCATCGTCATCTACGACGCGCTCGACGAGGCGATCCGCATCATCCGCAAGTCCGACGGAAAGGCCGACGCCGCCGGCAAGCTCATGGTCCGCTTCGGTCTCGACGAAGAGCAGGTCGAGGCGATCCTCGAGACGAAGCTCTACAAGCTCGCGCGCCTCGAGATCGACACGATCCGCGCCGAGCTGAAGGAAAAGATGGCCGAGGCGGCCATCATCGAGGCGATCCTGAAGTCGCCGAAGAAGCTCTGGAACGAGGTGAAAGGCGAGCTCGCCGAGGTGCGTGAGACGCTCGCCGGCGAGAAGCGCCGGACGAAGGTCCTAGCGAGCGTCGAGGAGCCGACGTACGACGCCGAGGCGTTCATCCAGCACGAGGACACGTACGCCGTCGTCTCGCGGGACGGCTGGATGAAGCGCCAGCGCGAGATGAAGGACCCGAAGTCCACGCGCCTGAGGGAAGGTGACGAGGTGCTCGCCGTGCTGCAGGGCTCGACGAAGGAGGCGGCCGTCCTTTTCTCGAATCGCGGCACCGCGTACGTCCTGAAGCTCAACGACGTGCCGCCGTCGACCGGCTACGGCGAGCCCGTGCAGAAGGTCTTCAGGTTCGGAGACGGCGAACGCGTCGTCGCGGCGCTCTCCCTCGATCCGCGGCTCACGCGAGAGAAGCACGTGCTCCTCCTCGCCGTCACGCGCCGCGGCCTCGTCCTGAGGTTCTCGCTCGACCCGTTCCGCGAGGTGACGACGCGCGCCGGGCGGCGCTTCGCGAAGCCCGCGAAGGGCGATGAAATCGCATCTGTCTTCGTGTGCGAGGAGAAAGACCTCGTGGCCCTCGCGTCGGAGAAGGGCCGCGCGATCCTGTTCCCGGCGAACGAGGTGCCCGTTCTTGCGGGGCCGGGCAAAGGCGTCCTCGGCTTCAAGCTCGCGCCGGACGACCGCCTCGTGGGAGCGGCGCTGTTCGGAGACGACGAGAGACGGGCGACCCTCACGCTCGTGAACGGCAAGGGAACCGAGCACACGATCACGCGCCGGCACACCCCTGTCTCACGCGGCGGCAAGGGCTTCGAGCTGATCAAGCGCGACCGGCTCGTGAAAGCGCTCCCTCCCGAGCTCGTTCTCGTAGACTTCGAGGGGAAGGGGGGCTGATGGAGGTCGTCCTCGCCGAGAAGTACGGTTTCTGCGCCGGCGTGCGCGTCGCGGACAAGCTCGTCCGCCTCGCTGCCAAGAAGGGCCAGAAGGGCGCGATCTTCGGGCAGGTCGTGCACAACGAAAGCGTCGAGAGCGAAATGGCCCGGCTCGGCTTTCCCACGGTGCACGATCTCGAAAGCGCGAAGGCGCACGACGCACGCATCGTCTTCTCGGCGCACGGCGTCGCGGCATCCGTGCGGGCAGAGGCCGTCTCGCTCGGCCTCGCGACGATCGACACGACGTGCAAGTTCGTGACGGACATCCACCGGGAGATCATGAGGTCGCTCGACGACGGCTGTTTCATCGCGCTCCTCGGCCAGGCCGACCACCGCGAGGTTGTGGGGTACACGAAGGACCTCGACCCCGCGCGCTATCGCGTCTTCTACCGGCTCGAGGAGGTCACGTCCTTCGACTGGTCGCGTGTTCCGCGCGTGAAGATCGTCTTCCAGACCACGATCAATTCCGAATCCTTCGCGCCGCACGTGGAGGAGATCCGCCAGCGCGTCGCGGACACGCGCATCGCTGACACCATCTGTTACGCGACGAAGGAGAACCAGGACGCGCTCCGCGTCCTCTGCGACGATCCCGCGATCGACGCAATCGTCGTCATCGGCGGGAAGAACAGCAAGAACACGAAAGAGCTCGCGCGGATCGCGCAGGCGAAAAAGCCGACGTTCCTGATCGGCACGGCCGCGGAGCTCGACGTCGCCAAGCTCGCCGGGATGAAGAAGGTCGGCGTCTCGGCGGGCGCCTCGACGCCCGACTACGACGTCGAGGCCGTGATCGAGAGACTCGAAGCGCTCTGACCAGGGAGGAGCAGCTTCGGGACGGCGCGGCGGAAGCGCACTAAGGCCCGATGGCCTCCATCGGGGGATGAACAGGACCCATAGAATCGGGCGTTCGAGGAGTGAACATGAAGAAGCTTCCGACCCGCTTTCAGGATTTCTCGTCCCGCTACCCGGCTTGCGCCGGCGCCTACGAGGCGCTGGCCGGCGCGAGCCGCAAGGTGGCGGGCTACGCTCCGCGCGAGGCGGAGTTGATCAAGCTGGCGCTGGCCATCGGCGCCCGGCTCGAAGGGGCCGCGCACTCCCACGCGAGGCGGGCGCTCGCCGCGGGCGTCTCGCCCGACGAGCTCCGCGGGGTCGCGCTCCTCGCCATCACGACCTGCGGCTTTCCTCAGACCATGATCGGCCTGTCGTGGGTGGAGGATGTCCTCGCCGCGAAGCCCTCCGCCCGCCGCCCCCGGAAGCGCTGACGCCGCCTCGAAGGGGCGCCTGATGCAGACGCCTCATGTCGGGGGAGGCGGGACCGCCATACATTTCGTGTCGTGCCGAAATGACGAAGTCAGGCCTCTCTGCCACCACCGCTGCCGCCAAGGCCCTCGCGCACCCCGCGCGGCTCCGGGTTCTCGCCATGCTCTCCGGAGGGCCTCTCTGCGTCTGCCAGATGACCGCCGTTCTCGGCTCCGCTCCGTCCACAGTCTCCGAGCATCTCCGGGAGCTGAAGCGTGCGGGCCTCCTCGTCGAGGCGAAGAACGGCAAGTTCGTGTCGTACCGGTTCGCCCCGTCGCCTGGCGCGGCACGATGGCGAGAACTCGTGCGCCGGGGTCTGAACGGCGATCCCGTGGCCCTGGCCGACGCCGCCCTCGTGGCCCGGCTCCGCCGGATTCCCGTCGAGGAGTTCGCCGCGACCGGCGGCCGGATTCCGCCGCCGCGAAAAGTTCGCCCGGGAGGTTCATCCCGATGACGCCGCGTGCTCGTGGCGTGAAAGTCGAAACAAGGAGATCGTCATGAAAGAGATCGCGCGCAAGAAGATCGAGATCCTGGGCCCGGGGTGCGCCCGCTGCAAGGAGACGTACCGCGTCGTCCAGCTCGTCGTCGAGAAGGACCATCTGGAGGCCGACGTCGAAAAGGTCGAGTCGATGGACAGAATGATCGAGCTGGGCCTCCTCGCCACGCCGGGTGTCGCCGTCGACGGCAAGGTCGTGCTCTCGGGCCGTATCCCGAAGGTGGACGAGATTCGCAAGCTCCTCGCGGGCGCCTGAGGAAAACGGGAGCCCTCTGATGAAGGAGCGGACGAAGCTGCTCTTGATCGTCGCCGTCTTCGCGACGGCGTACCTGCTGCCCGTCGAGAGTTCGCGGCTCCAGAGGTCTTTCCTCGAAGGCCTCTTTCTCCTGAAGGACTACGCGCGGCAGCACGTTCTTCTCTGCCTCGTTCCGGCTCTCTTCATCGCCGGAGCCATCGGGCAGTTCCTGAGCCAGGCCGCCGTGATGCGCTACCTCGGCGCCCGGGCGCCGAGGCCGGTCGCTTACGGCGTCGCGTCGGTTTCGGGTTCGATTCTCGCCGTCTGCTCGTGCACCGTGCTTCCGCTCTTCGCCAGCATCTACCGGCGCGGGGCGGGGCTCGGGCCAGCGATCGCGTTTCTCTATTCGGGGCCGGCGATCAACGTCCTCGCGATGATCCTGACGGCGCGCGTCCTCGGCCTCGAGCTGGGCATCGCCCGGATCGTGGGCGCCGTCGGGTTTTCGGTCGTCATCGGCCTGTTGATGGCGTTCCTGTTCCGGAAGGAAGAATCCGAGCGCGTCGCGAGCGGCCCCGATCCGTTCGCGGCGTCCGGCGCCGGCGACGTCCCGCCGCGACGCAAGCCGTGGCAAGACGCGGCGTTTCTCGGCTCGATGGTGGCACTTCTTGTCTTCGTCAACTGGGGCTCCCCGAACCGCGCCGTCGGGTTCTTCGCGGCCGTCTGGAAGGTGCATCTTCCGCTCGCGGCCCTCTCCGCGGGGGCGCTCCTCTTCATGGTCGTGAGGTGGCTCGACCGGGACGAGCGCCGGGAATGGGTCCTCGGGACATGGGAGTTCGCCAAACAGATCTTGCCGCTTCTTTTCGGAGGCGTACTCGTCGCCGGGTGGTTGATGGGGCGGCCCGGGAGCGACGCGGGGATCATCCCCGACGCGGCGGTCGCCTCCCTCGTAGGCGGCAATTCGCTCGCTGCGAATCTCGTCGCGTCGGTGTTCGGCGCGTTCATGTATTTCGCCACGCTGACGGAGGTCCCGATCCTGCAGGGCCTTCTCGGTTCGGGCATGGGGAAGGGGCCTGCGCTGGCCCTGCTTCTCTCGGGGCCGGCGCTCTCTCTCCCGAGCATGCTCGTCATCAACTCCTACCTCGGGCTGAAGAAGACGGTGACCTACGTCTCGCTCGTCATCGTTCTCTCGACCATCTGCGGCCTCGCGTTCGGCGCGTGGGCAGGCTGATCGTCTACTACTTTCACACCACGGCACGCTGCGTCTCGTGAGCGACTTTCCCGCCGCCGCGCCCGAGAGGAATCTGGGGCGCGTCGTCGGATACTCTCCGGGTTGGGACAGCATCTTGATGACGCGCGCCCAAGGGCACCTCCACGCGGCTCCATTGCCCTCTTTGGACCTGAGACTCTGGCTGGGAGTCGGGCTCAACATTCTCATCACGGCCGTGGAGGTCGTCGGCGGGCTCGCGAGCGGGAGCCTCGCGCTCCTGTCCGATGCTCTCCATAACGCGAGCGACGTCGCCGCGCTCCTGCTCGCGATCGGGGCCCGAGCCCTCGGCCGCAAGGCGCCGACGAGGCGCTTCTCGTACGGGTTTCGGCGTCTCGAGGTCGTCGCGGCGCTCGTCAATGCGGCAGTCCTCGTTGGCCTGGCGGTGCTCGTTGGGCGGGTGGCCATCGATCGGCTTCGACATCCCTCGGCCGTGGACGGGCACACGATGCTGGCCGTCGCGCTGATGGCGTTCGTGGCAAACGTGGCGGCCGTCCTCCTGCTGGGGCGGCACGAGAAGCACGACCTGAACGTCCGCAGCGCCTTTCTCCACCTCTTGCAGGACGCCCTCGCCTCCCTCGTCGTCGTCGTGGCGGCTCTCCTCGCGGGAACGCGGCCCGGCCCGTGGCTAGACCCGGCCGCCTCGCTCCTGATCGGCGTCGCGGTCGTGGTGAGCGCGGGACGGTTGATCTGGGAGAGCGTCCGGATCCTCGTCGAGGCGGCGCCCTCCGGTCTGGACGTCGAGGAGCTGGCGGCCGGCCTCGATGCGGCCTTCGCCCCCGCCCGCTTCCACCACGTCCACGCATGGACTGTCGGCCCCGGGCAGGTGGCCCTCACCGCTCACGTGAAGCTGGAAGGCGGAAGCCTGGAAGAGGCCGAGAGGCAGCTCGCGGCGATCCGAAGGCTTCTCGCGGAGCGATGGGACATCCATCACGTGACCCTCGAGCCCGAGAGCGAACGCTGCTCGGGAGAAGGCCTCCCGGAGACCTGGAAAGCCACTTATTGAGCCCGACGAAAGCGACACGCGCTCCGCGGGAAGCGCGCGGATCAGCGCGAGGTCGGTCCCGAGGGCTTCATCGGACACGTGCTCAGTCCGAGGAGCGTGTAGAGGGGGCACGTTCCGGCGAGTCCGGTCACGAGAGGCACGACGCCCACCAGCCCCCAGCTCGTCTTCGGGCCCAGGACCGTGAGCGACAGCAGGCCGATGCCGGCGATGACCCGCAGGCTCCTGTCCACGGTTCCCTCGTTGATCTTGAAGAACTTTTCCATGGTGACTCCTTTCGGCCGTGCGGTGCCCGGCGGACCTTCAGCCATGAGAGCCAAGAAGGGCCGAAGAAGATTGCCGGTCGGCGAGTCGGAACTCCCATCCGCAGTGACCCCGCGCGTCCGGGTCGGGCGGGCAATGCAGGCAGCGGGTCTCGATGCGCGGGTCGACCGTGCGCGCGAACGTCTCGAACTCGACCTCCCCGACGGATCGGCACGGGAAGTCCGGGAGGCCCTTGCGCCGGCGGGTCTCCTGGACGCGGCAGGACGTCATGAAGAAGCGCAGGACGGGCCCGTCCCGCTCGATCCGGCTCGGGTTCAGAAAGCTGTAGGCGCGGAAGGAGAGCGCCCGCGCGAGCGCGTCGAGGCCGCCGTCCCTCGGAATCGCATACGCCTCCATGATCCGGCGCGCCTCGGCCGCCGCGAACCGGCGCCAAGATGCGGCATCCAGCTCGATCGCGGCATCCATCCCGTAGCGCTCTTCGGCGGCGAGGAACCAGCTGCCATCGTGCGCGAGCCAGTTCTTCGCGAAGACGTCGAGGGCCTTGAGGAGACCGGCGCGGTCGAGCGCCTCGAACGCCGGCGGTGCGGCGGCGCGCGCCTCGGAGGTTTCCTTCCGTCGTGCGAGCTCGTCCTCGGTCAGCGTCACGCGTCCGTCCCCTTCCTCGTTTCAGGCGAGTCCGTCCTCGTCCGGGAGGAGCAGCTCGTCCCGCCGCCGGCGGGACCGCGCGCCCCTCACGTTGGGACGCCGAGGCGTGGGAAGACGAACTTCTGGAGGAGGATCCAGACGAGTAGGAGGCCCCACAGCCATGCGGCGTCGTTGCTCATCCTCGCCCCCCGTCCTGGACCGCAGCCGCTGTTTCCGCCTCGGCCGGCACGGCCTTTGCGGCCGCGTCGAGCGCCTGGACGAGGTCGGCGATCAGGTCGCGCACGTCCTCGCAGCCCACGGAGAGACGGACGAGGTCGTCGGAAATTCCGGCGGCCTCGCGCTCTTTCTTCGGCATGCCCGTATGCGTCATCGACGCCGGGTGCTCGATGAGCGTCTCGATGCCGCCGAGGCTCACGGCGAGCGTCGCGAGCTTCACGGAGTCGATGAGCGCCTTGCCTGCCTCGAGGCCGCCCTTCACGCCGAAGGAGAAGACGGCCCCCGGCCCCGCCATCTGCCGGAGCATGAGCGCGTGCTGCGGGTGGCTCGGGAGGCCCGGGTGGAGGACCCACGCGACGCCGGGGTGCGCCTCGAGGAAGCGCGCGATCTCGAGGGCGTTCGTCTGCGCGCGCTCCATCCGGAGTCCGAGCGTCTTGACGCCCCGGAGGACGAGCCACGCCTGGTGCGGGTCCATCGTCCCGCCGAAGACGATGTGCACCTTGCGAAGCCGGTCGAGGAGGGCGGGCGCGCCCGCGATGATCGCGCCGCCGAGGACGTCCGTGTGGCCGTTGATGTACTTCGTGAGGCTGTGGACGACGACGTCGGCTCCGAGCGCGAGCGGCTGCTGGAGCACGGGTGAGGCGAACGTGTTGTCCACGACGAGGAGCGCGCCGCGCCCGTGCGCGATGTCCGCGCAGGCCGCGATGTCCGTGAGCTTCATCGTCGGGTTCGCGGGCGACTCGATGTAGACCATCTTCGTCGAGGGCCGCATCGCGGCCGCGACGTTCCCCGGATTCGACGAGTCGACCCACGTCGAGGCGACGCCGAAGCGCCGGTACTCGTTCTCGAGGACGAGGCGGGACGGCCCGTAGACCGAGTCGGTCCCGACGACGTGCGCGCCCTGCTCGAGAAGCGCGACGTAGACCGTGTTGATCGCGGCCATGCCGGTCGCGGCGCCGAGCGCGCCGCAGCCGCCCTCGAGCGTCGCGAGGCACTCCTCGAGCGCCGCGACGGTCGGGTTCCCGAGGCGCGTGTACTTGTAGCCGGGGTCCCTCCCCTGGAAGCGCGCGGCGCCCTCGTCCGCATTGCGGAACGCGAACGTCGACGTCTGGTAGATCGGCGTCGAGACGGCGCCCGTGGCGGGATCGGGGTGCTGCCCCGCGTGGATGATCCGGGTGGCAGGGTGCATCCTTCGGATGTCGGTCATGGCGATTCCTTTCCGTTCGCGAGCGCGGGCGCCGGCGTCCGCCGCACCCACTCGCCGGTCTCGTCGTTGAGCGCGTAGCCCTCCGCGAGTTCCCGTCCGCGGCGCGCGACGTGGTCGACCCCCTCGAGGAGCGCCTGGAATTCGTCCTCGCTCACGGTCGGCGAGAGGCTGACGCGGACCCAGCCGGGCTTCTCGCCGAGGTGCCCTTCGTCGAGCCGGTGGCGGATCGCCATCGAGTGCGCCTCGTCGATGTGGAGGAGGAGGTGGCCGTACGGGCCCGCGCACATGCAGCCCGCGCGCACCAGGATTCCGAAGAGGTCGTTCAGGAGGCGGGCCGCGAGGTTGTGGTGGACGTGGCGGAAAATCACCGAGAGGACGCCGAGGCGCCGCGTCTCGAGGTTGCCGAGGATGTAGAGGTCATCGCGCCCGCGCCACGCGCGGATCGCGCGAGAGAGATAGTCCTGCTCGACGCGCTCCGTGCGCGCGGCTCCGACGGCCGCCTTGAGGTCGAACGCGAGGCCCGCCTGGATCGTCTGGACGATCGGCGGCGTTCCGCCCGTCTCGCGCGATTCGATCGCGCCGAGGTAGCGGTGGTCCCACCGGGACGTGTAGAGGACCGTCCCGCCGCCGGGCTCGGCCGGGACGCGGTTCGTGAAGAGGCGGCGGTGCGCGACGAGGAGGCCGGGCGTCCGCGGGCCGCCGAGAAACTTATGGACGGAGAAGAAAGTGGCGTCGAGGGCGGCCGTGGGATCGCCCGCCGGATGCATGTCGACGTCGACGTACGGGCCGGCCGCCGCGAAGTCGAAGAACGCGAGCGCGCCGTGGCGGTGGAGAACGCGCGCGAGGCCGTGGACGTCGTTCAGGATCCCCGTCACGTTCGAGGCCGCACTGAACGTCCCGATCTTCCACGGCCGGTGCGCGTGGGCCGCGAGTTTGCGGTCGAGGTCCTCGAGGCTGATGCGCCCGTCGGGGTCGAACTCCACGTAGACGGAGTCGCCGATCGTCTCGCGCCACGCGATGTCGTTCGAGTGGTGCTCCATGAGCGACCGGAAGACGACGGGCCGGTCGTCGGCCGGGATCCGACCCACGAGGTCGAACCGCTCGTCGAGCTGGTCGGGAAGCCTGAGGCCGAGGACGTGGATGAGGCGGTTGATCGCGCCGGTCGAGCCGGAGCCGACGGGAATCACGACGTCGTCCCGCGTGGCGCCGACGTAGGCACCTATCTTCCGGAGAGCCCCCTCGTAGCGCTCCGTCATGAAGCGGCCCGTGAAGTTGCTCTCCGTGTGCGTGTTCGCCATGAAGGGGAGGACGCGCTCGTTCAGCTCCTCCTCGACGTCCCGGTGGAAGCGGCCGGAGGCGATGAAGTCGAAGTAGCGGAGCGGCTTCTCGCCGAAGGGGCCGGGAATCACGGCGCCGGCGCCGACGACGCGCTCCCTCAGATGCGCGAGGAACGCGGCTTCCTCGGCGGGCGAGAATGTGACGACGGGGCTGCGGGGCGCGGCGGACGCCGCGTCCACGAGGCGGGACGGCGCGTGCGCGGCGGAGCTCAGCGGCGGCCGCCTCGCCGGGGACGCCCGAGAATCGCGTCGGCCTTGTCGCGGGCCCCGCGCTCGACGCCCTCGCAGACGATCGAACAGATCTTCAGAAGGGTGGGATCGGCGATCGAGTAGACGGTCCGCGTGCCGTCCTTGCGGCGGTCCACGAGCGCCGAGCCGTGCAGGACCGCGAGGTGCTTGCTCACGTTCGCCTGCGTGCCGCCAACCTCGTCGAGGATCTCGCCGACGGAAGCCTCGCTCCGGAACAGCCGCCTCAGGATCTTGAGGCGCATGGGCTCGGAGAGCGCGCGGAAGCGCACCGCGACCTCTTCGCAGCCGGCGTCCGTCAGCGGAAGATGCGCGTGTATCGCCATATGGTGATCATCGTGCCCGCAGCAGGCGTGGTCAATGATGCCGGTGCAGGGCCCGCCGGGTCCCGTGGTCACGCTCACGGGAGGTCGCCCGCAGGGACGCCCGCGGTCTTGAGGTACATGAAATAGAGGAGAGGGATCACGACGAGGGTCAGGGCGGTCGCGACGACGACGCCCGAGATGAGCGCGACGGCGAGGCCCTGAAAGATCGGGTCGAGGAGGATGACGGCGCCGCCCGCGACGAGCGCGAGGGCCGTCAGGACGATCGGCCGGAAGCGGACCGCGCCCGCCTTCACGACGGCTTCCTCGAGGGGCTCGCCGGCCGCGAGCTCGAGGTTCACGAAGTCCACGAGGAGGATCGAGTTCCTGACGATGATCCCCGCGAGCGCGATGAAGCCGATCATCGAGGTCGCCGTGAAGAAAACGCCGAAGAGCGCGTGCGCGGGCAGGATGCCGATCAGCGTGAGCGGGATCGGCGCCATGATGATGAGCGGCGTCACGAACGAGCGGAACCACCCGACGACGAGGACGTAGATGAGGACGATGACGGCCGCGAAGGCGATCCCCATGTCCCGGAAGACCTCGTACGTGATGTGCCACTCGCCGTCCCACTTCATCGCGTAGCGGTTCGAGTCCGTCGGGAGCGTCGTCGAGAGGA
>Ga0208080_1000388_pt1 | contig 22249 bp, 18 predicted proteins | sample NGESurdeep092012_3_FD_184476 | JGI IMG/M metagenome (GOLD analysis project Ga0208080, IMG submission 184476) | Arctic peat soil microbial communities from Barrow, Alaska - NGEE Surface sample 210-3 deep-092012 (SPAdes) | ecosystem: Environmental > Terrestrial > Soil > Wetlands > Peat ...
CCGCGACCAGCGTTTCAATGGATGTTCCCGCTGGGCACCAAGTGGTGAAGAAGGCGAGGTCACCATCGGCGATGCGACGACGGATCAGTAGACCGCGGAACCGCCTTCGCTATGCCGTCGTGTACCTGCGCTTCCATGTTTATGTTCTATTTCCATGAACTGGATCGACAATTCCGACCATATTCGCGCTTTCTTTTTGGCCTTCCTCCACATGCCATTTTGCGCCGATATTGAGGAGCTCTTTTTCACTCCCATCTATCGTCCCCATTACGGCAAACATCGCTGAACTGAACGACGCACAACACGGTATTTCTTGAGAGCCATCTTCGCGCACCTGAACTTCGTGACAGTATTCATCCCATAGAGTGCGGTGCTTAAACTCGTTGCCAAAAACATTTGTGGCTTCGATCTGTTCAAGCAGAGCCGCCACATCTCGGGCCAGAGCGGAAAAGCGCATCCTTGAAAAATTGCGTAGAGCCCTATTAGCTGAGCAACCCAAATAGCACGAAGGTTCTCGCTTTTCTTTCACGCGACCGCCTCCACTACTTCTTCGGCTTCGCGCAGTTGAATTTCACCGGACATGAGCTTGGGTAGGAGAAGGTCGCGGGTGGTGCCAAGCGTTTCATTCTCAACGAGGTTTGCAACAATCTTTGCGCGGATAGCGCCCGCCTGATCGGCGAAAGCGTTAACGAGCGGCACAGGGGCATTAGGGACAAAAAGACGATAGACGTTTGAACGATTGAGGCCGGGCACCGCAGCGTCGGTGTTCATTTCGGTTAGGCCAAGCGTCTCCAACAAGTGGAAACAATAGACCAAAGGTAGGTCGGAGCGGACGTAGAACACGGTGTCGATAGGATAGCAGGGTCGATGCTCCCAATAGAGGCTTCCGACAATCCCCTTACGGCCCACAATAATTACAGGTGCTTCCACCAATGGGTGGTCGTGAAATCCGGTAAGCCCTCCAGACCCATAGACCGGGATTGGCCCCTCGCGTCGGTCATTTGCCGGAAGAGATTTACCGTAAGCGAGTTCAAGGACATCCTGTATTTTGACTTCATCCCATCCTTCCGGTTTTCCATCCTCATTCAGCCGAGCCGGAAACAGCGCCCAAATCTCCGGCGCGAGGTAAGGCGTGCGGCCTTCCATCTTCGCCCGCGTTGGGCCAAAATCGACGAACCAGTCCTTGAAGATCGCCCGCGCCATCCCTTCGAGCGTCTCGTTCATGCGGCGGTTCAGATCGATCCGGTCGTCGAGAGCACCGAGAATGGAAGCGATAGAACGTTGCTGGTTATGCTGGGGCAAGGAATACGAAGTTGATTCAGGCTGCCTTGTGAGAGCTTAGGAATGGTTGATCCGGTGACATATCCGGAAATATCAGCAGCATTAATCGCGTAATATAAGTACCTTGTGTCGGCCCTTTTTGTGCCCCTAAGGATGTGGGCGTGATTGTTAACCCAAAATTTGCCGCGAGCCACAAGTGCGATCTTTTCTTTTCGTGACCTGAGGTTCTCCCCATCCTCTGCCACCAAAACAAATTCACCATCAAACAAGAACCCGTCCACGTAGTCGACGATACCTTGAGCTCCATAGTAGGGATATGGGCCGGGTTGACGCTCGCTTGCTTTTACTGGCCTCCGTAACGCGTCAAGTATCTCCGCGACTTCTCCGATTGGACGAAAGGTTCGCTCAGAGTCATCCATTGATAACGACCCCACCCAATTTTGCACGAATAATTGCAGTCAGCTCGTCGGCCTTCGCAAATTGCTTGTCGAGCTTTGCGCGCAGCGAATCAAACCGCTCCAAGAACGGCACATCGTCATCCTCTATATCCGCTGCGCCCACATACCGTCCCGGGGTCAGCACATAGTTATGGTCTCTAATCTCGTCTAGCTTAGCTGTTTTGCACAAGCCGGGCAGATTTTCATAGCCTTTGCCTTCGCGCCATCCGTGATAAATGCTCGCGATCCTCGCGATGTCCTTGTCGCAGAATTCTTTCCGTGTACGGTCCACCATCGTCCCGAACTTGCGGGCGTCGATGAACAGCACCTCGCCGCGTCGGTCCCGCAGCTTGCCACCGGGGTTCTTGTTGCGGGCGAGGAACCAGAGGCAGGCCGGTATTCTGCGTCGAATAAAAAAGCTGCCCCGGCAACGCCACCATGCAATCAACCACGTCGGCCTCGATCATCCCTTTGCGGATCACGTCCTCGCCCGATTGGGTCGACGACATCGAGCCATTGGCCAGCACGACGCCTGCCGTGCCGTTCGGCGCAAGATGCCACAGGATGTGCTGTAGCCAGCCGTAGTTCGCATTGCCGACCGGCGGTGCTCCATAAATCCAGCGCGAATCCTCGCGTAGCCTGTCGCCGCCCCAATCGGAGATATTGAAGGGAGGATTAGCGAGTATGTAGTCGAAGCGCAGGTCCTTGAGTTCGTCCTTGTGGAAGCTGCCTTCATTGTTCCAGCGGATGTCGGCGTCAATGCCACGCACCGCGAGGTTCATTTTACAGAGCTTCCATGTCGTGTTGTTAGATTCCTGACCGTAGATCGCGATGTCGCCGATTCTGCCGCCATGCGACTCCATGAACTTTTCCGACTGCACGAACATACCGCCAGAACCGCAGCAAGGGTCGTAGACGCTACCCTTATAGGGTTCCAACATTTCGACCATCAGACGGACAATCGAGCGCGGCGTGTAGAATTCGCCGCCGCGCTTCCCTTCTGATCCGGCAAAGCCGCCAAGGAAATATTCATACACCCGGCCCAGCAGGTCCTTGGCCTTGTCGCCGGGCTCGCCCGTCGCGATACCAGAGACGAGGTCGATCAATTCCCCGAGCATCACCTTGTCGAGCGCCGGGGTTATAGTCCTTTGGAAGAACGCCCTTGAGGCCGGGATTGACCTTCTCGATGTCGGCCATTGCGTCGTCGATCAGCTTGCCGATGGTCGGTTGCCGTGCATTGGCTTGCAGGTGCGACCAGCGCGCCTCCTTCGGCACCCAGAACACGGTCTCCGCCAGATACTCGTCCGGGTCCTCGGCGGCGGCTGGGGTCCTCGGCAAACAGCGCCGCGCGTTTGGCCTCGAAAGCGTTTGATATGTGCTTGAGGAAAATAAGGCCGAGGGCGACATGCTTGTAGTCGGACGGCTCCAAATTCTTGCGCAGCTTGTCGGCGGCGAGGAACATCCCAGCCGGACTCAGCCCGCCGGACCGGGGGCCAGCGGCGCTGCAGGGAGGCGATTTCCTCGTTAGTTGATCGATAGCTAGAAATCTTCGAATAATCAAAAAGCACTTGTTTAACAATCACTTAACTGATGTTTGTCGATTAACAGCTCGTTAACCGGCCACTGCCGAAAAGACATACCGGCGCCCCTGAGGTCGCCGGTTCGGGCCCCGCTTGACTTCATCGGGGCCGCCAAGTCACGGTCCCGCCCCCACCCGACCTCTGTTGAAGAATCCTGAGAATGACGCCTGGTTTTACCGTTATCCGCGATACCACGCCCGCGGCCGCTATCCCCAAGGGAGCGGTGGTTGCGATGGGTAATTTCGATGGCGTCCACCTCGGCCACCGCGCCGTGATTGCTGCGGCCCTGCAGATGGGGCGCGCTCAAGGCCGCCCCGCGCTGGCGGTGACGTTCGAGCCGCACCCGCGCAGCTTTTTCAGCCCGAACACCCCCCAGTTCCGGCTCACCGACGAGGCCGCAAAGCTGCGGCTGCTGGCCGGAACCGGGCTTAAGGGCGCTGTCGTGATGACCTTCGACAAGACCCGGGCCGGGACCACGGCGCAGGATTTCATTCACCATGACCTGATCGAGCGACTCGGAATCAGCGGCATCGCGGTCGGCTACGACTTTCATTTCGGCAAGGGCCGGGTCGGATCGCCGAGCCTCCTGGTCAGCGAAGCGCCCCGGCTCGGCATCGAGGTCGATGTGCAGCCGCACGTCGACATCGAGGAACGGCCGGTCTCCTCCAGTGCGATTCGCATGGCGCTCGCCGAGGGGCAGATCGAAGACGCCACCGCAATGCTCGGCGGTCCCTGGTTCGTTGCCGGCGAGGTGATCCATGGCGAGAAGCGCGGCCGCGATCTCGGCTATCCGACAGCCAATATCCGCCTCGACAAGAACTGCGGGCTCAAGCACGGCATCTATGCGGTGCGGGTCGGCCGCGGTGCCGAGCTCTTTGATGGCGTCGCCAGCTTCGGCCGCCGCCCCACCTTCGACAATGGCGCGCCGCTGCTTGAAATCTTCCTGCTCGATTTCAAGGGCGACCTCTATGGGACGGTGCTGGACGTCGCCTTCATCGGCTTCATCCGCGAGGAACTGAAGTTCGACAGCGTGGAAGCGCTGGTGCGCCAGATGGATGACGACAGCGCCCGTGCCCGCGCCACGCTGGCGGCCGCGCCGGATGCCTTTCCGAAGCTCGGGGTGGTCGGCTAATCGCCTGCCGCACGGGCGGCGGGGCTTTGCGATCCAGCGGCTGGCTGCTATGGAAAGCCGCATGTTTGCGCGGCGCACCATCAGCATTAGCGGCCCGGCTTCCGCCTGAGCTTCGGCTCGGCGCAAGACCGGGATCCTCCTCGTTCATCCGCGATCGATCGCGTTCAGCGCCCTCTAAGCCAAACCAGAGCATTCATGTCCGAAAAGCCGCAAAAGTCCGACGCAACAGACTATTCCAAAACCCTTTTCCTGCCGCAGACGGAATTCCCGATGCGCGCCGGCCTGCCGCAGCGCGAGCCGGAAATCCTTGCGCGCTGGAACGAGATCGGCCTCTACGGCAGACTGCGCGAGGCGGCGGCCGGCCGGGCGAAATTCGTGCTGCATGACGGCCCGCCCTACGCCAACGGCAACATCCATATCGGGCATGCGCTCAACAAGATCCTCAAGGACGTGGTGACCAAGAGCCAGCAGATGCTCGGCTTCGATTCCAATTACGTGCCGGGCTGGGACTGCCATGGCCTGCCGATCGAGTGGAAGATCGAGGAAGAGAACTACCGCTCCAAGGGCAAGGCGAAGCCGGACTTTCGGGATTCCGCTGCCATGGTGGCGTTCCGCAAGGAGTGCCGCGCCTATGCCGGGCATTGGCTCAACGTGCAGCGCGAGGAATTCAAGCGGCTCGGCATCATCGGCGACTGGGCTCATCCCTACGCCACCATGGATTATTTCGCCGAGGCGCAGATCGCGCGCGAGCTGATGAAATTCGCCGCCAACGGCACGCTGTATCGCGGCTCCAAGCCGGTGATGTGGAGCGTGGTGGAAAAAACCGCGCTGGCGGAAGCCGAGGTGGAGTACGAGGATTACACGTCGGATACGGTGTGGGTGAAGTTTCCTGTGTCGCACATTCCATATGGACCCCCAGCACGACGGCTGGATGCGAATGAGCCGTTTCCGGAAATGAGTCCTATGCTTCCAGAAGGCGCATCGGTCGTAATCTGGACGACAACGCCTTGGACACTGCCGGGCAATCGAGCAATCAGCTATTCTTCCAAAATCTCTTACAGCCTCTATCGCGTAACTGGTGCTCCCGCCGACAATTGGGCGAAGGTCGGCGATCTCCTTATTCTTTCCACCAAACTAGCCAGCGACGTGTTCAAGCAGGCAAAAGTTGTTAGCTTCGAAAGGGTCTCGGACGTTCCATCCTCGGTACTGAACGAAATGACTTGCGCGCATCCTCTTCGAGGACGCGGGTATGATTTTATCGTTCCGCTTCTCGAAGGGGACCACGTCACCGACGATACTGGCACGGGATTCGTGCACACCGCGCCCGGACATGGCCGCGAAGACTTCGATATCTGGATGGATAACAAATCTCTGCTGGATGCGGGAAAGATCAACACTACAATCCCCTATACGGTCGACGAGAACGGCGCCTTCACGGATCATGCACCCGGCTTCACCGGCAAGCGCGTCATCAACGACAAGGGCGAAAAGGGCGACGCCAACGACGCCGTGATCAAGGCCTTGGTCGAGGCCGGCATGCTGCTGGCGCGCGGACGCCTGAAACATCAGTATCCGCATTCCTGGCGTTCGAAGAAGCCGGTGATCTTCCGCAACACGCCGCAATGGTTCATCGCGATGGATCAGCCGATCACAGCAACCCCTATCCGATGGTGGCCAGATTCCGGATTTGCTTCATCGGACACTCTACGGAACAGGGCACTTAGAGCCATTTCCGTCACCCAATGGGTGCCGCCCGCGGGCCAGAACCGCATCAACGGCATGATCGACAGCAAGCCGGACTGGGTGATCTCGCGCCAGCGCGCCTGGGGCGTGCCGATCGCGGTGTTCGTGCGCGAAAAGGGCGATGGCTCCGCCGAAATCCTGCAGGACGCCGTCGTCAACAAGCGCATCGCCGACGCCTTCGAGCAGGAAGGCGCCGACGCCTGGTACATGGACGGCGCCCGCGAGCGCTTTCTTGGTTCGCACGCCAACGAGGAATGGAAGAAGGTCGACGACATCTGCGACGTCTGGTTCGATTCCGGCTCGACCCACGCTTTCGTGCTGGAAGACCGCCAGCATTTTCCGAACCTCGGTAATATCCTGCGCAAGGTCGATGGCGGCGACGACACCGTGATGTATCTGGAGGGTTCCGACCAGCACCGCGGCTGGTTCCAGTCGTCGCTATTGGAAAGCTGCGGCACCCGCGGCCGCGCGCCGTTCGATGTCGTGCTGACCCACGGCTTCACGCTCGACGAGAACGGCCGCAAGATGTCGAAGTCGATCGGCAATACCGTCGAGCCGCAGAAAGTCATCGCGCAATCCGGCGCCGACATCCTGCGGCTGTGGGTCTGCGCCACCGACTATGCCGACGACCAGCGCATCGGCCCGGAAATCCTCAAGAACACCATCGAAACCTACCGCAAGCTGCGCAACTCGATGCGCTGGATGCTCGGCACGCTGCATCACTTCCAGCCGGGCGACGCGGTCGCGCCCGCCAAGATGCCCGAACTGGAGCGGCTGATGCTGCATCAGCTCGCCGAGCAGGCCGCCATCGTGCGCAAGGTTTACGCCGAGTTCGACTACAAGACCGTGGTCGCCAGCCTGTCGGCGTTCATGAACACCGAACTGTCGGCGTTCTATTTCGATATCCGCAAGGACACGCTGTATTGCGACCCGCCGTCGTCGCTGGCGCGCAAGGCCGCGCTCACCACCATCGATATTATTTGCGATGCCATCTTAAGATGGTTCGCGCCGGTGCTGAGCTTCACCTGCGAGGAAGCCTGGCGGCTCTACAGGCCGGACGCCGAGCCGTCGGTGCATCTGACGCTGTTTCCCGAAGGGCTCGAAGCATTCCGCGATGATGCGCTGGCCGCAAAGTGGGAGACCATCCGCAATGTCCGCCGCGTCGTGACCGGCGCGCTGGAAGTCGAGCGCGCGGCCAAGCGGATCGGGTCCTCGCTGGAGGCCTCGCCGCTGGTCTACGTTTCGGACAAGAAGATTTTCGACACGCTGTTCGATATCGATCTGGCCGAGGTCTGCATCACCTCGAATGCGATGGTGAGCAATGACGACGCCCCGGCCGGAGCGTTCAGGTTGAACGAGGTACCCGGTGTCGCCGTCGTGGTCGAAAAGGCCGTGGGCATCAAATGCGCGCGGTCGTGGAAGATCCTGCCGACCGTCGGCGAGGACGCCGAGTATCCCGACGTGTCGCCGCGCGACGCGAAGGCGCTGCGCGAATGGAAGGCGCTGGGAGTGGCGATTTGACCTCCCGCCTTCGCCCCGGTGTTCTCGCCGCCTTGGCCGTGATCGCGCTCGATCAGGCATCGAAACTCTGGCTGCTGTTCGTGTTCGACATCGTCCACCGCGGCGCTGTGAAGGTCACGCCGTTCTTCGATCTGGTGCTGGCATGGAATGTCGGGATCAGCTTCGGCTGGTTTCAGAGCGACAGCCAGGTCGCCCAGATCGCCCTGATGATAATCAAGGCAGTGGCGGTCATTGTCCTGGCCATCTGGATGGCACGCTCGCGCACCCTGATCGCTACCGTGGCCCTCGGCCTGATCATCGGCGGCGCGGTTGGCAACGCCATCGACCGCTTCGCCTATGGCGCGGTAGTCGATTTCGCCCTGTTCCACCTCCAGATCGGAGGAAAACCCTTCAATTGGTACGTGTTTAACCTTGCCGACGTGGCGATTGTTGCCGGGGTAGCGGCCCTGTTGTATGATTCCTTCCTGGGGGTACCCGCCGCAAAAGCGCCCTGATCCCGGCTGATACGAACCCTCAAAGCTTGATGTTGCTTAGCGAAGCGGAGCTGCGCCTTACGTCGGCGGCCCGCGGGAAATTTGAACAGGAACAGCGCGATGCGCGAGACCGAAGCCAGCGGATGGATTGTGCAGGGTTCGTCGAGGGCGCTGACGCGCGCGCTGCGGCTCGCGGCCGTCGCGCTCGGCATCGGTCTTGTGATGACTGCCGGCGCCGCGCGCGCCCAGGACGACGATGAGGATGACAAGACCTTCGAGGAAAAGGTCATCGAGGGCATCATGGCCGGCATCGGCGGCACCAATATGGAGAACCGGGGCATCGAGTATCGCGAGCGGTCGCCGCTGGTGGTGCCGCCCAAGCTCGATCTGCCGCCGCCGGAAGCCGTGAAAGGTGAGATAAAGGACGCGAACTGGCCGAAAGATCCGGATGAAGCCCGGCGCAAGGCCGCCATCAAGGCCAGGAAGAAGGCCAAGCCCGACCCCATCGAAGCCAGCCGCATCCTGACCCCGAGCGAACTCAACGCCGCCAGGACCGCCCCGCAAGCCCGCACCAGCGACGACCCGCTGCAGCCCGGCGATTCGTTGAAAAATCCGATCCTCAGCCCGTCGCAGCTCGGCTACAATGGCGGCTTCAGCGGTCTGTTCGGCGGCAACAAAGCCGAGATTGCCCCATTCAAGGGTGAGCCGACGCGGGAATCCCTGACCCAGCCTCCCGCCGGATACCAGACGCCATCGCCGAACTTCGCCTACGGCACCGGGCCGAAGGAATCGATGAACAAGGAATACAACCCGGCTGCCGGCAAGTATGGCGAATAGCCGCTGCTGTCTCTCAGCTTCGTGAGGCTTATCCGCAGCCGCGCGGTGTACGATGCCGCGGCTTTATCCCGAACGTTTCGGTTCGGATCGCTCTTATTCGAAAACTTGCGCGTATTCTTGTCGCAAAACCGGTGCCCACTTTTGCGGAATACGCGCTAGACAGGTCATGATGTCCTCACACCGCCTCGCCGTCTCGCTCTTCGTTGCGCTGCCCCTGGCGTTCGCTGTCTCCGCAAGCGGCGCCCTCGCCCAGACCACGGTGACCTCGCAGCCACCCGCCACCTTTACCCTCGGCAACGGCCTGCAGGTTTTGGTGATCCCTGATCACCGCACTCCGGTTGTCACGCAGATGATCTGGTACAAGGTCGGCTCCGCCGACGAGACGCCCGGCAAATCGGGCCTCGCGCACTTTCTCGAACATTTGATGTTCAAGGGCACGAGCAAGCATCCGGCCGGTGAGTTTTCCCAGACCGTGCTTCGGATCGGCGGCAACGAGAACGCCTTCACGTCGACCGACTATACCGGCTATTTCCAGCGGGTGCCGCGCGAGCAGTTGGCCAAAATGATGGAGTTCGAGGCCGATCGCATGACCGGCCTGATCCTGAAGGATGAAAATGTGCTGCCGGAGCGCGACGTCGTGCTCGAAGAATTCAACATGAGGGTCGCCAACAACCCGGAGGCGCGGCTGACCGAACAGATCATGGCGGCGCTGTATCTCAATCATCCCTATGGCCGCCCCGTGATCGGCTGGCACCAGGAAATCGAGAAGCTCGACCGCGAAGATGCGCTGGCATTCTACAAGCGTTTCTATGCCCCGAACAACGCCACGCTGGTGATTGCCGGCGACGTCGAGGCCAAGGATGTCCGCCCGATGGTGGAGCGGACGTTCGGCGAAGTCGCGGCACAGCCCGCGATAGCAGCGCAGCGCCTTCGCCCGCAGGAGCCGGAGCCCGCCGCGCCTCGCACCGTGACCTTGTCCGATCCCCGCGTCGAACAAACCAGCGTGAAGCGCTATTATCTGGTTCCGTCCGCCACCACCGCCGCATCAGGCGAAAGCCCGGCGCTCGACGTGCTGGCGCAACTGATGGGCAACGGCAGCAACTCCTACCTCTATCGCGCGCTGGTGGTCGACCGGCCGCTCGCGGTCAGCGCCAGCGCCGGATATCAGGGCACCTCGCTCGATGCGACGCAGTTCATGATCTCGGTCTCGCCGAAACCCGGCGTGGAGTTTTCGCAAATCGAGCAGGTGATCGACGGCGTGATATCAGATGTTGGACAGAACCCGGTTCGCGCCGAGGATCTCGAGCGCGTCAAGACCCAGCTGATCGCCGAGGCGATCTACGCCCAGGACAATCAGGCGACGCTGGCGCGCTGGTACGGCGGTGCGCTCACCACCGGCTTGAGCATCGCCGACATCAGAAGCTGGCCGGACCGCATTCGCGCCGTCACTGCCGAACAGGTGCGCGACGCCGCGCAAAAATGGCTCGACAAGAAACGTTCGGTGACCGGCTATCTGATCAAGGACGCCACGCCGAAACGCGAGGAGAAGCGCTCGTGACTTATCCCAAGCCTTCTGCCAAGGCTTCTCCCAAGACTCGCGCGCGACGCATTGCATTGCTTGTCGCCGCCTGCCTGGCAATGGCGCCGCTGGCGTCAACGCCGTCGCACGCCGCGGCAAAGATCCAGCATCTGATTTCACCCGGAGGTATCGAGGCCTGGTTCGTGCAGGACGCCACCGTGCCGCTGATCGCGATGGAGTATGCCTTCGGCGGCGGCGCGACGCAGGACCCGGCCGAGAAGCCCGGTGTCGGCAATCTGGTCGCCAGCCTGATCGATGAAGGCTCGGGCGATCTGGATTCCAAGACGTTCCACGAGCGTCTCGACCGCCGCGCCATCGAACTAAGCTTCAGTTCGACGCGGGATTATTTCCGCGGCTCGCTGCGCATGCTCAAGGATAACAGAGACGAAGCCTTCGACCTGCTCCGGATGTCGCTGACATCGCCGCATTTCGAGAGCACCGATGTCGAACGCATTCGCGCGCAGGTCATTTCCGGTCTGCGGCGCGACAGCTCCAATCCGACGTCGCTTGCCAGCCGCAAGTTCCTGGAAGTCGCCTTTGGCGACCACCCCTACGGCCGGCTGGCCGGCGGCACCCTGGAAAGCGTGCCGAAAATCGATGTCGCCGATCTGAAGGACTATGTCCGCCGCGTGCTGGCCAAGGACACGCTCAGGATTGCCGTGGTCGGCGACGTCGACCCGGCCACGCTCGGCAAATTGCTCGACCACACGTTCGGCGGATTGCCGGCCAAAGCCAGCCTCACGCCGGTACCCGACGTCGAAGCCGCCAAGCCACCGCAGCGCGCTTTCATTCCGCTCGACGTGCCGCAGACCGTGGTGACGTTCGGCGGCCCCGGCTTTATGCGCCACGATCCGAATTTCATGGCCGCCTATGTCGTCAACCACATTCTCGGCGGCGCAGGGCTGTCGTCGCGGCTCTACCATGAAGTCCGCGAGAAGCGCGGCCTGGCTTATTCGGTCTATGAATCGCTGCTGTGGATGGATCACTCCGCACTGTTCGTCGGAAATACCGGAACGCGCGCCGACCGCGCCGGCGAAACCGTCGATGCCATCAACAAGGAAATCCGCCGCATCGCCGAGGATGGCCCGACCCAGCAGGAACTCGATGAGGCCAAGTCCTATCTCAAGGGTTCGCAAATGCTGGCGCTCGACACCTCATCGAAGCTCGCGTCGGCGCTGCTGCAATACCAGCTCGATGGGCTTCCGATCGACTACATCGAGAAGCGCAACGCCATCGTCGATGCCGTGACGCTGGACGACGCCAAGAAGGCCGCCCAGCGGTTATGGGGCCAAGGCCTTCTCACGGTCATCGTCGGTCGCGCCCCGCAAGCCGCCGCGCAGCCCGCGGCAGCAACCCCGCCCACGGCGAATTGATTCTATCCGACGTTCGATAAGTCCCGCCATACGGCGCCCTCTGCCCTCTCCCCTGTGGGGGAGAGGTAGAGAGGGGGGTACCGCAAGTCCGGTATTTGTGGCCTATCCCCCTCCCTAGCCCTCCCCCACAAGGGGGGTGGGGACGGCCAGAACGCGCGGCAAAGCAAATCGCAAACAAAACCGCTATCTTGTGCTTGCCCGATTCCCTTCGGGATCATCCCGGTTCGGTGACGCCATGCTGCGGATTTCCCGCGACCTCACGATCGACGAAAACGACATCGAGATCAGCTTCGTCCGCGCCTCAGGGCCGGGCGGACAGAACGTCAACAAGCTCTCGACCGCCGCGCAGTTGCGTTTCGATACCCGCCGGCTAGCACTGGCGGCTGATGCCGCGGCGCGGCTCAACCGGCTCGCCGGCCAGCGTATGACCAAGGACGGCGTGATCGTGATTCATGCGCAGCGTTTCCGCACCCAGGAACGCAACCGCGCCGATGCCATCGGCCGTCTGCTCGACCTGCTGCGCGAGGCCATGACGCGGCCGACCCCGCGGCGTCCGACCAAGCCGACGCTGGGATCGAAAAAACGCCGGCTGGAGGGCAAGAAGCGCCGCAGCGACGTCAAGGCGAAGCGCGGCTCGGGCGGATTCGACGATTGAGGCCTTTTTTGCGCGCAGCAGCGTACGCAACATCACGGCCCTTCGTTCCACCAAAAACAGCCCGCTACTACCACCGCTTGTTCGCGACGACTTAAGCTCGATCCGCGTCAACGGAAATATCCATGAAAAACCGACGTGCGACACTTGTCATGGGACTAGCATTTTGCAGCGCGATATCGATGGTCGGCGTCGCCTCGGGACAAATTGCCTTGCCAACGGCAAAGCCGCCCGACGGGGCCGCGCTTTTCAAACAGCAATGCGCGACGTGCCACACCACCAGCGCCTCCGATCCGCCGCGGCAAGGACCGACCTTGGTCAATATCGTCGGACGCGAAGCCGGAGCAGCCGAGGGATTTCGCTATTCGGCGGGTTTTGCCAATGCAAAATTCAAATGGAGCGAGCAGAAGCTCGACGAGTGGCTGGTCGACCCGCAGGCGATGATCCCCGGCGCGGTCATGCCTTACAAGCAGGCCAAATCCGAAATCCGCACGGCGATCGTGAATTATCTTAAGGAGTTGCACTGAATGGCAAAGCCGGTTCACTCGATGATCCGCGTACTCGATGAAGCCAGATCGCTCGACTTTTACGGGCGCGCTTTCGGGCTCGAAGTGGCCGACCATCTCAAATTTGCGGACTTTGCGCTGATCTATCTGCGTCATCCGTCGTCGCCGTTCGAACTCGAACTCACTGTCAATTTCGACCGAAAGGAGCCTTACATTCCGGGCGACGGATATGGCCACCTCGCAGTTGTGGTCGACAATCTCGACGCCGAGCATGCCCGCTTCGAGGACGAGAAACTTTCGCCCGGGCCGCTCCGCGATTTCAAGCATGACGGCAAGACGCTTGCGCGCTTTTTCTTCGTCTCTGACCCCGATGGCTACAAGATCGAAGTGATCCAGAAAGGTGGTCGCTTCGGCTAAACACGCAATCAATAAAAACGTTCAATGGAGGATACCCATGAGAGAAGTCGATCGTCGAGGCAAATACAGCCGCCGAATCTTTCTGCAAGGCGCTGCCAGCGCGGTTCCGGTCGTCGCCGTTGCGGCGAGCGCCGGGATCGGCATTGAGGACGCGTGGGCTGCGGACGCTACAGCACTGACACCGGCGACGCTGAAAACGCTGGTAAAGGTTGCGCGCGATATCTATCCGCACGATATGCTGGTCGACAGCTACTACATCACCGCGATCAAGCCGTGGGACGCCAAGGCGGCGAAAGACCCCGCCATCAAGGCGCTGCTGGAAGATGGCGTTCGTCGTCTCGATCAGGACGCGCAGGACCGGCACAAGGTTGCTTACGTTCAAGTACCCTGGGAGGCCGACCGCGTCGTCCTGCTGCAGGGCATCGAGCAGACCGACTTTTTCAAAAAGGTTCGCTCCGATCTTGTTGTCTCTCTCTACAACCAGGAAGAGCTGTGGCCGAAATTCGGCTACGAGGGCTCGTCCGCCGAGCATGGCGGTTACATCAAGCGCGGCTTCAACGACATCGACTGGCTGCCGAAGGTCTGAGCAAGACGTCGGACAGAATATCAGTTGGGAGGACATAAAATGGCAAAATTCGATCTGAATGACGATGGTGTGGTTGTGATCGTTGGCTCCGGCGCCGGCGGCGGAACGCTTGGCAACGAACTCGCGCAGAAGGGCGTCAAGGTGGTGATCCTTGAGGCCGGACCGCGTGTTGAGCTGCAAGACTTCATCAATAACGAGTGGGAGAGCTTCACGCAGCTGGCGTGGACGGATATGCGGACGACATCCGGCAACTGGCGCGTGGCCAAGGATTTCGCCAACCTGCCGGCGTGGATTGTCAAATCGGTCGGCGGATCGACCGTGCATTGGGCGGGTGCGTCGTTGCGGTTCGACGAGCATGAATTCAGAATCAAGAGTGCCTACGGCAGCGTGCCCGGCGCCAACCTGCTCGATTGGCCGATCACGCTGGCTGAAATGGAGCCGTGGTATGCCAAGGCCGAAGACAAGATGGGCGTCACCCGCACCAACAACATCCCGGGATTGCCGGGCAACAACAACTTCAAGGTGATGGAGGCCGGCGCCAAGAAGCTCGGTTACAAGGAAGTCCACACCGGTCGGATGGCGATCAACAGCGAACCACGCGACGGCCGCGGATCATGCCAGCAAATCGGGTTTTGTTTCCAAGGCTGCAAGTCCGGCGCGAAGTGGTCGACGCTTTATACGGAAATTCCAAAGGGCGAAGCGACCGGCAACCTTGAAGTTCGTCCCGCCAGCATGGCGCTCAAGATCGAGCACGATGCATCAGGCAAGGTCACAGGCGTCGTCTATGCCGACGAAGCCGGAAAGACGCAACGCCAGAAGGCGCGCGTTGTTGCGGTTGCCGGCAACTCGATCGAAAGCCCCCGGCTCCTGCTCAACAGTGCGTCCAACACGTTCCCGGACGGCCTCGCCAACAGCTCCGGCCAGGTTGGCCGCAACTATATGCGTCACATGACAGGCAGCGTTTACGCGGTCTTCGACAAGTCGGTTCACATGTATCGCGGCACCACCATGGCCGGTATCATCCGCGACGAGGCCCGGCACAACCCGTCACGCGGTTTCATGGGCGGCTATGAAATGGAAACACTGTCGCTTGGTTTGCCCTTCATGGCGGCTTTCCTCAATCCGGGCGCATGGGGACGCTCGTTCACGTCGGCGATGGAAGGGTATCCGCGCATGGCAGGGATGTGGCTGGTCGGCGAGGACATGCCGCAGGAAACCAACCGCGTCACGCTCGATCCGAAAGCCAAGGATAAATTTGGCTTGTCGGTCGCCAGCGTCCACTACGACGATCACCCCAACGATATCGCCATGCGCGATCACGCCTACAAACAGGGCACCGCGGTTTACGAGGCCGTTGGCGCAACGGTAACCTATCCGACCACGCCCTATCCCAGCACCCATAACCTGGGCACCAACCGGATGAGCGCCAAGGCCAAGGACGGTGTCGTGAACAAATTCGGCCAGACCCACGATATCAAGAACTTGTTCGTCTCGGATGGCAGCCAGTTCACCAGCGGCGCGGCCTGCAATCCGACGCTCACCATCGTGGCGCTTGCCATCAGGCAGGCGGATCATATCGCGGGCGCCATGCAGCGAAAAGAAATCTAGCGCTGCTTCCGTTTGAACGTCGGCTCCCCATCCAGGACGCGCGCGTCCTGGATGGCACTGTTTAATCTACCGATGCAAAGCCGTGACTATTCGGCTGCGACAAGCCTCGGTGCTGCGCCGTCAAGAAAATCAGGCGTGACCGCGACGGCTTTCGATCGATAGATCAGGCACGAACAACGCAGAAGCGAAGCAAAATTATGCACTTCGCCGCAGTGATCGAGAACCTCGCTGTGAAGACATGAAAGGAATTTCGCGAGACTCATGTCTTGCTTGCTGGCGATTTCTTCAAGCGTATCCCAGAACGCCATCTCCAGCCGGATGGAGGTGCAATGGCCGTCGATGCGAAGCGATCTCGTCTGCGATTCATAGTCCCGTTGAGGCTGATGAGCGAATAGCTGGCACATAGGCATCCTCCCGATCTTCTTTATAGCTTTTCTAAACGATATACCCGGTCGCCACAGGTCACAACGTTCCCGTCATGGACCTGCACACGAGGAAAATCGGGAGAACGAGCTGGCCCATCCCTTTGTTCAGGCAAGCCTTTTTGAGGTATCCATTTCACCTGGAGCGCAAGAATCGGCGACGTCGGGTGCTCAACCCCGTGTTCGTCACCAATACGCTCAGAACATCCGTACCTAGCCATCAGCGGCTGCTCGCATAGCTGCGCGGGGCTCCGGTACGGTCGAAGCCGCAGCGACAGCGACATCAAGGCGAAGCGGCTCGGGCGGATTCGACGATTGAGGCCACATGTCCCGGACGCGGTGCAGCGCCTCTTCGGCGGGGCACCGCAGAGCCGGGACCCACACTTTCACTCTGCGGCCATGGACCCCGGATCAGCAGCGCACCACGCCGCAACGGCGGCGCGCTGCGCAGCATCCGGGGAACGGCACCTCTCTCCCCGTGAACGGGGAGAGCTCAAGAAAGGCGCTTTGGTTTTCCACACGCGCCCTCCCATCATCAGGTAAAAGCTCCTAGATTGACCCTCCATTTCCGCGAGTCGCTTAAAGCAATGCCCGTCCGCCAGTTGCCAGAGACCATCGTCAACCGCATCGCCGCCGGCGAGGTGGTCGAGCGCCCTGCGAGCGTGGTCAAGGAACTGGTGGAAAACGCCATCGACGCCGGCGCCAGCCGGATCGATATTTTCACCGATGGCGGCGGGCGGCGGCGGATCGGGATTACCGACGATGGCGGCGGCATGACCTATAGCGATCTTGCGCTTGCCGTCGATCGCCATGCCACCTCCAAACTCGACGACGAGGATCTGCTGCGGATTCGCACGCTGGGGTTTCGCGGCGAGGCGCTGCCCTCGATCGGCGCGGTGGCGAAGCTCGGCATCACCACGCGCCACATCAGCGAGCCGCACGCCTGGTCGCTGTCAGTCGAAGGCGGCGAGAAATCTGACATCATGCCGGCGGCGCTTTCTCAGGGCACCCGCGTCGAGGTCAGCGATCTGTTTTATGCGACGCCGGCGCGGCTGAAATTTCTCAAGACCGACCGCACCGAAGCCGAGGCGATTCGCGAGGTGGTGCGTCGTCTCGCCATGGCGCGGCCCGACATCGCCTTCACGCTGGCCGGCGAGGAACGCGCGCCCGTCACCTGGGCCGCCGCCCTGCCCGGCGCGAGCGGCCGGCTGACGCGGCTCGGCGATATCCTGGGGGCGGATTTTCGATCAAGCGCCATCGAGGTCCGCAGCGAGCGCGAAGGCGTTGTGGTCGAAGGTTTTGCCGCCGCACCGTCGCTGACGCGCGCCAATGCGCTCGGGCAATATCTGTTCGTCAACGGACGGCCGGTGCGCGACAAGCTGATCATCGGTGCTGTGCGCGCGGCCTATTCCGACTATCTGCCGCGCGACCGCCATCCGGTGGTGGCGCTGTTCGTGACGCTCGATCCCGAGGGCGTCGATGCCAATGTGCATCCCGCCAAGACCGAGGTCCGGTTCCGCAATGCGGGCCTCGTGCGCGCGCTGATCGTGCACGCCCTGAAAGAAGGCCTCGCCCGCGAAGGCAAGCGCACCGCGGCCAACAGCGACGGCGCGGCCATCGCCTCGTTCCGCCCGTCATTTGCGCCGCGCGCCAACTGGGACTGGCGGTGCTCGCCGGCCTATCCCATAGGGCTCATGCCGACCTTCGACGGCACGGCGGCGACGGCCTTTGCCGAACCGGGCCAGGCCGCGTTCGACGTCGGCACGCCCACTGCGGACGTGCGTTTTCAGGAAGCGCCATCGGCCGATCTGCTCGATCGTCCGCTGGGGGCGGCACGGACCCAAATTCATGAGACCTATATCGTGTCGCAGACCCGCGACGGCCTGATCGTGGTGGACCAGCACGCCGCGCATGAGCGCATCGTCTATGAAAAACTGAAGGCATCGCTGGCGCGCAACGGCGTGCAGCGGCAGATTCTTTTGATTCCAGAGATCGTCGAGCTCGACGAGGCGACCGTGGAACGGCTGATCGCGCGCGCCGACGAGCTGGCGTCGTTCGGGCTCGCGATCGAATCCTTCGGTCCCGGTGCGGTCGCGGTACGCGAGACGCCGTCGCTGCTCGGCAAGACCAATGCCGCGTCCTTGCTGCGCGATCTCGCCGAGCACATGGCGGAATGGGATGAGGCGTTACCGCTGGAACGCCGCCTGATGCACGTCGCGGCCACCATGGCCTGCCACGGCTCGGTGCGCGCCGGCCGCCGCCTCAAGCCGGAGGAAATGAACGCGCTGCTGCGCGAGATGGAAGACACGCCGAATTCCGGGCAGTGCAATCACGGCCGGCCGACCTATGTGGAATTGAAACTCGCGGATATCGAGAAGCTGTTCGGGAGAAGGTGATGCGGTCGAGATTTGCGGCAATTGGTGCGGGTTTCTACCTGCTTATTTTTGCCTGTGCTTTGGCTTATCCGCTTTTCGACCACCGCACCTTTGCAGGGCTTGCCGTTGTTATCGTGGCATTGCCCTGGATCGATTATCTTCCGAGTGAATGGCTTTTGGCCGCGATCGCGCTCAATACGCTGATCATTTATCTCCTGCTGGCCGCATTGTCATTTCTGTTTTCATCGCTTCGGCGATCGCGGATGTAGGTCCAGGCTGTCATCGTCCGCGAAAGCGGACGATCCAGTACGCCGCGCCGTTTGTGATAAACTTTCGATGCCTCTGGAATACTGGATGCCCCGCTTTCGCGGGACATGACGAGTTATGATTGGGCAACCGCGGCAAACCGCAAAAACGTAAACTCTGTGTCGTCATACGCCCGCCGCTCCAGTTCCTCGAAACCCTCCGGCGCGGCAAATTCCGCCGCCTTGGCTTCCTCGACCACCAGCAGCGCGCCCGGCGTCAGCCAGCCACCATCGCGCAGCGAGGCCAGCGCCTTCTCGGCAAGCTTCATGCGATAGGGCGGATCGAGAAACACCAGCGAGAACGGCTCGACCGGGTGCGCCGGGCCAAGATTGCTGGCGTCGCGGCGGTACACCTTGGTCACCCCGCCGAGCCCAAGCGATTCGACATTGTTGCGCAACAGCGCCCGGGCCTCGGCGCCGTTATCGACGAACAGCGCGAACGCCGCCCCGCGCGAGATCGCTTCGATGCCGAGCGCGCCGGTGCCGGCGAACAGGTCGAGCACGCGCGCGTCCGCAATCGGATCGTCATAGGCATGGATAAGGATATTGAACAGCGACTCGCGCAAACGATCCGCCGTGGGGCGGATGTCGCGCGACGACGGCGACGCGAGGTTGCGGCCCTTCAGCCGCCCGCCGACGACGCGCATCCGTTCAGGCTCCGAACGCGAACTTCGACATCATGTTCACTCGTCTCGCGGCTTCAGATCGCGCTTGCCATGATAGCCGCGCTGCGGGCGCCGCGGCGGGCCGTAGCCACTGGCCTCGGCTTCATTGCGCGCGCGCGCTTCGTCGCTGCCGGTGCGCTGCACCAGCACGCGGCGGCCCTTGCGGTCGGCAATCAGGCCGCTCTTGCCGGCCGGCTTGAATGGCTTTTTGCCGCGCGGTGCATCGGTCTCTTCTTCCTCAGATTTTGCCTGGGGCTCGCCCTGCATCGGCCGTGCGAAATCCGCGCCTGCCAATGCGGCCACCTTCTCGCCGAGCTGCTCGCGCAGCACGCGGGTCTTGACCTCCTCGACCTGGCCTTCGGCGAGTTCGCCGAGCTGGAACGGACCGTAGGACACCCGGATCAGCCGGTTCACTTCGAGACCGAGATGCGCCAGCACGTTGCGGACTTCGCGGTTCTTGCCTTCGCGGATCGCAAACACCAGCCAGACATTGGCGCCCTGGTCGCGCTCCAGCGTCGCATCGATCGGGCCGTATTTGACGCCGTCGACCTCGACGCCCTTTTTCAATTCGTCGAGCTGGGCCTGAGTGACCTCGCCATGGGCACGGACGCGATAGCGCCGCAGCCAGCCGGTATCTGGCAGCTCGAGCACACGCGCCAGGCCGCCGTCATTGGTCAGCAGCAGCAGGCCTTCGGTGTTGAAATCGAGCCGGCCGATGCTGATCAGCCGCGGCAGACCCTCCGGCAGGTTGTCGAACACCGTCGGCCGGCCTTCGGGGTCGGCGTGGGTGGTCATCAGGCCGCGCGGCTTGTGAAACATGAACAGCCGAGTGCGCTCGCGCGGCGGCAATGGCTTGCCGTCGACGGTGATGACATCGTTGGCGGTGACATCGAGCGCCGGCGAATTGATCACGCGGCCGTTGACCGTCACGCGGCCCTGCACGATCCATTCCTCGGCGTCGCGGCGTGAGGCGAGGCCAGCCCGCGACACCACCTTGGCGATGCGCTCGCCGGATTTCTTCTCGCGCGGCGGCCGCGGCGGCCGCCGCTCGTCGGGCTTGCGCTCGCGATATTCGCCACGGCCGCCGAACGCGGGGCGCTTGGCGAAAATCTTGGCGTCGTCCTCATTCTCGCGGCGCGGCCGATCGGAAGTTGCCTCGCTGCGCGGATGCTCCTGCCAGGAGCTACCGCCTTCACCAGGGTCGCTGTTGCGATCCCGCCGCGGCCGCTCGAATTTCGGACGGTCCTCGCGGGGACGGTCGAACTTCGGGCGCTCACGAAACGGGCGATCGCCCGAGGGACGATCACCTTGCGGACGATCCTCGCGCGGGCTGGAAAAACGCGGCTTGTCGAAATTTCTGGCGCCTTCACGCGAGGGGCGCGAATTGCGGCCGGCGTGGTCGGGCGAAGAAGCATCGCGCTTCTGCCACGGCTTTGAATCGCCGCGATCTGGACCGCGATCCCCCGGGTCGCCCTTGCGATTCCGGTCACGGCTTCCAAAATCCTTGCGCGGACCTCGATCCGGCGCGCCGCGCGAAAATTTCTTGTCGCCACCAAATTTTCTGTCAGGCCGATCGCCGCGGGGACGGTCGCCATCCCGCGACGGCCGCGCGCTGTACGGGCGATCCCCCTGCGGCCTGTCACCCTCCTTGCGAAAACCTTCGCCGCGCGGCGTGTAGGGCCGCTTCTCACGACCACCGTCCCGCGGCGCATAAGGTTTCCTGTCGCCGAATTTCTTGTCGGCAAAGCGCGAGGCCGGATGGGAGTCGCCGCGATCGCCACGCGGTGCGCGGTCGTCGCGATTATAATTCGGGCGCTCGCCGCGCGGTGCATCGCCGCGCGGGGTATACGGGCGCTTTTCGCCGCCGCGATCATCTCGCGGGCGAAAATCCTTCCGCGGTCCGCGATCCGGCCGATCGCCTTGGGGACGGTCATCCCTGTTGAAGCGCGCCGGGCGCGGAGCGTCTTTATCGAAGCGGCGCGGAGCGTCGTCGTAATCGCGGCGCGGCGGCGGGCCCTCGCGTTTGCCGGCGTAAGGCTTGCCCGGGCCCGAATAGGGCTTCTTGCCATAGGATTTCGCGCCGTCGGGCTTACCGGCATAGGGGCGCTTGTCGCCGTCGCTCTTGCCGGCAAAGCCGCGCTTGGCGAATTTCTTCTCAGGTCCCCGGGCTGCGCCGGAGCGGCCCTTGCCGCCGGACGGCCGATCACGCCGGCCGCGCGAGGAATCGTTGTTTTTATCGTTATCGCGGGGCATGAATGGTCTCACTTCGGGTGCAGATGAATTGGCAACCAGGCTTGTGGATGGACTGTCACAGCAATAACGCGCGCGCTCTTCGCTCGAGGCGCATTCTCACGCAAAACCGGTATCCACTTTTGCTGAATGCGCCTCTAGTAGCAGACTTTTCGAGTAGAGACGAGGCATGACCGCACCATCTTTCATGGATTCGGCGCTGAAAGCGGCCGAAAACGCCGGAAAATCCGGCGAAGTGCCGATCGGATGCGTGATCGTGTTTAACAACGAGGTCATCGCCGCGGCCGGAAACCGCACCTTGACCGAACGCGATCCGACCGCGCATGCCGAAATTCTCGCGATCCGGCTGGCCGCCGAGATCGTCGGCAGCGAGCGGCTGGTCGATTGCGACCTCTATGTCACGCTGGAGCCGTGCACGATGTGCGCGGCGGCGATCTCGTTTGCGCGGATCCGGCGGCTGTATTATGGCGCCGCCGATCCCAAGGGCGGCGCGGTGGAGTCCGGCGT
>Ga0208080_1000389_pt1 | contig 22218 bp, 18 predicted proteins | sample NGESurdeep092012_3_FD_184476 | JGI IMG/M metagenome (GOLD analysis project Ga0208080, IMG submission 184476) | Arctic peat soil microbial communities from Barrow, Alaska - NGEE Surface sample 210-3 deep-092012 (SPAdes) | ecosystem: Environmental > Terrestrial > Soil > Wetlands > Peat ...
GCAGAACCTTACAAATATAAACGTTTCGACGCGCTAAAACGGTGAGGAGCGACGGGTGAGGGGCGATTTGGCGAAGAGGTACGAGCGACGCGTGAGGGGCGATCTGGCGAAGAGGTACGAGCGACGGGTGAGGGGCGATTTGGCGAAGAGCGACGGGTGAGAAGCGAGGAGACGGTCTCCGCACTCCTCACCCGTCGCTCTTCGCCAGATCGCCCCTCACCCGTCACTCCTCGCCGTTCGTACCGTCGCTCCTCGCTACTTTCCCTTGAAGAGCAGCTTTTTCGTGGAGGTGACTCCATCCCCCACGAACCGCACGAGGTACACGCCGGGCGGGACCGTACGGCCGGTATCGTCCCGGCCGTCCCACGTGAGCCGGGCGTCGCAGCCGCTGTCGCTGCCCACGGCTGCCCTGCCGTAGCGGCCGGGCGGGAAGGTCGGCCCCAGCCCGCGGCCCGGCGTAATTCGCGCGACGTGATTGCCGCGGAGGTCGAGGATGTCGATGCGCACGTTGGACTGGTTCTTGAGGTCGAACCAGATGCAGGTCGTGGACACCCGCGCGTTCGGGAACGGGTCGGGAAAATTCTGGTAGAGCACCGTCGCGATCGGGGAGTTGGCGCTGAGAATCACGAACGTCGAGAAGCTCTGCACCCGGATGCTGTCGCCCGTGGAAAGGCGCGCCGTCACGGTCCAGAAGTAGGAGGTGTTCGTCTCGAGCGCCAAGGCCGCGTGATACACCGTATCGGTGGCGGGGCCAGGCGTCTGCTCCGGGAATCCGTCGGACCTCCGCGAGATCACCAGCGAGAATTGCCACGGGCTCACGGGCTTGTGGACGGCGACCGCGGTCCACAGGAACGACGGGAAGGTGGTGTCCACCGTCGAGCCGTTGAGGCCGTTCGGCGCGATCAGCGTGAGCCACGCCTGTGTCTGTCGCGGCCCGACGGCGTCGGTGACGATGTTCACGCCCAGCGCGGTGCGAATCCGGGCGCGCCACCAGATGCTGATCTTCTGCGGAAGCAGGCGCGGAATGACGATCGAGGCGGAGGTGCCGACCACCGTGGTGTCTGCGAACAGCGCGCTGAAGTCCGCCGCCGTCGCGACCTGCAGGTCGATCTGGAGCGGCAGTTCCGTGGGCAGGAAGCCGGAGGTGGTCACCGTGAACGCGGGCGTGCCGTCGTGGATCGGATTGCCGACGGGACCCGTGACGACGACCGAGCCGGAGGTCTGCGCGCCGGCGTGCGTCGCGACGAACAGGGCGGCCGCGGTGAGCGCGCGAACGGCGTTGCGCATCACACCGGCGCGGCGGCCTGCGCGGTCTCGGGCGTCTCCGCTCCGTCGACAGCCGGGCCGCGCATGCGCACGCTCACGAGCGACGACACGCCGGGCTCCTGCATCGTCACGCCGTATACCGCGTCGGCCGCCTCGGTCGTCGTGCGCGGATTGTGCGTGATGACGATGAACTGCGTGTGGGCCTTGAACTGGTTGAGCATCTTCACGAAGCGGCCGACGTTGGCGTCGTCGAGCGGCGCGTCCACTTCGTCGAGCAGGCAGAACGGGCTCGGCTTGGTGAGGAAGATGCCGAAGAGCAGCGAGAGCGCGACGAGGGCGCGCTCTCCGCTCGAGAGCAGGTGGATGCGCTGCGTCTTCTTGCCGCGCGGCGATGCGTGGATCTCGATGTCGCAGTCGAGCGGCGCTTCCTCGTTCTCGAGGCGCAAGTCGCAGTCGCCGCCGCCGAAGAGCGTGTTGAAGATGTGCCGGAAGTGGCTGCGCACTTCCTCGAACGTCTTGAGGAACATTTCACGCGCGGTGACGTCGATCTCCTTGATCGCCTGCTGGAGCGAGACCTGCGCGTTCGCGAGGTCGTTGCGCTGCGACTGCAGGAACTCGAGTCGCTTCGTCTCCTCCTGGTGCTCCTCGATGGCAAGCGGGTTCACCGGTCCGAGCGACTCGAGGCTCTCGCGCAGCTGCTCGGCCTCGGTCCGCAGCGCGTCGTCTTCGGCGTCGACGGCGGTGTAGTCGGCGAACAGTTCGTCAAGGGGGCGGCGCCACTCGGTCTCGAGGCGCTCGCGAATCGCGGCGCGCCGGCCGGCGAGTTCGGTATGGCGAAGCTCCGCGTGGTGCAGTTCGTCGCTGAGCGCCGTGGCCTCGTGACGCATGCGGTCGAGCGTGTGCTCGGCGTCCGCGAGCGCCGCATCGGCGGCGCGGACGCCCGCTTCCGCGCCGGCCTGGGCGGCTTCCGCCTCGGTCAGCGAAAGTTGACGGGCGGCGAGCTCGGCCCGCCACGCGTCCATCTGCCGCTCCAGCGCTGCATCGTCTTCGGAGAGCGCGGCGAGCTCTTGCTGAAGTGTCTGAAGCCTCAGCAGGGCATTTGCCTGCTCGCGCTCCAGCCGTTCACGCCGCTCGGATGCCACCTCACGCCGGGCCTGCGCCTGCGCGTGCGTCACCTGGGCGGCGGCACGTGCCTCTCGCGCGGCGTCCTGCCGGCGATCGGCGTCGCTCAAGGTGTCGCGGGCGGCGACGTCGGCACCCTCGGCTTCCGCGAGCGCCGCGGCCTCGCGATCCTGCGTCGCGATCCCCTCGGTGACTCTGGCCGTGAGTTCGTCGCGGCGGCCGCCGAGGCGCTCGGACAAGGCGACCGCGTCGGCGAGCTCGCGCGTCGTGCGGAGGTGCGTGCGCTCGCGTTCGGCGCGTGCCTGCGCCGCTACCTGCGAAACTCTATGGGTGCGCGTCGCCGCGTCCGCCGCGGCGCTGGCGGACGCTTCGGCCTGCTCGAGGCTCGCGTGCACGCTCTGCAGCGTGGCGGCCGCCTGTGCGCGCGTCGCGTCCATCGTCGCCGAGGCGGCACGCAGTTCGGAGAGCTCGGCGCGGCGGCGCAGCGGGCCGGCACCGGCCTGCGTACCCGGAAGCCACACGGCTCCGCGCGCATCGACGAAGGCGCTGCCCGAATCTTCCGCGTGCACATGGCCGAGGAGCGCGCCCACCCAGTCGCGCACGGGACCTTCGGTCTGCACGAGCGCCGAGAGCGCGCCGGCATCCGTGCCGCCGCCGTACGGCGACGGTTTCGCGTCGAGCGGGAGGAGCAGCAGCGGGCCCGGGTTGGCCTGCGCGTGCCAGCGGCGCACGGCGTCGGCGGCGGCGCGATCGCGAACCACCACGGCGTGCACCGAAGGTCCCAGAAAGCGTTCGACGAGCAGTGCCGTGGCCGCGTCGGCGCCGATGTAGTCCGAGAGCGGACCGAGCACGGCGCCCGCGCCGAACTGCTCGCGGTCGCGCAGCAGGCGTGCCGCTGCCGGAGCGAGCCCGACGCGTTCGCGCTCGAGCCCCTCGAGCGCGCTCAACTTGCCGTGCATGCCGGCGTGCTCTTCCTCGATGCGCCGCAGTTCCGAACGAGCGGCGGCGTCGCGGTCCCGCCCGTCGTGCGCCGCGTCGTGCGCGGCGGCGAGGGCCGCATCGGCTTCGGCCGCTGCGGCGGCCGCGACGGCGAGCTGCTCGTCGGCGCTCGCCAGTTCGCGCTGCGCAAGCCGTTGCTGCGATGCGAGCTGCTCGTGCTCGGCCGCCAGCGTGTGCGAGCGCTGGGCGACGTCGGCGAGTTCACGCTCGGCGCCTTCGCGCTCCAGCTCGAGACGGCGCAGGCGGTCGCGCAGCTCGCGCACGAGCTTGTCGGCGCGCTCGAGTCCATCACGGCGCACGGCGACCGCGCCGCGCGCTTCTTCCTCGGCGCCGACCTGGCGCTGCAACGCTTCGACGGCCTCGCCGAGCGATGCACCGGTGCGTTCCTCCTCTTCGCGGGCCGCGGCGAACTCGGCGACCACGCGCTCGCCCAGCGACGCTCCTTCGCTGCGCTCCTGCTCGGCGCGCGTTCGGCGGGCGAGGGCATTGCGGTGCCGCTCCGCGGCCACGGCGATCTCGCCCTGCAGGGTGAGCGACGCCTCACGGGCATCGCTCACGACTTTGTCTCGCTCGTGACGGCGGGCTTCCGCCGCGGCGCGCGCGGCGTGCGCGGCGTCGCGGGTCTGCTCGGCCGCGTGCACCTGCTGCTGCGAGCCCGGCGCACGGCCGCGCAGCTCCTCGAGCGCCAGGTCGAGCTGGCCGAGTTCGTCCTTCCACGCGGCCATCTCGCGCGATGCGAGCGTGAGCTCGACGGCGAAGCGGCGCGTGGTGATCTCGCCGTGGCGCTCGGCACGCTTGCGCTGGCGCGCGAGCGAGCGCACCTGGCTCGTGACCTCGTTGACGAGGTCGTCGAGGCGGGAGAGATCGGCGGAGGTCTGCTCGAGGCTGCGCTCCGTGCTGCGGCGGCGGTCGCGGTACAGTCCCACGCCCGCGGCTTCCTCGAACAGTTCGCGACGGTCGTCGGGGCGATCCGAGAGCAGCGCGTCGATCATGCGGCTCTCGATCACGACGCCGCTGTCAGCGCCGAGTCCGGTGCCGCGCACGAGATCGTGGATGTCGCGGAGGCGGCACGGCACACGGTTCAGGAAGTATTCGCTCTCACCCGCGCGCGAGAGGCGGCGCGTGATCACGACTTCCTGGAACGGGACGGGGAGCCCGCCGTCGTCGTTCGAAAAGTGCAGCGAGACCTCGGCGAGGTTCACCGCCTTTCTCGCGGACGACCCCTGGAAGATCACCTCTTCCATCTTCGCGCCGCGCAGCATGCGCGCGCGCTGTTCACCGAGCACCCAGCGCACGGCGTCCGAAACGTTCGACTTGCCGCAGCCGTTCGGTCCGACGACCGCCGTGACGCCCGTGTCGAAGAGCATCTCGGTGGGGTCCGCAAACGACTTGAATCCGTGCAACTCGAGTTTCGTCAACTGCACTTAGTACGTTCTCCCAGTTCGAAAGGCGAGGACCGGCGCCACTCCCGCCGCGCGCAACGCGGAGGCCAGCGGCGCGGCCTGAGCCGGCGTCTCGAAAGCGCCCGCGAACAGGCGAACGCTTCCATCATGCTGCACCAACACGTACGGGTTGAATCCGCGCCGATGCCACGATTCGTGGAGACTCAAGGCCTGCGTTCGCTCGATGTTGTCCGCAAGCATCAGCGCGTACGGCACCTTCACCACGCGTCCTTCACCACTGCGCACCAGCCGCTCGCGTCGCAGCGCGGCGAGGAGCGAGTCGGCACCCGCGCGATCGTGCGATGCGCCGACGACCACCTTGTACCACACGCTCGTCGAACCACCGACGGTGACCGGCGAAACCGTCGCGCCGTTCAGTGAGGTGCCCTCTCCGTTATCCGCGAGAAATGAATTTGCACCCGCGAGGGTGTTTGCCGCCATGACTTCCACGGCAAACGCCGCCGTGACGGATGTGTCGGCGGGGTTGACAGGATCGATGAGCCGCACTGTGTCTGCGGGCGGAATTTCGGCGGCGGGAGCCGGAACAGGAGCGGTTCCAGCGGCCCCCTGAGGCGCGGAGCGCTTCGCGATTGCCGCGCGATAAATCGAGCTGATGCTGCTCCGCGCGAACCAACCCGCGGCGGCAATCGCAAGCAGCGTGGCGATCACCATGAGCACCGCGCGCCGACGGCCGCGATCCGCCGGCGCGCGCAGCACATCGCGCGTCGGTTCCGGCGACGTGACCGTCGCGAGCACCTTGAGGCCTCGCGCGAACGACGGCGGCACGTCGACCAGCACGGTGCCGCCGGTCGCGGCGGCGAGCGTCGCCAACCCCGGAGCGTCCGCAGGAACCACCAGCATCAGGAGCGCGCCGACTTTGGCGAAGCCGTTCACCAGGCGCGGCCAGCGCTCGTGCGCGAGGATCTCCTCGCACGCCACGGGCGGCGAGCCGGCGGGAAGGACGAACAGCGATTCACGATCGGGCGACGGCCGCGCGATGTCATTGAGCGGCAAGCCTTGACGAAGGCAGTCCGAGAGGCCGAATGCGTCCTCGCCGCCTGCGACCGCGTACAGCGGCGCCGCCTCGCCGGTGAGGTCGCCGAGCGCGACGTGCCGGTGCTCGCTCTCCACCTGCGCGATCGCCAGCGCGACCCGCGCAGCATGTTCGGAGTCCGAGCCCACGATCAAGACCGCGGAGACTTCGCGCAACTGCCCGGCGATCCTGCGGCCTTCGTCTTCCCACCAAGTTGTTCCAGTCTGCCGCGTATCGAGCGGTGACGTCACGGCGCGCCCTCGTAGACCCAGTAGGGAAGGCCCGTGCGCCTGCCCGCGCGCTCGGCCTCCTCTTTGGTGTCGAACGGTCCGTACACCACGCGGTATACCGGCGTGCGATCGCTCACGCCCGGCACGACGCGAACCGGATGGCCGTCCACCGTGATCGATGCGGCCAGCGTCTTCGCCCGGTCTTCCGAGAGCAGCGCGGCGAACGAGAGCGTGAACGTGCCGTGCTGCGGCGCGCCGATGATCGCGCGCGGCGGCGGAACCGGCTCCGCGGCGCGCGGCGCGGGCTCGGGCGCCCGGGCGGCGCCCGGCGCCGCAGATGGAGCCGCCGGCTGCGGCGCGGCGCGCGTGCTGTCCGCGGCGGCGCCGGCGGCGGCATCGACGTCCGAGCCGAAGCTCACCGGCACGTCGAGCCCCCTGGCGCGCGGACGGAATCCGTTCCAGCGGATGAGCGTCCACATGTCCGTCGCGCCAGCGAGATAACGCGTGCGTTCCCGGTGTGATTCGGCATCGACGATCACGACGTCGCTGTCCTGCAGCACCGCGACACCGCCGTCGGGGCCCAGCAGCGGAAGGTCGGCGCGCCACCGCGAGCGGACGGTGCCGATCGCACGCGACGTGCCGATCGCGACGATGCGCACCGAATCGCCGTCGGCGCTGCGAGCGAGGAGGTAGCGGCCGTCGGGATCCATCCGCAGCGCGGTCGCGGTTCCCGCGATGTCGATCGTGCGCTCGATCTCCTCCGTGAAGCGATCGACCACGGTGATCGATTTCTTTCCTTTCAGCGCGACGAAGATCCGGTCTCCGCTTGGCGTCGCCACCGCGTCCACCGCCTGGCCGGGAAGCCACACGGTGCGCGTACGCGTGAGGTCGCGCGTGCGCACGCCGGCGAGTCCCGAATCGCCGATGAAATAGAGGCGGTCTCCGAGATCGGTGCGGACGAGCAGGTCGGCGTGCGGAACCGACGTCGTCTCGGTGACGCGCGGCTCCGGCGGATGCAAACGGCGGAGTTCGAGCCGGTTGCCGTTGTCGGTCAGCAGCACGAGCGAGCCGTCGGGCAGCGGCAGGAGCCCGCGCGGCTGCTGCTCCGGCGTGAACGTCCAGGTGCCGCTCGGCGTGAGCCTGCTGACGTCGTGCTTGGGCGTGAGCCCGTAGATCGCCCAGCCGTCGGCGCTCGCGAGGCCGGTCAGCGCGGTGGTCGCGGCAGCTCCGGCACTGCCCATGCGCAGGTCGAGCCGGCCGGGGACGCCGCGCGCGTCAACGTAGGCGAGCGAACCCTGTGCGTCGTCGAACGCGAGCGTATGCGAGAGCATGGGCACGCGCTGTGACGACGACCAGAGGACCGAGTCGGAGCCCCAGCGATACGCCCTCGCCGTTCCGCCGTTTCCGGCGAGCCTGATGAAAACGGCGTCGGGACCATTCGTCCCGCCCGCGAGCGGAGGGTGCGCGCCCGTCGAGCCGCGCGAGCACGCGGCGAGGGCGAGAACGAGCAGGAGCGTGTAGCGCACCCCCCAAAACTAACGGGCGATTAGAACGATTGCCCGATCGACCAGTTCCAGTAACCTTTGTTGTCGAATGAGTCGCGCGGGATTGCGTAGTCGAACTTCAGGAGCGCGATGTTGAAGACGTTGATCCGGACGCCGTAGCCGAAGCTTCGCAGCGGATAGCGCATCGTGGTCGGATCGTAGTTCGCCGGCTTGGTGAGGCTGACCGACTGCCCCCCCGTCCACGCCATCCCCGCGTCGTAGAAGAAGACACCGTCCACCGGGGGCATGGTGATGGGCAGGAAGCCGAGGTCGAACCTGCGGATGAGCGGGAACCGGAGCTCCACACTTCCGGCCGCAGTCCTGCTTCCGAGCAGCTGCTCGGCAGAGCAGCTCGAAGTGCCGGTCGACGCTGTCGTTGTTTGGAGCGCGCCGCAGTTCGACGAGAGATAGGCCTCTCGGTCGTATCCTCGTACGTAGTTCGGAGTATATGGATTGGCGATGAACTGCGGGAAAAGCGTCTCGCCGCTACCGACATTGACGTTCGCGTAGAGGTGTGTGGCGACCGTCAGGAAGCTGAAGATCACTGCATCGTACCGGCGGATGTCGGCGATGTAGCTCATCCACTTCTGCGTGCCGGCATTCGTTCCCACCTCCAAGCGGTACCGGTGGCCGTAGATTCCAGTTCCGGTGCCGTTGAAAAGCGCGTTGTCCGCCACGTACGCCACATACGGCGATGCGTAGTCGAACGAGCCGGTCCCCTTGATGCTGTCGACGTAGTAGCCGGTGCTGTAGCCTGTCGAAAGATCCGCCACCTGGCTCACGAATTCCGCCGACTTGTCGATGTTGGTCAGCGACGCGCCGATTTCGAACCGCTCGAAGCGATTGCGCGGGTAGATCGAGGAGAAGAACGCGCTCCGGATGATGAAACGGTCGAGCTCCTCCGAGATCTGGTACTGGTTGTTGCCGATGGCGCCCTGCGTCGCGTTGGCCAGGAAGAAATAAGGTTGTTGCTGGAACCCGGCCGACCAGCTGAGCCGCCGGGAGAGGCTTATATAGTCCACGAACACCTGCGCCTCTTCCACGCGGCCGTTGATCGCCGCGGCCGTGATGAGCTGCCTGTTGCCGAGCAGGTCGCCGAAGATGATCGCCGTGCCGCCGAACACCCCGCGCCCGTAGTTGTTCTGCGCGTATCCGATCTGCGGCCGCTGCACGGCCTCGGCCTTCAGCGACGGCTTGTACGGCTCGTCGGTAAACGTCGCCGGATTCGGCAGCGCGAGCGCCGAGCTGTCGAGCAGCGCCGCCACCGACACCGCGGACTGCGCGCCGGGCTGGCCCGGCGCCGGAAGCTCACCCGACGCGCGGAGTCCCGCGGGGCCGCGATACACGGAGACACGTCGCCCGCTCGTCGTGTCCTTCTGTGCGCCGGCCACGGCCTGCCTGTTCTTCTCGTCCTGCTGCTGCGCGATCGCCTGGAGCGCGGCGGCGGCCTGCGCGGCGCGCTGCGCGGCCGAATCGCTCGCGGTCATCTTCGCCACGACGGTGACCTTCGGCGGCTGGCGGTACGGATCCTTCTTGAGCTGCCGCGGATTCGCGAGCGACCAGATCGTGAAGTCGCCGTTGTCCATGTATGTGAACGCGATCTTGTCCGCCTGCCGCGCCCACGAGATGGCCGGGCTGTTCTCCGTCACGGACTGCACGCCGCCGATGAACTTGGTGATCTGGTAGTGCTCTTTCGCGTCGAAGTCGTAGATGAACAGCTGCGCGATGCCCGTGCGATCGCTGACGTACGCGAGCGACTTGCCGTCGGGCGCCCACTGCGGATTCAGGTTCTTTCCCGCCTGTCCGGGGACCACGTCGATGTTGCCGCTCTGCAGGTCGAGCGTGTTGATCTGCCACTTGCCGAACCTGAGTGTCTGGAAATCGGTGGACGGCCCGCGATCGCTGACGAACGCGATCCTGCGGCCATCGGGCGACCAGGCCGGCATGAGCGCCGCCCAGTCGCCGGTCGTGATCTGCTGCAGGTTCCGGCCGTCGGAGTCGATCTTGTAGAGATTCGTGAAGCCGCCCTTGGCGCCGCTGAACACGATCTGCTTTCCGTCCGGCGACCAGGTCGGCCCGATCATGCCTTCGAGGCCGGTATCGAGACGGCGCACGATGCCGAGACTCTTCACGTCGAGGAGATACAGGACGTCCCTGCCGCCCGTTTGCGCCGTGAAGGCGAGCGTGCGCCCGTCAGGTGAGAACGCACTCTGCGAGTAGCCGTAGCGCAGCTCCTCGAACTCGGGATTGAGCGTGCTCGACGTGAGGCGCTTCAGGCGCTTGCCCGTCGTCGCATCGGCGAGGTAGAGGTCGAGGAAGACTTCCGCGCGCAGCAGGTTGCCCGTGGAGATATAGGCGATCTGGCGGCCGTCCGGAGAGAACGCGGGCGCGATGTATACGGGAATGATGCCGCCCGTGCGTTTTTCGTTGAGCAGCGGCTGCGCGATCTTGCGCGGGCGGTCGAGGCTGGCGACGGCCGGCAGGTACGTCGTCTGCATCGTCTCCTTCCACTCGTCACCGAGCTCGGAGAGGTCGAAGCCGGTATGGCGCTTGAAGGCGCGGTCGACGCCGAGCGTGGGCGACGCGGCGAGGATCTCGCCGATGATCTCATCGCCCCAGCGCTGGCCGATGAAGCGCCAGAACGACTCGCCGTAGCGATACGGGAAATACTTGTCCGGGCGCTCGGTCATCTGCTTCATTGTCGGCAGGTTGCCGTTGAGCGCCGCGTCGCGGACGACCGCGTCGGTGGCGGGGTGGTCCGGGCCGATCGAGAGATATTCGGCCATCCCTTCCATGTACCAGGAGGGCGGACCGTTCTGCGCGAGCGCCTGCAGGCCGTTGCCCGAATGGCCGCGCGCGTAGACGTCGAACTGGAACTGGTGCACCATCTCGTGCGTCATCACGTGCTCGGTTTCCGCGAGGTCGCTCCCGAGGAAGAACGTATTGCGCTGGTGCACGACGTCGGTGACGCCGCCGGTGCCTTCGCCGAGATCGCCGAAGACGTTGCTCTGCGCGAAATCGCCGCGCGACGCGAAAATGACGATCGGCTTGCGCTCCTTGAACGTGTAGCTCAGCAGGCGTGAGAGGCGCGCGTACGAGCGCTCGGCCATGCGCGCCGCGATCTGCACGGCCGCCGCTTCGGAGGGGTAGTAGTGCACGTCGAAGTGTTCGGTGCGCAGGATGCGCCAGTCGAACTTCTGGTATTGGACCTGGTTCTGGCCGAAGTAGCCCTGTTGTGCGCCCGCGGCGGGCGCGCCGATTAGCGCGGCGGCGGTGAGCGAGGCGGCGGACAGCAGGCGGAGAAGATCGCGACGCGTGTGCATCAGCAAGGCCCCCTCAGGGCGAAACGGCGAGAGCCGGGGCATCACCCCACAGCCGCTCGAGTTGGTAGAACGAGCGCAGCGACGGATGAAACACGTGCACCACGAAATCGACGTAATCGAGCAGCACCCATCGGCCCTGCGAAAGCCCCTCCACCGACTGCACGCGCACGCCGTCCTTGGCGAGCGTCTCGACCACGTGCTGCGCGACGCTGCGCACGTGCGTGTCCGACGTTCCCGACGCCACGATGAAATAGTCGGTCATGTCGGTCACCTCGTGCAGGTCGAGCAGCACGACGTCGTTGGCCTTGTTGTCCGCGCAAATCGCCGCGGCGCGGCGAGCGAGCGTTGTCACGTCATTCGGAACTGGAGTGGACTTCATTATCCAGCGAAGTGGTCGGATTCCTGGGCTGTCAGATAGTAGACGCGCGAACTAAGAAAGTTCCCACAACGCTTGCAACAATAACGGTTTGGACCGCGGTTGGTGAGGCGGAATACTACGGACAGACCGCACCGGCGCGGGGGGCCGTCAGACGACACCTCTCAGACCAGCAGCTGTCAGACGGCAAAGCGGCCCGGGGAATCTGCCCCGGGCCGCCTCTCTGTCTGGAAGCTTTCAGCTGACCGCTGTCAGGTGAGAGCCCCCGGTAGTGCTCTCACGCCTTGATGACCCACACCTTGATCTCCGGCTTCACATCCGCGTGCAGCTTGATCGGAACCTTGTAGACTCCGAGCGCGCGAATGGGTTCATGCAGGTCGATCATGCGCTTCTCGACATCGATTCCCTGCGCCTTCAGTTGCTCGACGATGTCGGACGGCGTGACGGAACCGAAGAGCTTGCCCTCTTCGCCGACGCGCGCCGAGAACGTCAGGGAGACCTGCTCGAGTTTCGCCGCGAATTCCTGCGCCGATGCGACGCGGGAATTCTCGGCCGTCTCGAGGCGGTCCTTCTCCTGCGCGATGCGCTTCTTGTTGCCCGGCGTGGCCTCGTACGCGACGCCGCGCGGCAGCAGGAAGTTGCGCGCATATCCCGCCGAGACTTTCACGATGTCGCCCGGATGTCCGAGCTTCTCTACCGCCTGCCGCAGAATGACTTCCATCGTAACCTCAATCGTTAGGTTTTCGGCTTGGCCCGGGCGCGCCAGTTCAGCCACGTATCCCCGACTCCCAGCCCCACCCCCAGTACGCCCAGCACGAGGGGGAACACCACAGCGAACACGATCAAAACCGCCATCATCACGCGGCCGGGCGACAAGAACCACAGGCCCACGCCCACGCCGCGCAGCACATACAGCGCGCCGAAGAACACGAGCAGGTTCGCTCCAACCACGCTCATCGAACCGAAACCGGGCACGACGACCATTGCGAGCCCGGCGACCAATCCCCACACGAAGTGGTCGCTGAAGCGGAAATCTTTCAACGCGGCGAGCGGCGGTCCCAGCCGTTCGCGTCCTATCCGGTGATACACAGCCCACGCGATGGCCAGCGCGATCAATGATTCGAGCGCGAGCATCGATGGAAACAGCGCGGACGCCAGTGCTGGGGCGGCCTCCAGTTGCGACTCCATCGTGGTGGCGATCGTCTTCGCGTCGGGGTTGCCCGCGAACAGATTGCTCCACTCCTTCGATCCCGTCGTCTGGCGCCACTCCGCGAGCGACTGTTCGCTGCGCTTCGAGGCTTCAGCCGACACCACCTGTGCCACCGTCGCCGCGCCCTGCTTTGTGGCGAGCGTCGCACCCGCGGCGAGCACCAGCGTGACGCCGATCGCCGCGAAGGCCTGCGACGAAAACGGCCGTGGTGCCTCACGACGCGTGAGGATCACGAGACTCGCGAACGACGCGGCCAGCAGCACCGCCCATCCGCACGCGAGATAGGCGAACGATCCGCCCGCCGATGTGAACATCACCAGCACCCAGCCCGCGAGCGCGATCCACATGAGCGCCAGCGGAAGCCGCCCTCCGGCCCACCATCCGGCCACTGCGCAGGCCGCCAGGGCCGGCGCGAGGAGCACGAACGCCTCGTCGATCGGCAACACGATACGAATGACCGGTGTCACCGTCACGAACACGAACAGCAGCGTAGCCAACACGACGCGCCACCATCCCCGCTCTCGAACCGCTATGGGCGCCGGTTCGGAGGTGACGTCGGTCATCGTTTCCAGCTTACGTCTGAGCCCCGCGGGTGTACGGCAGCAGTGCGAGATAGCGGGCCTTCTTGATGGCCTTCGCCAGCTGACGCTGGTGTCGAGCATCCACGCCGCTCAGGCGGCTGGGGAGAATCTTTCCGTTGTCGGTGATGAAACGGGCGAGAAGGCGTTCGTCCTTGTAATCAACGAAGCGGATGCCCGCCTCGGTGATCGGACACGACTTCTTGGCCCGCCGCATGGTGTCAGTCCTCATCGTCATCGTCGTCATCGCCCTGTTTGCGCGCGGCTAGTTGTTCCTCGGTCATCGGCGGCGCGCCGAGCTCGTGCTCGTGCACCGAGATGAGGTAGCGAACCACGCCAGCGTCGAGCTTGAGCGCGCGCTCGAACTCGGGAAGCGTCTTCGATTCGGCATGGAAGCGGGCGACCACGTAGTAGCCGGTCTCGCGCGTGCCGATCTTGTACGCGAGTTGACGGCGACCCCAATGGTCGAGCTTGATCTCCTGGGACGAGCCCAGGAGCGCGTGATGCTTCGCGATCTTGTCGTTGATGGCGGCGTCTTCGAGAGCAGAATCGAAGATGTACACCGCCTCGTATTCACGAGACAATGCGGCAATCCTCCTTTGGTCGTTTCGCCCCCCGCGGGTTGCCAGCGCAGGAGGAGGGTGGCTCCAGCAGGGCAGGCGCCGCGCCGGACGAGGCCACTATTTGGTTACAGTCATGAAACTTAGCTGGTCGTGAGGGTCAGGTCAACCGACCAGCTTGAAAAGCGAGGAATCGGTACTTGGTCATTGGTCGTTGGTAATTGGCTGCCAAGAACCAATGACCAATGACCGATTACCCGCCGTTCAGACGTTGAATCTGAACAGCAAGACATCCCCATCCTGCACGATGTACTCTTTGCCCTCCGATCTCACCACTCCTTTTTCCTTCGCGCCCTTCCATCCGCCGTTCGCGATGAAGTCGTCGAAGCCCACCGTCTCCGCGCGAATGAAGCCGCGCTCGAAATCGGTGTGGATCACGCCGGCCGCCGCCGGCGCCGCGTCGCCGCGGTGGATCGTCCACGCGCGCACTTCTGGCTCGCCGGCCGTGAAGTACGTCTGCAGTCCCATCAGGTGATACCCCGCGCGAATCAGCCGGTCGAGCCCCGCCGACTCGAGCCCGAGCGACGCGAGAAAATCGTGGCGATCCTCGGGCGGCAGCTCGGCGAGCTCCGCCTCGATGCGAGCGGAGAAGGGAACCACCTCGGCCGGTTCGTCCGACGCGGCGATCGCCTCGCGAAGCGCCTTGATGTGCGGGCCCTCGTCGCCGGCGAGCTCATGGTCCGTGACGTTGGCCGCATAGAGCACGGGCTTCACCGTCAGCAACTGCAGCGGTGCGAGTGTCGCCTTCTCCGCGGCGGTGAGCTTCGCGTGCCAGAGCGCCTTGCCCTCGGCGAGCGCCGCGTTCGCCTTCTCGAGCGCGGGCAGCTCGGCGAGTGCCTCCTTCTCACCGGTCCGTGAGGCTCTCTTCACTTTATCGAGCCGCTTCTCGACGGCCGCGAGATCGGAGAGCGCGAGCTCGAACTCGATCACCTCGCGATCGCGCACCGGGTTCACCGCGCCCATCACGTGCGTGACGTCGGGATCCTCGAAGCAGCGGACGACGTGCACGATGGCGTCGGTCTCGCGGATGTTCTGGAGGAATTTGTTGCCGAGGCCCTCTCCGTCCGCCGCGCCTTTCACGAGACCGGCGATGTCGACGAATTGCACGACGGCGGGAACCGTGCGCTTGGGCTGAACGATCTTGGCGAGATCGACGAGTCGTTGGTCGGGGACCTCGACCATTCCGACGTTCGGTTCCACCGTGCAAAACGGATAGTTCGCGGCCTCGGCCTTTGCGGAGGTTAACGCGTTGAACAGGGTGGATTTTCCTACGTTCGGCAGGCCGACAATTCCTAGTCTTAGCATTCTCTAAAAGCGAGTTGAAACGTTCTTTGTTGGTGGGTTAACCGAGGTTCTTTGTCCGGGCATCGAACGCCGCAACTAGCCCTGCGTGGAAAGCTAACCGCTGGCGGCGAATCGATGACGCAGACGCTCTGCTCGCATGACAACCTCCCTGCAAAGGAGGCGGCGATGCAAGACTTTCGGAAGCTGAGCGTTTGGACCAAGTCGCACCAACTGGTGCTGCTGATTTACGAGGCGACCGCGACCGTGCCCGATCGAAAATTCCCGGGACTGACCTCACAGGTTCGGCGGGCCGCCGCCTCGATTCCGGCCAACATTGCCGAGGGATGCGGTCACGCGGGATCGCGAGAACTGTCGCGATTTCTCGGAATCGCCGTCGCATCCGCCTTCGAGCTCACCTACCACCTGCAGCTGGCGGCGGATCTGGGGATGCTGTCAAAGTCGGATTATGCGAGGCTCGATGCGCGAACCGAACTGGTGACAAGAATGCTGAGCTCTCTTCTGTCGAAGGTCCGCCACAACGCCGATCTCCGTGAACGCAAACGCCCCGCAAGAGTGCCAACCCCGCCTATCGTTAACGAAGAACCATTAACCAAGTGACAGTTAGTGGTTAACGATTCTACTCGTCCTTGGTCTTGTCTTCTCTCCCTGTAAACCGGTTCATCACCGGCAGTATCCCCTCCGCAACCCAAAGCTCGAACGCCTCAACGAAATCAGGAAGCAACTCCCGAACCGTGACCGCCTCGGCCTTTCCAAAATTCCCAAGTACGTAATCGGTAAGCACCGAGACCTTCCGCTCATCGTCAGCCGGCCCGACCCCAACCCGCAGCCGCGCGTACTCCTGCGTCCCCAGCTGCCCCTGGATGCTCTTCAGCCCGTTGTGCCCGCCCGCCGATCCCTTCGCGCGGAAGCGGTAGCGCCCCACCGGGAGCTGCACTTCGTCCGATATCACCAGGAGATCCTGCGCGGCCGACCAGAACGGCCGCCGCGCGTACCGCACGAGCACATTGCCACTGAGATTCATGAACGTCTGGGGCTTCACCAGCCGCACGCGCTTCCCGTGCACCGTGCCGGTGGTCACGTGGGCCTCGCCGTCCTTCTTCCAGCCATCAAAACGCCAAACGTCGGCCAGGTGGTCGATGACCCACCAGCCGACGTTGTGACGGGTTCCGGCGTACTCGCGGCCGGGGTTCCCCAGCCCGACGATGACCTTCACCGGAACCCGATCTCAGTTCTGCTTGAGCTGCGCGATTACTTCTTCTTCTCTGCTGCCGGAGCCGCCGCCTCGCCTTCCGCGCCTTCCTCATCTTCCTTTGTCTTGCGGATGAGCTCGGGCTCCGCGGGCGCCGCTGCGGCATCGGCTGCCGGCACTTCCTCGACCACCGCCTTCGGAATCGAGCAGACGCAGACCGGTGCCGAAGCGTCGTCGAGAACCTCGACGCCAGCCGGAACCTTGACCTCGCCCACGTGGATCGAGTGTCCGATCACGAGCAGGCTGACGTCCACGTCGATGTGGTTCGGGATATCGGCCGGATCGCATGAGATTTCCATCTCGTGCATGACCTGGTCGAGAATTCCGCCGCCGGTGCGGACGCCCTCGGGCGTTCCGACGAAGACGAGCGGAACGCGCACGGTGACCTTCTCGCCGACGACCAGTTCCTGAAAGTCCACGTGGAGGATGTGGCGCTTGAACGGATGGCGCTGGATCTCACGGATCAGCGTCCTCGCGGTGGAAGCGCCGGCGACCTCGAGCTCGATGACGGTCGTCTTGTACGAGACTTTCTCGAGCATGCGCTCGAGCGTGTACGTGTTGATCGCGAGCGACTGCGGCTCGCGGCCGTGTCCGTAGACGATGGCGGGAACTTCACCTACGGCGCGGAGCTTGCGCGCTGCGCCTTTGCCGGCGGTGCTGCGGACCTTCGCGGCGAGATTTGCGGTTGCCATATCAGGATGTCTGCTTGATCGAAAATCGTGCGCAACGTGGGTTCCCGGTCATTCGCCGGCCCGGCGGCGCAAGTTGTACCGCTGAAAAAGTCTCGAACCAATCACCAAAAACTCACGACCAAAAACAGCTTACCGGCGGTTACTCGAACAGCGAAGAAACGCTCTGGTCCGCATGCGTAAACCGGATCGCCTTCGCCAGCAGTTCTCCCACGCTCAGCACGCACAGCTGCGGAGGGCGCCGCTCCTCGGGAATCTTGATCGAATTCGTCACCGCCACCTCGGTGATCGGCGCCGCCGCCAGCCGTTCGCGAGCCGGCCCCGACAACAACGCATGCGTCGCGCAGACATAAATGTCCTTGGCGCCCAACGCCTTCAGCGCCCGCGCCGCCTCGCTCACCGTCCCCGCCGTATCGATCATGTCGTCGGGAATCAGACAATCCATCCCCTCGACTTCACCAACCACGTTCACCACTTCCGCGACGTTCGCCTTGGGCCGCCGCTTGTCGATGATCGCGAGCGACCCGTTCAGCCGTTTCGCAAACCCCCGCGCCATCTTGGCGCTCCCGACGTCGGGCGCGACCACCACCAAGTTCTGCAGCTGCTTCTTGCGATAATGCGCCGTGAACACGGGTGCTGCGTAGAGATGGTCGACCGGAAGGTCGAAAAACCCCTGCAGCTGGTGCGCGTGAAAGTCGAGTCCGAGAACCCGATCCGCACCCGCCGTTTCGATCATCCGCGCCATGAGCTTCGCGCCGATGGCGACTCGCGGCTGGTCCTTTCGGTCCTGCCGTCCGTAGCCGAAGTACGGCAGGACGCATGTGATGCGTGCCGCCGACGCTCGCCTCACCGCGTCGATCAGGAGCAAGAGCTCCAGGATGTTCTCGGCGGGCGGGTTGGTCGGCTGAACGATGAACACGTCCGCCCCACGGACGTTCTCATCGATCCGGACGAACACTTCGCCGTCGGCGAAGCGATTGATAGTTGCCTTGCACAGATCCACGCCGAGCTGTCCCGCGATTTCTTCCGCGAGTCCTCGGTTTCCGGTGCCCGTGAGGACCCGGAATCCATGCATTGGAACCGACAGACCGTCCATTGGCTTAGCCTTGTAACCTAGTTGATTGCAGTGCCTTAGTCAAAAGCGGCGATCATTTCTTCCGGCTTCGTTCTTCCGGCCTCCGGCTTCCGCCCATTGCCCCCGGTGGATTCGAACCACCATTCGCGGATCCAAAGACCGCTGTCCTGCCATTGGACGAGGGGGCAGCACACTAAACGTAACCCGAAAGTGATGGGGATGGCAGAGTGGCAATGCAAAACTGCGGGTAATCAGTCGTTGGTCATTGGTATTTGGTAATCGGCCTTCGCATGAGGAGATCACCGAGCGATTGTCGACTCCCGAGTACCTAATGACCAATGACCAATGACCAATGACCAATGACCGATGACCAATGACCGATTACCCGCCGTTCATGTCAGATCAACGACCGCGACCGTTTCCACTGTCGACGTCGTGATCAGGCGCGCGCCAGCGCGCTGGATCTCGCCGATGAATGTGCTCACCGTCGCTCCCGTCGCGTCGAATACGCCGAACACCGTCGAACCCGAGCCGCTCATCTGAGCGAGAATGGCGCCGCTTCGACGCAATCCGTCTCGCAGAGTTCCGATTTGGGGATGATGCGCGATCACGACGCCTTCCAGATCATTCGCCGCCAGCGCCGCGATCATCTTCCACTCGAGCTTCCTTCCCACCGGCAGCGTGGCGCGCGTTCCGGAGTGCCGCGACGCCTTCTGCTCGGCGAACCACCCGAATGCATCAGCGCTCGAAACGCCGAAGGGCGGTACGGCGAGAAGTACCTGGCGTGCCGGCAGCGCGTCGAGCGGAAAGAGCCGCTCTCCGCGGCCCGAGCCGAGTGCGAGCGCGTGCGTAGAGAGCAGGTACGGCACGTCCGCTCCGAGCGAAAACGCGATCGCGGCGAGCATCGCCGCATCGAGCGGCTTCTCCGTCAGCGCATTGAGTGCCCGCAGCACGGCCGCGGCATCCGCGCTGCCGCCGCCGAGCCCGCCGCCGATAGGAATGCGCTTCACGATTTCAATCTGAAAGTTCGTGGGCCCTCCGGCTGCGGCGGCGAACGCGACCGCCGCGCGCCACGCGAGATTCTTCTCGATGGGCCCGGTGTCCGCGCCGGTGCAGTCGAGCGATCGCCCGGCACCGCCCGTGCTCACCGTGACCGAATCGGCGAGCGCGATGCGCTGAAAGAGCGTCTCGAGCTGGTGGTACCCGCTGGGCTCCCGCGAGAGAATCCGCAGGAAGAGGTTGAGCTTGGCCTGCGCCTCCACGCGCGCGGTGCGCCGCGCGGGGACGCTCGCGTTCACGCGGACGGCGCCTTGGCGGCGCCCGTGAAATCGCGGAGGTGAAGCTTCATGCGCGTGAGATACCACGCGCCCATGATCGTGATCGGAATGAACGAGAGCACATGGAATCCGAGCACCCAGCTGACGGCTTCCGCGTTGCTCACGCCGTATACGGCGAGCCCGACCTTGCCGACCGCTTCGAACGGTCCGAAGAAACCCGGCGTCGAAGGAATCGCAACGCCGATCGCGATCAACCCCTGGAGCAGGAGTCCCGCTGAGAACGGCGCGCTGAGATGCAGCGCCTGGAACCCCAGCCAGAACGCGAACGCATTGCACAGCCAGTGCAGGACGGTCCAGAAGAAGACTTCCGCCAGGAGCTTCGGACTGCGAAGCACGTGCAATCCGGAGACGAATCCCTCGAGCAGCCCCCGCACCTTCGGCTCGAATCGCGGAGCGACGCGGCGCATGATCGCGTCGGAGATCGCGAACACGCGATCCGGCGCGACCACGAACAACACGAGCCCGGCGAGCACCAGGCCGAGAAACAGCGCGGTGGGCTTGAGATAAAATGCGAGTGTGTGGTCGCCGATCGGCTGCTGCGATGGGAACGCGGGGTCGAGCGTGGCAAGCAGCATCATCAGCAGCACGACGGTCGCGTCGAACAGGCGATCGACCGCGACCGAGGCGAACGCGGCGGTGAACTTCACCCGCGGCTCCGCACGCGAGAGCGCGAACGGCCGCGCGAACTCGCCCGCACGCAGCGGAATGACGTTCGTGGCCATCATCCCGATCGCGGTCGCTTCCCAGAGCGAACGGAAGGGAAGCCGGCCGGCCACGGGGGCCAGCAGCGCCTGCCAGCGGCGTGCGCGCAGCGGGAAGATCGCCGTGGCGAACACCATGCACGCGATCCAGAGCGGCAAGCTCGATTTCGAGAGCACGTCCCACACCGCGTGCACGCTGGTGTCCTTCATGGTCCACCAGAGCAGCATCACGCTCAGGAGGATGCCGAGCGCGGCGCGGACGCCATTTTTCATCCTGCGTTACTCCGCTTCTGCGAGCTCGAGCAGATCGTAGAGCTCCGCGAGCTCGCCGGCGTTCGGCGTCGAACCCGAGTGGCGGAACGAGTGTCCAAGCTGCGCGGCGCGGCGAAGCGCGGCACGTCCGCGATAGAGCAAGTCCTGGATTGGCACGACGCCGTCGTCCTCGAGCTCGGTGGGTTCGGCGAGCGGCGTGTCGGCGAGGCTCGAGAGCCCGCTGATGCCCGCGCCGAGCAGCTCGTGCAGCGCCGCGCCGGACGGTGCGGCGGCGAGCGGTCCGGATTCGACAGGCGTTGCGATGACCGGCGTGGCGGCGCGCACAGGCGTGGCGGCGATGATCGGCGTTGCGGCGACGAACGGCGTCGCAGCGATCGGAGTGGCCGAACGCATCGGCGTCGCGCGAGCGACGATCTCCGCGATGCGCGTCGCGAGCGGCTCATCGGCTCGCGACGCGAGGAGGCCCGCGGCCTCGTCGAGCCCAGTGAGGGCCATCGGGTCCAGCGCGGCCGCGCCCTCGACGAGCGCGTTGAGCGAGTTGGCAACGACGGATTCACCGAAGCTCCCCGCAGACCGCGAAAGCGCGCGGACGGCGCCGCGCAGCTCGTGTCCGAGCCGCTGGCGCGACGGCGCGTCGGCCGCGCGGCGCGCATCGCCGACGAGACGGCGCAGGTGCTCGGCCTGGCTCACGACCTCGAGCTTGAACCGCTGGGCCGGAGTGGTCGGCGGATTGGGCTCGGCATGCACGATGTTCTCGCCGCCGCCGTCCGGGAACAGCGTGTGGATCGGCACGACCTGGTCGTCGTCGCCCGCGCCCTCCACGAAGCTCTGCGCGGCCACCGTGAACGCGAACACCGCCGAAGTTCCCGCGTCAGGGCGGCCTCCGGCCTGGATTGCCTCGGAGCCCTCGCGCAGCACGACCGCGGCTGCGCGGAACAGTTCGCGAAGCGCGTCGGTGGCGGTGGTCGAGCCGATCTCGAGTCCCTTCGCTGCGTCGTCGACGGCGGCGACGACCTCTGCGAGCGGAGGAAGATCGAGCAGCGCGGCCACGCCGCGGAGCGCGCGAATCCGCGCGAGCGTGTCGGCGAACGTGGCCGACGGGCCCGGCGCGTCGGCGAAGCGCTGAAGACCAGCGGCGACTTCGGACGTCTGGATCGCGAGGAACGCGGCGCCGCCCGCGGCGGCCACCGGCGTCGGCGCGGCGGCGCGCTGCGGTGGTGGTGCCAGTGCGCTGAGTTCCCTCGTGCGCTCGGCGGCGCGCGCATCCTCGGCGCTGCCCCATGCACGCACGCCGCGGAGCAGGATCTTGAGGTCGTCGACGGTGGCGATGATCGCGCCGCGCAGCTTGGGCGTCCACTGGACGCTTCCGTCGCGCAGCCCTTTCACGATGCGCTCGAGCGCGTTGGCGACGTCGGTGATGCCCTGGACCTTCGCCATCGTCGCGCTGCCCCGGAGCGCGCGCGCACTTCGCGCGAACGCGTCGAAGTTGGGCGCGCCGGAAGCCGCGCGGGCGAGGAGTCCGTCCATCTGCTCCACACACTCGCTGCCTTCGAGGACGAAGAAGTCCAACAAGCCAGTGCTCATGAGAACTCAAACACTAAGGTTGCGACGGAGGGGCGGCAACTTTTAAGACGATTCAGTTTGATTGGAAGGCACGGATCGAAACGACGATGGAAGATGTAAGATCGAAGATGGAACGGCGAGACGGGAATCGGTGCGAGGTCCTCCATCTTCCATCTTACATCTTCCATCGTACTTCACCTCGCCGCATCCATCGCCCGCCGCATCGCCCGCACCGAATTCGCCAGCCCCTCGAACACCGCGTTCGACACGATCGAATGGCCGA
>Ga0208080_1000391_pt1 | contig 22134 bp, 18 predicted proteins | sample NGESurdeep092012_3_FD_184476 | JGI IMG/M metagenome (GOLD analysis project Ga0208080, IMG submission 184476) | Arctic peat soil microbial communities from Barrow, Alaska - NGEE Surface sample 210-3 deep-092012 (SPAdes) | ecosystem: Environmental > Terrestrial > Soil > Wetlands > Peat ...
CGCCACCGAGACCCCCCACCCTCCGCAACAACGTGGCCCTGGTGTTGGTGGACAACCTCGACCTGGCTACCACCCGAGCCCTACAGTTGGCCCGCTCCTTTGCCCCCTCGGGCGAGGTGCGTGCCGTCCACTTCGTGATCGACTCGGTCCACGCCGAACATCTCGCCACCCAGTGGAGGCAACTGGGCATGGGAGAGCTCCCGTTGGAGCTCATCGAGTGTCCCGACCGCCGCCTGTCCCGGGCCGCCACCGAGATGGCGGCCAGCTTGGCCGCCGACGGGCAGACCGAGGTCATGTTGATCCTGCCCCGGCGCCTGTACCGAGGGGTGGCCAATCGGTTCCTGCATAGTCATTCCGCCGAGCGCATCGTCACCGCGGTGAGTACGTTGCCCCATGTGAGCGCCACCATCGCCCCATTTGACGTGACAGGTCTGGTGAAGCGGCGATCCGCCCTGTTGGCCCAGGGACGCTCCTCGGGCAAGCGGAAGTCTCCGGCCGGTCCGGCCCGCCGCTCGGACAAGGACAAGAGACTGATCGAGGTGGCCGGCGCCACCCGGTTGGGTGATCTGACCTATCGCCAGCGGACGGTGGTGGCGGGTCGGGTGCGATCGGTCAGGGTCCAGCCGTGGTCGGGAGCGGTGGCCGTGGAATGCACCATTGTGGATGATTCCGGGGCGTTGAACCTGGTGTTCCTGGGACGCCGCGCCGTGCCGGGCATCGAGCCCGGCACCCAACTCAGAGCCGAGGGAATGATCGGCAAACACAACGGCCGGCTGGCGATGATCAACCCGATGTACGAGCTGCTTCTGCCCATCGGGCAGGAGCGCCCGTCATCAGAGTGATATCGGGGGATCCGGAGATCGGCATCAGCGAGGCGCCGCCGCGGGTTCGGCTCAGAAGAAGCTGAACTTCGGGATACCCGATGAGATGCCCTTGAAGAGCTCGCCCTTGGCATCGGCCAACTCTCTGGGGGTCCACATCGAGTCGCGATGAATCTCGCCCACCGGATGGAAGCCGCCGGTGGCCCACACGTTGCCGCCGAAAACTATGAAGTTCTGACCGGTCACGTCGGAGGCCTCATCGGAGGCCAGAAAACCGACCAGTTGGGCGACGTTGCGGGGATCCCATTCATCGAAGCCCTTGTCGGCCTTGGCCATCTCCCCGAACAGACCCTCGGTCATCCGGGTACGGGCCCGGGGGGAGATGGAGTTGACGGTGATGCCGTAACGCTCGAGCTCGCGAGCCAGCACCCAGGTCATCGACGCGATGCCGGCTTTCGCCGCCGAGTAGTTGGCCTGGCCGGTGCTGCCGTAGAGCCCGGCCTCCGAGGAGGTGTTGATGATGTGACCCGTCACCGTCTCGCCCGCCTTGGCCCGCCCCCGCCAGTAGATGGCGGCGTGATGCGAGGGTGCGAAGTGACCCTTCAGGTGCACACGGATGACATCGTCCCAGTCCGACTCCTCCATGTTGAAACTCATCTTGTCCCGTAGAATTCCGGCGTTGTTGACCAGGATGTCGAGCTGGCCGAAGGTATCGACGGCTTGGTCGATGAGGGCCTTGGCCCCTTCCCACGAGCTGACGTCAGAAGAGTTGACGGCCCCGTCACTCCCTCCGGCCTTGATCAGCTCCACCACCTCTTCCGCCGGGTGCTTGTCGCCCCCTTCGCCCTGGAGGGAGGCACCGACGTCATTGACGATGACCTTGGCTCCCTCGGATGCCAGCAGAAGGGCCTCCTCGCGTCCGATTCCCCGACCTGCGCCGGTGACGATGGCTACCTTGCCGTCGAGCAGTCCCATAGTGGCCTCCTGTGCCTAGTTGCAAAATGTGGGTGAAGCGTGCGTGTGTGAGTCGATGAACGCCGCCCATCGGAGCCGAAGCCCGTGGTGATGGTGCGGAGGAACCCGGGAAGCATGGCCGAAACCCATCCCTTCTGGCAAGACGGCGATGGTAGGTTCGGAACTTGGCCAATGGTGAACGGAGATGGTGTGAGCGGAGAGACAAGGGCGGCAGCCGGACCGGACCTCGCTGAGTCGGCGAGTACTGCGATGGGCAAGGTCACGCCATTTCTGTCCCGGGTGGAGATGAAGGCGCGCCGGGAGGCCACCCGCCTGGCGGGACTGTCGTTCACCCAGCTTCCTCCCCGTCAGGCGGTGCGGATGGTGTACAACGTCCTGCTGCGACGTGAGCCCGACGTCAACGCCTGGTGTGATTTGACCGCGGCCATGGCGGATGGCCATCTCACCCACCATGACGTGATGGACAGGGTCCGTTGTTCGAGCGAATACCGCACCCAAGTGCCGGTTGGAGTGGACAACCTCCACAGCTCGTTGCACGCCAGCCGGTGTGAATTCATAATCGGCCTACCAGCGGCCCGGCAGATCGTCGACCTCGGCGGCGGTCACACCATTGACCCCCGGGGGGCACTGGTGGTGCTCGGTTATCCCTATGCCTTCGATGAGTTGGTGGTGGTCGATCTCCCGCCTGACGATCGGCATCCCCTCTATCACTCCGAACGGTTCGGAGCCGGGGACACCGGGCGGGGCATGGTGCGCTATGAGTACCGTTCGATGGCCGATCTTTCGTTTGCCGAGGACAGCTCCGTCGATCTCATCTACAGCGGGCAGTCCATCGAGCACGTGACCCCGGCGGACGGTGACATTGTGCTCGGCGAGGCCCTCCGCATCCTGAAGCCGGGTGGGTTCCTGGCCATCGACACGCCCAATGGCAAGGTATGCCGCCTCCAACAGGACGCCTTCATCGATCCCGACCACAAGGTGGAGTACACCCTCTCCGAACTACGGTCCAAAGTCAGCTCGGCCGGATTCGACGTGGTGGCTGAGCGCGGTCTGAACTGGGGGGGAGCGGCTGTCTCACGGGGTGAGTTCGACCCGGTCGCCCTGGCTGCCAACTACGGGACCTACTTCGATGCCGAGTCCTGTTATCTGTTGGCGCTGCTCTGCCAAAAACCATCGCCCGGCTAGTCCTCACCCACCGTCGGCCGCTCGGGGCACGACGATGACACCGAGCACCGAGGCGTTCCTGCGCTCGGACTCCGCCTCCACTTCGTGCATGAAGCGTCCGGCCTGGGGCGAGAGAGACTCGGACCAGGCCCGCAGTCCCTGTTGGATCACCGTCACGTCGGCCAGTCTGGGAACGCAGTCGCCAAGGGCGGCGGCCACCGCGGTGGGAAACGGGGAGGCGAGCTGCTCGGCCACCCAATCCCCGGCCAGTCGCCGGGTGGTGTCGTCGTCGCCGGAGGGTAGGGCCACCACCTGGGTGGCCAGGTCGCGCAAGCGGGCAAAGAGGGCGTCGTGACCGTTGGCCATCACCAAACGCTCGAGCAACTCGGTGATCTGCTCAGGGAGGACCATCTGGCCGAAGAGTGGGTACTGCCGTGACCGGTGGCTGGGCCTGGCCCGGGGTGCACTGGGAGATCGTGGCCCGTGACCCGGAGCGGCTGGCCGGCTTCTACCGCCGGCTGTTCAACTGGGACATCGGCGAAGGGCCCGGTGATGACCGTCCCCGCCGGCCAGGGTGGCCCTGAGCCCGGCCCCGGTGGCCGACTCCCAGAGGTCGGTGACCACGTGAGCTCCTTCGGCCCTGGCCGGTGTATCGGCCCCATCCAGACACCGACGTAGTGTCGCAGAGTTGGGCGAGCGGTGGGCCGGGAGCAGATCACACGGGAGTACGGATGGGGTGCGGCTGCTGACAGGCCACAATGGTGCATGCCCAAAAGCATGAGGTACGGCAAGGATGCCGGGGGTCGTCAGATCCGGACGGCCAAGAGGCTGCGTTCGGGGCTGATCGGGCTGCTGGTGGTGGTGGTTGCGGGCACCGTGGGCTATGTGCTGTTCGGGTACGGGGTCATCGACGCGATCTTCCAGACAATCATCACAGTCACCACCGTGGGGTTCGGTGAGGTCCACCCCTTCGGGACGGGCCAGGAGTTGTTCACCATCATCCTGATTGTCACCGGCGTCGGCACGGCTGCGTACACGTTCAGCGTGATGATCGAGACACTCGTCGAGGGTTACCTCGGCGACGAATTCGGGAGGCGGAGAATGGAACGTCAGATCAAGGAGATGAGGAATCATGTGGTCCTCTGCGGCTGGGGCCGGGTGGGACAGGCGATCGCCCGTTACCTGCTGACCTCGAACGATGACGTGGTGGTGGTCGATACCTCCGCCGAACGGGTTGCCACTGTGGGCGGGCCGGCCGTGTGTGGCGATGCCACCGACGAGGATGTCCTACGCGCTGCCGGGATCGATCGGGCCCGGGTGCTCATTACCGCTCTCAACGGTGATGCCGACAACCTCTACGTGACCTTGACGGGCCGGTCGATGCGTCCCGACCTGTTCATCGTCTCGCGTATCGCTTCGGAATCCGCATCCGCCAAGCTGATCCAGGCGGGTGCCGACCGGGTCGTGAATCCGCAGGACCTCGGCGGCGCTCGCATGGCGGCGCTCGCCGTGCAACCTCACGTTGCGGAGTTCCTCGATGTCGTCATGCACGACGGCAGTCTCGAGTTCCGCCTCGAGCAGATAGACGTGCCCGCCCACTCATCGCTGGTCGGCCAGACGTTGCGCAGTGCACGGGTCCACGCCCATACCGGTGCTCTCGTCCTCGCGCTCCGGCATCCCGGTGAGGCATTTCGCACCAACCCGCCGCCCGAAGCTGAGGTCGAAGGGGGAGATGTCTTGGTGGTGATCGGCAACGTGGGACAAATTGAGTCCCTTCGCTCTCTGGCCGAGAGCGAGGAGCACCCGGGCGAAAACTGACTTCGGCGCAGCAGGGTGGTGGTGGTCATGGTGATCTCCTCACCTGATGACACCCGGTGGAGTTGTCGGGACGGCCACCTCCGCGTCGCCCGGATTCCAGACGCTGAAGAAGTATCTGGCCAAACAAGATCCACCGGCCACCATCGGTCAACTCCAAGTCCAGCTCGACTGCTTCGTCGCCTACGACAACGAGGTCCGTCCTCACCGGGCCCTCAAACGCCGAACGCCTCGTGAGGCCTTCGAGGCCCGCACCAAGGCGTCACCACGTTGGGAAGGCATCGAGGTCGAGGGCTACCGGGTCCTTCACGACAAGGTGGGCAAGGTCGGGAAGGTGACGCTGCGTTTCGAGAGCCGATTGCATCACATCGGCCTGGGTTGAGCCCTGTCAGAACAACGGATAATCCTCTTGACCGCCGGCCGAGACGTCAGGGTCCTCCATGAGGATGGCCGCCTGATCCGACAACTGATCCTCGATCCAAGCCGAAACTACCAACCACAGGAGTGACCAGGTTGTCTACGATGTCTTGAGACATCTGTCTCCGATGTCCCGCGACATCACACGGTGCGGGCGAGAGGACTCGAACCTCCACCCCCGAAGGGACCGGGACCTAAACCCGGCGCGTCTGCCAATTCCGCCACACCCGCAAGACCGATAATCTACCAAGCCGGGTTTCTCCAGTTCACGAGAAGGCTTTGCTCCGCTGGCTATAGTCGTCGGAATGCCCGCATCGACCCCGTCCGAGCCCACGGCGGCCCCCTCGGCAACCGAGCCCACATCGTCGGTAGCCCCGGAGGAACCTCTATCGCCGAAGCCTGACGAGCTCGATGCCGCCGGGCGTGCCGAGTACCTGGCTGAGGTGATGGCCGAGATCGACGCCGAGGTCAGGCACCGACGGGCGTCGGGTGATCTACCCGCCGGTCTCGAACGGGAACTCGACGAACTCTTCCTCGAGTTCTCACCCGTCGGTCTGCAGGGCAAAGCCCGGTTGCGCGAGAACTTGGCGTTGGTGGATGGGGCCGCCTACGTCGATATTGCCGTGCCGGTCAAGTCCCAAAAGAAGATAGGTGTCTACATCAAGCGACTGATCCGCAAGTCGCTGAACTGGTATCTCGGTTTCATAGTTCATCAGGTCGTGAAGTTCGCGTGGGCGGTTTCCCGGATGTTCCATCTCGTCGTGGACCACATCGAGGACCTCGAGGCGACCGTGGAGTCTCTGCGCATTCCCGAGCTTCCCGCCACCGCCGTCCCTGTCACCGACCCCGGGACCAGCTGGTGGGCGGACCAGGCCCTAGCGGCAGTGTTGGGGGCCCGGGGTCGGGTTCTCCACGCCGAGTGCGGGAACGGGTCGTTGGTGTCCCGCTTCATCGCCAATGGAGTGGACGCCTACGGGGTGGACCCGGTGGAGACGACCATCGAACCGGCCATCGAACGGGGCTTGGATGTGCGGGCCGAGGCGGCCCTTGATCATCTCGAGGTGGTGGCCGAGGAAGCGTTGGCCGGGATCGTGTTGAGCGGTTCGGTCCAGTGGCTTCACCCCAATGAGCGTGATCGCCTCATCGCTCTGGCTTCGTCCCGATTGGCAGTTGGCGGCGTCCTGGTACTTCATTCCGCCACCCCGGAGGCGTGGCGACGGAGCACGTCACCGCTGGTGGCGGACTTGGCTCCCGGTCGCCCGCTTCACGCCGACACTTGGACCCACGTGCTGGCGGCCTACGGGCTGTCCCGAACCGCACTTCACACCGGGGGCGAAGACCGACGACTCGATCGTCTGGCGACATCGAACACCGATGCCACCACCATCAACGCAGCTATCGATACGGTCAACGATCTGTTGTTGGGACCGGGCGAGTACCTGCTGGTTGCCGTACGGGATCGGTGACCACCGTTCACCAGTTCGTCCCGGCGCTCCTCCCTCGGGACGCCACCGGCGACCACACCCTCGCCTTGCGCGACACCTTCCGCAATGCAGGATGGACCTCGAACATCTATGTCGAGGCCGCCCACGATGAGCTCCTCACCGAGGCCACGTACTTCGAGGAGTATCCCGATCATGCGCAACCCGGCGACGTCCTCCTCTATCAGTTGAGTACAGCATCGCCGGTGGCCGACTTCCTGTTGGGCCGGCCCGAGACCCTGGTGCTCGATTATCACAACATCACTCCGGCCAGCTTCTATGAAGGTTGGGAAGAGAACACCGCGGAAAAGGTGGCGTTGGCCCGGCGACAGATGGCCGAGTTGGCACCGCGGGCAATGTTGGGCATCGCGGACTCAGCCTTCAATGCGGCCGAGCTCCGGGCCTTCGGCTGTCCCGAGACCGAGGTCGTGCCCATCCTCACCGACATTGACGCCTGGGCGAGCCGGCATCTCGTCGATGCCGCCGAAGCGGCACGGTTGAAGGAGTCCCACCGCACTGGCGCCCGGCTGCTCTTTGTCGGTCGCCTGTCGCCCAACAAGAACCAGCATCTGTTGGTGGAGATGCTCTGGCTTTATCGGCGGTGGTACGACCCCGAGGCGCGCTTGGCACTGGTGGGGCCGGCCATCACCGGCACCTACGCCCGAGCGGTGATGGAGTATGCCGAGGAGTTGGGACTGTCGGGGGCTGTCGACCACGGAGAGAACCTGACTCCGACCCAACTTGCCGCCTGGTACTCGGATGCCGACGTGTTCGTCTGCCTGTCTGACCACGAGGGGTTCTGCATCCCCCTCCTCGAGGCTATGCACTTCGATCTGCCCATCGTGGCTTTCGCGGCCGGCGCGGTGCCCGAGACCCTGGGCCAGGCCGGGATCCTGATCGACTCGAAGCGTCCCAGCCTGGTGGCGGCGGCCGTCCATCGGGTGCGGGGTGATGGGTCGTTGGCCGAGCACCTGGCCGAGGAGGGACACCAGCGTCTTGATGCGTTCGGCGTGGCTGCCACCCGAGCCCGGTTCATCGAAGTGGTGGGCGGGCTCGAGGCCGACCGGGCGGTCAGCGCGTGAAGCTCGCATTTGTCACCCCGCGGTACGGATCCGAGGTCATCGGCGGGGCGGAGACGGCGGCTCGCATGCTGGCCGAAAGGATGAGCCTGCGTCCCGACTGGGACGTGGAGATCCTCACCAGCTGTGCGCTGGACCACCTCACCTGGGAGAACACCGAGCCGGCGGGAACGACGTCGGTGAACGGGGTCACCGTGCAGAGATTCCGCACCGCCAGTCGACGATTGCTCGAATATTTCGAACTCGACGGCAAGCTGCGGGTGTCGCCGACCACCGCCAGCCTGGCCGAGTCCCGTAGATGGGTGGCGCTCAATGGGCCGATGTGCCCGGAGTTGGTCGACGCCGTCGCCACCAGCGATGCCGATGTCATTGCGTGCTATCCCTATCTGTTTGCCACCACCGTTGACGCCATCGCTGCCGCCCGGGTCCCCACCGTCCTCCACCCGGCCGCTCACGATGAGCCGGCGCTGTACCTGAAGGCGTTCCGACAGAGTTTTCGGGATATTGACGGGCTGGTGTACCACACCCAAGCCGAACGGGATCTGATGGAGCATGTCTTCGGGATTGGTGCCAAACCCCAGATCGTGCTCGGGCTCGGGGTGAACGAGCCGGCCGGCGACGGGAGGCGGGGAGGGGAGATTCTCGGGATCGGCGACCGTCCCTATCTCTGCTACCTGGGCCGGGTCGACGAACACAAAGGGTGCGGGATGCTCGCCGAGTACTTCGCCCACTACAAGGACCGCCACCCGGGTGACCTGGTCCTGGCCTTCGTCGGCCCGGTGTCGGACAAGGCACCCGAGCATCCCGACATGGTCGTCACCGGCACCGTCTCCGAGGCCGACAAGTGGGACATCCTGGCCGATGCCCAGGTGATGGTCTCGCCTTCTGCCTATGAGTCGTTCTCGCTGGTTCTGTTGGAGGCATGGACCCTCGACGTGCCCGTCCTCGTGAACGCCGGATGTGCCGCCACCATGGAGCACTGTCGTCGGTCCGGGGGTGGCCTGTACTTCGAGTCCTACCGGACGTTCGAAGCCACGGTGGACAGGCTGGTGGGGGACGCGGAGACGAGGGCGCGACTGGGCAGGGCCGGCCGGGACTACACCGAGCGGTACTACCGTTGGCCCTCGATCATCGATCGCTACTCTGACTTTTTGCAGGCAGTGGTGTCCCGAGGTCCCCGCACGTCGATTCGCACCGGCCGACTGCCCCTGGTGACGGGCGGGCCGGCCTACGAACGAGGAGGATGAGCCGATGACTCCCGAGGATGCCATTCCCGATGCCACCGTCTCCGACGACGGCCCCGAACCCGACGAGGTGGAATTGCTGGCGGGGTTCGACCGGTTGCGCCCTCAGGGCGGCCTGAAGTGGGGGTTCGACGATGCCATGCGCCGGCTTTCCGAGCGAGGGACGGGCACGGGAGCCGCGGGCATCCCCTGGGAAGGACTGCCGGAGGATCTCTGGCAGCGCGGACGATCGGCGCGGATCGGACAGCGGTTTGTGGGGGACGTGGCCGGGGTACTCGCTTCCACCCTCGCCGCGGACGCCCGAAAAGCCGCCGACGCGGCCATGGATGACCGACTGGTTGCCACCTGGGACGCGCTCCGTTACCTGGCCGCCCGGATGGAGTCCCTTGCCTCGCGGGTGGACCCCATCGGCGCCCTGCTGGACGAGCCCCTGGAGCCCATCCCCGAACCCGACGTGTCGGTGTGGTCCGACATGCTGGCCGGGTGGTTCGGGTCCCCGCACAGTTCGGGGCCGGTCATCGTGGGCGAGTCGGGCGATGGGGAACTGACCGCCACGCTGCGACGCGCCGGTCACCGGGTGTGCGGAGTGGAACCTCGGGGGTGGGAAGTCTGGCGAACCTTCGGGGATCCCGGGCCCGAGGACTGTGTGGTCTTCAGCGAGGTGGCGGAGTTTCTCGCCTCGGCGGAGGACAACAGCGTGTCAGGGGTGGTTCTGGTCGGAGTCGTTGACCGGCTCGAGCTCTCCGGCAAACTGGGTCTGTTGGGGAACACCGTGCGGGCGGTGGGTCCGGCGGGGACAGTTGTGCTGTTGGTCAGCGACCAGGCGGCCTGGGACGAGAACCTTCCGGCAGTGGCCCGGGATCTGGCTCCGGGACGCCCGCTGCATCCCGAGACGTGGCTCTTTCTGCTTCGGCGTTTCGGAGTGGTGGATCTGCAGTGGCACCCGTCGCCGGATGGCTCCATGCACGCGTTGGTGGGGACGGTGGGCCGATGAGCGGTATTCATCAGTTCGTCCCCATGTTGCACCGCTTCGACGCGGTGGGGGAGCACACCCGGGCCCTCCGCGATCAGCTGGCGGCCCAGGGGGTGACGACCCGGATCTACACAGAGCTTCCTGATCCCGAGACAGTTGACGAAACCCGTCCGTACCTCGCCTACGAGGAGGAGGCCGAGCCCGGCGATGTGCTGGTGTATCAGTTCGCCACCGAGTCGGTGATGGCCCGCTGGCTGGCGGCTCGCCGCGAATGTCTGGTGGTGAACTATCACAGCGTCACCCCGCCCCGGTTCTTCGCCCCCTGGAACAATGGCATCGCCCGGCTGCAGGTCGACAGCCTCTACGAGCTGGCTGAGATCGGACCCCGCGCCGATCTGGGGATCGCCGTCTCGGAGTTCGACGCGGCTGAACTCCGAGAGGCCGGGTGCGCCTCGACGGTGGTGATTCCGGTGGCCAATGTGGCCACCCCGCCCACCCCGCCCGACCCGGTCACGGCCGAACGACTGCGAAGGGAGCGTGATCGCCGGCGCCAGGAGGATGCCGGCGGCGCTCGTTGGCTGTCGGTCGGGCGTCTGGCACCCAATAAGGGACACCACGACACAGTGGCCGCGTTGTTTGTCGCCCGCATGACCACCGACCCCGGTGCGCGCCTGACACTGGTGGGCACGCCCTCCGAGCCCAACTACGCCCACGCCCTTCGTCACTACGTGATCTCCCTCGGCCTGTCCGGCGCGGTGGACTTCGTGAGCAGTATCGACGACGCCCAACTCTCCGCCTATTACGGAGCGTCCGATGTACTGGTGATGCTGTCGGACCACGAGGGCTTCGGGGTACCGCTGGTCGAGGCCATGGCCCGTGGCGTACCGGTGGTGGCCTACGACGCCGGGGCGGTGTCCGAGGTCCTCGGTGACGCCGGGGTGCTCCTGACCAGGAAACATCCACGTCACGTGGTGTCTGCTCTTCACCGGCTCCTCGGTGATCCCGCTGAGTGTGAGCGGTTGATGGCGAAAGGCCGAGAACGGGTGGCGGGTATGGACCTGGCCAATGCCGGGAATCGCCTGGTGGCGACGGTGCGGGCGCTGGCCGACGACGCGATGGCCCCGGGGGGAACCGGGGCTGCACGGTCCTGAGGCTGCATCACCGCAGGGCGGTGAGCAAGTAGGCTTGCGGCCTATGGACGACGCCCGTCACCTTTCTCTGCACGCCCTCTCCCCCCTCGCGCTGGGTGGAGATGTCGAATCAAAGTCTGGCGCTGACGCCGGCCCCGGTTCCGATATTTTCCAACGGTTGCTGAAGGAGCGGATCGTATTCATCGGATCAGCCATCGACCAGAACACGGCCAATCTGGTCTGTTCCCAGTTGATCTTGCTCGAGGCGGAGGATCAGGACCGGGATATCTCCGTGTACATCAACTCGCCGGGTGGATCAGTCACCGATGGCTTGGCCATCTACGACACCCTGCAGTTCGTACGGTGCGACATTCGCACCATCTGCGTAGGCCTGGCTGCGTCGATGGGACAGTTCCTGTTGTGCTCGGGCACGCCGGGCAAGCGGTTCGCCCTGCCGCACAGCCGGATCCTCATGCACCAGCCGTCAGGTCAGATGCAGGGGCAGGCGTCCGACATCGCCATCCAGGCCGAGCAGATCATCTACCTGAAGCGGATGATGGCCGAGCGGATCGCCTTCCACACCGGTCAAACGGTGGAGCGTATCGAGGCCGACTCGGATCGGGACCGTTGGTTTACCGCCGACGAGGCCCGTGACTACGGTTTCATCGACGCGGTGATTCAAAAGGACGGGGTCGGTGGTCCGTCCACCGCGGGGGCCGTGGTCAAGTGAGTGTGGGCGCGGTAGAGCCCGCGCCTCTGGACTCGGCACCGGCACCCACCGGGAAGGCCAAAGGAAAGGACGGGCAGACCTCGACCATCGGCGGAAGCGCCCGGTTCGTCCCCGGGCAGTCGAACCGGCAGATCACCGTGGTCAACGGCAAGGCCCAGGTCCGACAACGACTGAAGGACCTCTGGCGCAACCGCGACCTGCTGGTTCTGCTCACCCGCACCCAGCTGAAGGTGAAGTACAAGAACTCGGTGCTCGGCTACCTCTGGTCGATGTTGAACCCGGCCCTGGTGCTGGCCGTCTATTACGTGGTCTTCAAGGTCATCGCCAGAAATACCATTCCTTCCTTCGCCATCTTTCTATTCTGTGGCCTGTTGGTGTGGAACCTGTTCAACAATGCGGCCATGGCGGCCACCGGCGTGGTGGTGGCGAACGCCGGCATCGTCAAGAAGGTGGCGTTCCCGAGGGAGCTGCTGGCTCTGTCCTCGGTGGGGGTCGCCCTTGTGCTGTTCGCCATCCAGGTGGTGGTGCTCATTTTGGCCCTGGTCGTCTTCGGAATCACGCCCAGTCTTCCCTTTCTCATCACCCTCCCCATCGCCCTGTTGGCGCTGGTCGTCTTCACCAGTGCCATTTCCGTCTTTCTGTCGGCGGTCAATGTCTACCTCCGGGACACCCAGCACCTCACCGAGGTGCTTCTGATGGCCTGGTTCTGGAGCATCCCGGTCGTCTACCCCTACGGGCAGATCGCCGGCGCGCTGAGCGACCATCATCTCGGCAGTTTCAAGTGGGTGTACCTCATGGACCCGGTCACCCCCATTGCCTTGGCGTTTCAACGAACGATGTATGGGAGATCGCAATACACCGTCAAGGGAGCTTCAACGGTGACCCACATGCTTCCGAATTGGGGCCCCAGTACCTACTGCCTGATCCTCGGGGTGGTGCTGGTGGCCAGTATCATCCTCTTCCTTCTCTCGTTGATCGTCTTCGGTCGCCTCGAAGGCAACTTCGCCGAGGAGCTCTGACCATGGCTGTCGCTATTGAAGTTTCCGATATCTCCAAGCAGTTTCGGTTGTACAACGAGAGGTACACCTCGCTCAAGGAGAGGGTGATCCACGGTGGCAAAATGCCGTTCACCCCGTTCTGGGCGTTACAGGACGTGAACGTCGAGATCAACGAGGGTGAGACGTTCGGCATCCTGGGCCGTAACGGGTGCGGCAAGTCGACCCTGCTCAAGTGCATCGCCGGCATCCTGAAGCCGACCTCGGGTGAGATCCGGGTCCGGGGCAGCCTGGCCGCCATGTTGGAGCTGGGTGCCGGTTTCCAACCGGAGCTCTCGGGCCGGGACAACATCTTTCTCAACGGTTCGTTGCTCGGTTTGCCCCGCTCGGAGATCGAGAAGCGTTTCGACGAAATCGTGGCCTTCGCCGAACTCGAGCAGTTCATCGACAACCAGGTGAAGTACTACTCGTCCGGTATGTACGTCCGGCTCGGGTTCGCGGTGGCCGTGAACGTGGAACCGGACGTGCTGTTGGTCGATGAGGTGTTGGCGGTGGGGGATGCCGCCTTTCAGCGGAAATGCCTCGACCATGTTCGGAAGTTCCAACAAGAGGGCCGGACCATCGTGGTTGTCAGCCACGCTACCGACACCATTCGCCAGAACTGTGAACGGGTGATGGTGATGAACCACGGCAAGGTGATCACTATTGACGAGCCCGGAGAGGGCATCCGGGTCTACCTGGCGGACCTCCTCGGGGTGGGTACGTTGGATAATTCGGAGACGGGGGGGATCGAAGGCAATGTGTTCGCCATCGGTACCGTGCAGGCCGAACACGGCGGCATGGGCACCCGGTCCCACCTCTACCCGGGGGAGTCGTTGTCCATCATCGCGGACCTCGACAGCCTGGCGCCCGTCCAGAACGCCATCGCCACCATCGCCATCCACGACGACAAGAACGAACTGGTCTTCGCCTCTGATCCCGACGATCCGGGGTGCCAGATGGAGGTGCCTCTGGGCGGCGGCCAGATCCGGTTCGACTTCGCCGAGGTTCCCCTCCTCGACGGCACCTACTCGGTGAGCGTCGGCATCCGCAGCCTGACCGAGACGGCCATCTTCGATTGGAAAGATCAGGTCACCCAGTTCGAAGTGGCCAACCCCGGTCGGGCCACCGGCCGGGTGAGATTGTTGCCGGCGGTGAGCTTCCGTCGCCGGTCGACCGGTTTGACCGGTGAGGTGCCGGTGGTGGAGAGGATCGGTGGCATCTCCGGCTCACCGGTGGCCGAGACCATCACCTCTTGACCCGTCGCATCGACCAGGTCATCCCGTCGCTGGCCAGCCGGGATGCCATCGGTGGCCACGTCGTGCAACTCCGGGACCTCCTTCGATCCCGGGGCTTCGAATCCGACATCTTTTACGGAAACGCCACTCCGGACCGCCTCGACTACGGGTTCCCGGTCTCCCGACTGGGTGACCGGTCAACGACGGATCGCGTGTTGTTGTACCAACTTTCGATCGGGAGCGGGGTCGCCGACATCTTCCGTGACCGCGGAGAACGGAAGTTCGTGAACTATCACAACATCACGCCGGCCGATCTGCTCGAGGCCTGGATTCCGGCGGTGGGCGAGGAGGTCCGTTGGGGCAGGGCGCAGTTGCGCGACCTGGCTCCGATCACCGAGTTCGCCATTGCCGACTCGATGTACAACGAGCGGGAGCTGCAGGCGGCCGGGTACCGATCGACAACCACCGTGCCGTTGCTCCTCGACCTGGACGGATTTGCCGGATCTCCGGATCCCACCTTGGCCGCGCGGCTGGCCGGACAGCGGGCCGGCGGGGGGTCCGAATTATTGTTCGTCGGCAAGGTGTCCCCCCATAAAGGCCAACACGACCTGGTCAAAGCGTTGGCCGCCTACCGCCGGCTCTACGACCCCCAGGCCCGTCTTCGACTGGTGGGGGGCGCCATCAGCGATGAGTACCGGGCGGCGGTGGAGCGTTTTGCCGATGAACTCGGGCTCATCGACGCGGTGGAGATCGCCGGTTCGGTGACCCACGAGGAGCTCATCGCCTACTACGCCGCCGCCGACGTGTTCGTCTGTCTCTCCAACCACGAGGGATTCTGTGTGCCGCTTCTCGAAGCCATGTACCACCGGGTGCCGATCGTGGCCTACACCAACACCGCGGTGCCCGAGACAGTGGCGACCGCCGGTCTGGTGCTCCCCGACAAGCAGCCCGCCCGGGTAGCCGCCGCCATCCACCGGGTGGTCACCGATCAGAACCTCCGGGCCGCCCTGGCCCGGGCGGCGTCAGAACGGGTGGCCTCCTTCGCCTTGCCCCGGGTGCAGGAGGGCTTCGCGTCAGCCCTCGAAACCGCCTACGCCGCGTGAGCATGTCGGCGGCCCACCGCTGGTTCTGATGAAAGTCGCCTTTGTCGTGCCCCGCTACGGCCCGGACATCATCGGGGGGGCCGAGACAGCCGCCCGCAAGCTGGCCGAGGGCCTGGTGGCACGGAAGGGGTGGGACGTCGAGGTGCTGACCAGCTGCGCCGAGGATTTTGTCACGTGGGCCGATGTCTATCCCGAAGGGGACCACCACATCAACGGGGTTCTGGTCCGCCGATTCACATCGGCAGCGGGGCGGGACCCGTCGTTCCATCCCCTCTCAGCTGCGTTGCTGGCCGATCCGGCCTCGGCGTCATTGCCGGATGCCGAGCGGTGGCTCGATCTTCAGGGCCCGGTGACTCCCTCCCTGGCCGATGCGGCGGAGACCTCACCGGCCGACGTCGTGATCTTCTATCCCTATCTGTATTATCCGACGGCGCGGGTCATCGACAGAGTGGGTGCCCCCACCGTCCTGCATCCGGCGGCTCACGACGAGCCCGCCTTGCATCTACCTGTCTTCCCGCGGGTCTTCGAGGCCGCCGATGCGTTGGTCTTCCAAACCGTGGCGGAACGTGAGTTGGTGCAGGGGCTCTTCCCGGTGGCGTCACACCACCAGATGTTGCTCGGGCTGGGAGTGGATGATCCGCCCGATGGGCCCCAGACACTCGATCCGGGAGACCCCGCTCTTCCGGTCGGTCCCTATCTGGTGTGTCTGGGCCGGGTGGACAGTCACAAGGGAAGCCTGACGCTGGCGTCGATGTTCGCCGCCTACAAGGAGCGACACCCCGGACCTCTCCGCCTGATGATGGCCGGACCGGTGGTCGAAGCCCCCGACCCCCACCCCGAGATCGACGTGGTGGGCGCGGTGTCAGAGGCAGCCAAGTGGGAGCTCCTGCGCCATGCGGTGGCACTGGTGTCCCCGTCGCGGTGGGAGGCGTTTTCGTTGGTCATCGCCGAAGCGTGGAGTGCTGGCACCCCGGTAGTGGTCAACGCCACCTGCGGTGCCACCACCGAGCATTGCCGGCGTTCGGGGGGTGGTCTCTTCTTCCATGGCTACGCGGAGTTCGAAGTCATCATCGAACGGCTGTGCGCTGACGATGAGCTGGCCTCCGAACTCGGCCGGCGGGGTCGCTCCTACGTCGATGGCCGATTCCGTTGGCCGATCATCATCGACCGCTACGCCACGTTTCTCGAGTCGGTGGCGGCGGGAACGGGCGAATCAGATGCCGGTACCCAGTGACCGGGGCCCGGAACGGGAGATCAGATGCACCCCGAGCACGGTGGTACCGGGGAGAAGTTGCCACACCCGGTAGCCCCCGACGGTTTGAGGCGTGGATACCGGGAGCGCGTAGCCCTGGGCCGTGAGGGAGGTCAACCCCGGGATCGTGGGTGAAGCGACCAGAAAGACGGAGCCCGATGGCGCCGTCGCCACCGAGTTCCCTCGGGCGTAGTACAGCGCACCATGGAACTGGTTGTAGAGCACACCGCCCGGTTGGATCAGGGCAATGGGGATAGTTGGCAGTGCATAGCCGGCATTGCGGTAGATGTTCGCCCCACCGTCGACGGTGTCGAACACGATGACGTCGCGTGTGGGGTTGACAACGGGGCCCAGAGCCATCAGGGCGGCGTCGATGGTATCTGTGCTGATGATGCTGGCCCGCGTGTCGGCGTACGGTGCCTGGTAACGGGCCTGCTGCAACCAGAGTCCACCAGTGGTGGGGCGGAGCCAGCGTTGGGGCAACACCCCGTTCCCGTTGATGAAGCGCTGGGTGCCGAGGGCCACCACAAGGGCCACCGAGAGCGAGGTGAGCACCAGCCAGACAGGCGAGTACCGAGCGGCTGCCCCGGGTTGGGCGACCCTACGGCCGAGGGCGGCCACCGGGAGTAGAAGGGCGATAACAGCGGCGGGAAGGTAGGCCAGCAGGTACCCCCCCTTGGCAAACTGGATCAGCCCCACGATGGCGACGGGCGGGACGATGGCGGCGGCCAGGATGGCGGCCTTCGCCTGGTACCACGGGCGGTGCCACCCAGAATCCGTCCCGAAAGCCTCGGTCGGGTGATCGTGGCGGTCGGAGAAGTCGGGGTCCACGGATGCACTGTTGGTGTCGGATCGCAGAAAGCGGATCAGGCCGCGGATCACCAGGGCGACTCCACCGACCAGCGCCACTGCCGCCAACGGCACCAGGGCCACGACTGTGTAGGCGGCGAAGGTTCCGAGATTGACATGACCTCCCCGAGCATGGTCGAGAATTGACGTTGCCTGTGCCGCTCCGGTGGCCTCGATGCGTGTTGCCCGGAGCCAGGCATGGATACCACCGGGTTGTTGGATCACCATGGGCACCAACCACAGAGCTACCGACGCGATCCCGGCCAAGGCGGTAATGACCAGGCGACCCCAACGTCGGGTAGACGCCACAATGGCGATCACGGCCAGGATGGCGAAGGCTTGGATGATGGACTGCCTGAACCCGGCCAGCAGGCCGAGGACGACGACAGCCCACACACCGTGCCAACTTCCGGGTCGAGCCCGCCACGCCAAGATGATCAAGAGCGGACATGCGACCAAGTCGAAGGAGTAGGTGGCGACGATGGAGCCACTGAACCAGGCGAACGGGGAGGTGGCCACGATGACCCCGGTGGCGATTCCCGTCCATCGCCCCCCGAGATCACACCCGGCCACCACGGCCAGGCCCACTCCGAGCGCCGAGGCGATAGCCGTCACCACCACCAGGCTGTGGATGGTCCCGAGACCACTGAGCGCCCTCATTGCCCGGCCCGCTTCGACGTAGAGCCAGTATCCCGGGGGCTGGGGCGAACCATGGGTCACGTCGAAACGGTTGACGCCCGATGCATATTGAGCGGAGTCCCAGTCGGTCGGCCCGCGCGCGGCGGTGGCGAGCCGGAGCACCAGGGTGGCGGCGGCCATCAACCACGGCGTCACGCTGAAGAGACGCCTTCGAGACGGATGTTGCCCGATCCCGGTTGGGATTTCGCCATCCGGCGTTTCGACCGATTCATCCGGGGGCGAGTGGGGCGACGAGTGCATCCCCAAGGGTAGCGAGCCAAATCCCGTCCCTGGTGCCCCGGCCCTACATGGGCCCGATGGTTCACCGGGCGACGGTTGCAGACCATGGCTACAGTGACGCCGTGTCACCACAACATGGGCAACTGCGGCTTGGACTGTGCAGCACGGGACAGCGACTACCAGGGAAGTCCGGTCGGACCAAGCGGGTCACCCGAACCGTGAGTGCGTGCCTGACCTTGGGCGCCGTCTTCGGGCCGGCATTGATGGGTCCGGCGCCTGCCGGGGGAGCGACAGTCGCTCACCCCCAGGCCGTGCAACCTCACACGGTGACCACCTCCCTCGTCTGGACGCAGACATTGCCCGACGCCGGTTCGCCGATCGCCGAGTCATCGCCGTCAGTGGCCACCCTCGACGGTGCCGGTCCCTCGGTGGTGGTCGGTGACCGAACCGGCACACTGTGGGCGTTCCACCTCGCTGATGGATCGGCACCGGCGGGATGGCCGGCTCACACCGGGGGTGTGCCTATCGATTCGACACCCTCGGCCGCTTCGGTCGACGGGAGTGGTTTGGACACGGTGTACGTCGGCTCCGGGAACGCGCCAAATCCGCACGTGGGCGGTTACTCCGCCTTCAACCATGCGGGAGCGCAGGTGTGGGGCGTGAACGCCACCGATCCGCAAGGGCCTCAGGGAGTTCAGGCCTCCATGTCGGTGGGGAACATCGACGGGGTCACCGGGGTGACCGCGCCGTCGCTCGGCCAGAACCAATACGCCATGAACGCGGTGAACGGGGCGGTGCTCCCGGGATGGCCGTTCTTCACCGCGGACAGCGGGTTCGCCACACCGGCGTTGGCCGACCTGTACGGCAACGGACAGACCGAAATTGTTGAGGGAGGTGACTCCAGCGCCGGTGTGGCCAATGGGGTCACCTATGCCAACGGTGGTCACCTTCGGGTTCTGGGCGGAGGTGGCAACCTCATCTGCGATCACCATGTGAACCAAACGGTCGACTCGTCGCCGGCGGTGGGGGGTTTCCTGGCCGGAGGCGCGACCGGTATCGCCTTCGGAACCGGTTCGAACTTTCCGGGGGCATCCGACTCCAACACGGTGTTCGGATCGGATGCCCATTGCAACATCGTGTGGCAGACCAACCTGGGCGGCAACACGGTTGACAGCCCGGCCATCGGTGACGTGAGAGGTGACGGCGCGGTGGAAGTGGTCGAGGGGGCCGACACCGGATCGGGTGGAACCGTGTGGGTACTCAACGGGGCGAACGGTGCACCATTGGCCGGATGGCCGCAATCGACCGCGGGCCGGATCATCGGTGGGATCACGACCGCCGACCTGACCGGAGCCGGCTATAACGATGTCCTGGTCCCGACCACGTCCGGCCTCGTAATTTATGACGGTCGCAGCGCCGCGGTGGTGGCCACCTTGGGTGCCGGGACGATCGGGCTCCAGAACTCCCCGATGGTGACCGTCGATCCCAACGGGAGTATCGGAATCACCATCGCCGGATACGGTGCCAGCAATGAGGGCATCATCCAGCACTATGAAATCGCCGGATCGACCGGTCACTCGCTCGGGAAGCGGGCGTGGCCGATGTTCCATCAGAATCCTCAGCTGACCGGTTTCCTGGCGCAATCCGCCGCCGGTCATCTCAACCAACCCATCGTGGGGATGGCGGCGACCGCCGACGGGAAGGGGTACTTGAACGTTGCCGCTGACGGGGGCATCTTCGCCTTCGGTGACGCCGCCTTCCACGGTTCGACCGGTGGTTTCCCCCTCAATCGACCGGTGGTGGGAATGGCGGCCACACCCGACGGCGGGGGCTACTGGTTGGTCGCCTCCGACGGGGGGATCTTCGCCTTCGGTGACGCCGCCTTTCACGGTTCGACCGGTGGTTTCCCCCTCAATCGACCGGTGGTGGGAATGGCGGCCACATCCGACGGCGGGGGCTACTGGTTGGTCGCTTCCGACGGGGGCATCTTCGCCTTCGGGGACGCCGCCTTCCACGGTTCGACCGGGAGCATCCACCTCAATAAACCGGTGGTCGGGATGGCCGCCACTCCCAGGGGTGGTGGCTACTGGTTGGTGGCATCCGATGGTGGGATCTTCGCCTTCGGGGACGCCGCCTTCCACGGTTCGACCGGCGGTTTCCCCCTCAATCGACCGGTGGTGGCTATGGCCGCCACGCCCACCGGTGGTGGCTACTGGTTGGTCGCCTCCGACGGGGGGATCTTCGCCTTCGGTGATGCCGCCTTCCACGGATCAACGGGCAACCTGAGCCTGGTACTCCCGGTTGTCGACATGGCAGTGGTGCCGGGTGGGGGCGGCTACTGGATGGTGGCGGCCGATGGCGGGATGTTCGCCTTCGGCAGCGCCGGCTTCTACGGCTCGATTCCGGCGGTGTTCGCCGCACAGAACAACGGACAGGACTGAGAGGACCCTGTCCGGGCGCCGGGGTTCCCCTTGTTCGGCACCGCCTGGCGGTAATGTTGGAGACAACGTGCATACGCCACTGTCAAAGATGGGAAGAGGGCCCCGGCGGCTTCGCACTGCGGTAGCCGTGTTGGTGACCGCGTCGCTCAGTTTGCCGATGGGGCTGGTGCTATCGGTGGCCACCGCCTCGGCGGTTCCGCATTCGTCATCAGTGGTAACCCTCACCGGCCACGGCTACGGCCACGGGCACGGTATGGGCCAGTGGGGAGCATTGGGGTACGCCCTCTATCAGACCCCCTACCAATCGATCGTGGCGCACTACTACGGCGGAACCACGTTGTCGTCCTTGAGCGCCACGGCGGAGGCGACCCAGGTCCACGTCGAGCTTTCCGAGAACAACAACAACACGGTCATCGTCACCTCCGGGTCCCCTTTCACGGTGGCAGGTTTGTCGGTGCCACCCGGGCAGGCAGTGCTGATGACCAACAACGGCGCCAGTGGATCTTGGAATGCCACGGTGGGCGGCGGGTGCGGCGGCCCGTGGAACGGCGCGGTGGCGGCCAACGTCACGAACCCCACCGCGGTGCCGAGCCACAACCCCGACTTGGGCGATCCCGCCACCGGAACCAATGCCCTCCAGTTGTGCCAGGGGGGTAGTGGCGGGAATATCACCCTGCGAGGAAACATCGAGGCGACCGACTACCAAGGTCAGTCCCGCACCGTCAACATCGTGCCTCTCGAGCAGTACGTCGCCGGTGTCGTCCCCAATGAGTCGTCCTCCTACTGGGGCACCCTGGGCGGTGCCGGGCCCCAGGGCCAGTCGTGGGGATTTCAGGAGCTCGAAGCCCAGGCAGTCGCGGCCCGTTCGTATGTGATGGCCGGTCTCGGTTCGTACTACGGCTACACCGATACCTGTGACCTGTACTGTCAGACCTACCAGGGGACAAAGAACGAGAGCACACTCGGCGACCTGGCTGCCTCCGGTACGGCCGGCCAGGTGATGGAGTTCCCCAGTGGGGCAGTGGCGGCCACCCAATACTCGGCATCCACCGGCGGCTATACCAATCCCGGCGCCAACTCACTCGGGTTTCCCGCTGTTCCTGACGCCGGAGACTCGGTTTGTGTCCCCGGGGCGTGTAATCCCAACCACACCTGGAAGGCATCGGTGGCGGTGTCGGATATCGAGGCCGACTGGCCCCAACTCGGCACCTTCGAATCATTGAACGTGACGGCCCGCAACGGATTTGGAGACTGGGGTGGCCGGGTGACCTCGTTGACGCTGGTCGGGTCCAAGCAGAGCGTGCAGATGTCCGGCGACCTGTTCGCCGGGACCCTGGGGCTGATGTCTGATTGGTTCACCACCTCCACCCTGCTCAATAAGCCCATTGTCGGCATGGCGGCCACCCCTGACGGCAAGGGCTACTGGGAGGTGGCCTCCGACGGCGGCATCTTCTCCTTCGGCGATGCCGC
>Ga0208080_1000401_pt1 | contig 21912 bp, 14 predicted proteins | sample NGESurdeep092012_3_FD_184476 | JGI IMG/M metagenome (GOLD analysis project Ga0208080, IMG submission 184476) | Arctic peat soil microbial communities from Barrow, Alaska - NGEE Surface sample 210-3 deep-092012 (SPAdes) | ecosystem: Environmental > Terrestrial > Soil > Wetlands > Peat ...
AAACTGGCCAATGTGTCCGTTCCGCTGGTGCTCAAGGAGATCATCGATGCGATGGACAAGACCAAGTCGGTGCTGGTCATTCCGGTGTTCCTGATCGTCGGCTACGGGGTGCTGCGCTTGATCAGCACGCTGTTCGGCGAATTGCGCGATGCAGTGTTCGCCAACGTGACACAGCGCGCCATCCGGCGGGTGGCTTTGCAAGTGTTCGAGCATCTGCACAGTCTGAGTTTGCGCTTTCATCTGGACAGGCAAACCGGCGGTGTGTCGCGCGACATCGAGCGCGGCACGCGCGGGATCGGTTTTCTGCTGAATTTCACGCTGTTCAATATCTTGCCGACGCTGCTGGAGATCGGGCTGGTGGCGGCGATCCTGCTCAAAAAATACAACGTGTGGTTCGCCATCATCACGTTCATCACGCTGGTGATCTATATCGCTTTCACCCTGTTCATCACCGAGTGGCGCATGGTGGTGCGGCGCACCATGAACGACCTGGATTCCAAGGCCAATACACGCGCCATCGACAGCCTGCTGAATTACGAAACGGTGAAGTATTTCGGCAACGAGCAATACGAAGCGAACCGCTATGACCACCACATGGAACACTGGGAAACCGCCGCGGTGCGCAATCAGACTTCGCTGGCGCTGCTCAATTCCGTGCAGAGCGTCGTCATCGCCATCGGTATCACCGCGCTGATGTTGCTGGCCGCCGATCAGGTGGTGAAGGGCAAGATGACTGTGGGGGATCTGGTGCTGGTCAACGTGTTCATGATCCAGCTCTATATGCCGCTGCATTTTCTCGGTTTCGTGTATCGCGAGATACGCCACGCCCTGGCGGATATGGAGAAGATGTTCAGCCTGTTGCATGAAGATCGCGAGATCGCGGACGCGCCGAATGCGACAACCTTGCAGGTGGGCAACGCGGCGGTGCAGTTCGAGCAGGTAAGCTTCGCCTATGCGCCCGACCGGCAGATTTTGTTCGACGTGAGTTTTGCCATTCCGGCAGGGCACAAAGTCGCTGTGGTGGGGGCGAGCGGGGCGGGCAAGTCCACGCTGTCGCGCCTGCTGTTCCGCTTCTATGATGTGCAGCAGGGACGCATCCTGATCAATGGCCAGGATATCCGCGGGGTGACTCAAACCAGCCTGCGCGCGGCGATCGGCATCGTGCCGCAGGACACCGTGCTGTTCAACGACACGATCTATTACAACATCGCTTATGGCCGTCCGGGGGCGACGCGCGAAGAAATCATCGCGGCAGCGCAGGCTGCCCACATTCACGATTTTATCGGGTCGTTGCCGCAAGGTTATGACAGCATGGTGGGCGAGCGCGGTTTGAAACTGTCCGGCGGCGAGAAGCAGCGCGTCGCGATTGCACGCGCGATTCTGAAGAATCCGGCGATATTGATTTTCGATGAAGCGACTTCCGCGCTCGATTCAAAATCGGAAAAAGCGATCCAGGCCGAGCTGCGCACGATCGCGCAAAACCGCACCACGCTGGTGATCGCACACCGTTTGTCCACCGTGGTGGATGCCGACCAGATACTGGTGATGGATAAGGGACGTATCGCCGAGCGTGGCACGCATCGTGAGTTGCTGGCACAGAACCGGCTTTATGCGCAAATGTGGAATCTTCAGAAACAGGAAGAGCATGCGCTGCCTGCTTATTGATTTTTATTGAGTTTACGGTATGCTTCGCCGTGTGAAGTCGTTGCGGGGCAGGAAAAATAATGAAAAAAAGAATATGGATGTTGGCATTGCTCGGTCATGCGCTGGCAGCACAGGCAGCCTATGCCGGGACTCATCGCCATCAAGTCAATCCGGATAATGCGCTTACTCACACCAAGCGGCATAAGGCTTTGTCGCTCAAGGTGCAATCCCATATCGCATTGATTTTCGACGAGCAAACCCAGCTTCCGTTGTACAACAAAAATTCCGAAACGGTCGTGCCGATCGCCTCCATTACCAAGCTGATGACCGCGATGGTCATGCTGGATGCGCGGTTGCCTATGGACGAAGCAGTGAATGTGGCAGAGGACGAACTGAACAAGTTAAGAAGGGCACGTTCGAAATTGCGCGTGGGCATGACGCTCACCCGCAGTGAAATGCTCAAGCTGGCGTTGATGGCCTCGGAGAACCGCGCTGCGCTGGCCCTGGCGAGAAGTTATCCGGGTGGGGCGATGGCCATGGTGGCGGCGATGAATACCAAGGCGCACGTCCTGGGTATGCAGAACACCAAGTTTTTCGACCCAACCGGATTGGACAGCGACAACGTTTCCACCGCGCAGGATCTGGTCAAGATGGTTGCCGCCGCACGCAACTATGCCTTGATCCATCAATACACTACCAGCACATCACATTCTGTGGAGGGTTTAAAAGGGCGCACCATGCGTTTCAGCAATACCAATCCGCTGGTAAGGAATGCATCGTGGGATATAGGCCTGAGCAAGACCGGTTACATCAGCGAGGCGGGACTCTGTCTGGTGATGGAAGCAAACATAAACCAACGTCCGGTCATCATCGTGTTGCTCGATTCGTGGGGAAAACGCACCCGTGTCGGCGATGCCAACCGCATCAAGAAATGGATGGAAAGCTCAAACGGTCGAGAATCGAAGCGCAGCTGAACATCAATCACTATCGACCGGGGGGCACAAGCCCCCCCGAATTTTTATAGGACCTGAAAATGGGCGAATCACTATTACTCATCACCATCATTACCCTGGTTGTTCTGACGATACGCCGGGCGAGGCCGGTGGTATTGGAGAACCCGGTCATCATCCAGCGCCCCGGGCAATACCACATCACCCTCGCGCCGCAACTCAACCGTGCCCAAACCTTCATCGAACAAATCGCCAGGCAATTCTCCGAGTCGCATCCTCCGTCAGGCGATCTTCCCGGCCAGTATTTTGAGGTGCGCGATCCCAGGGTGTTTTCCAAGGGCGCGAGTTCTTACTTGTTGGCGATCGCATTGCGCGGCGGGGTGTTGTATTTTCAGGCGGTCAATCCCAAGCCTCTGCTACATAATGCGGACAGTGACTATAAAACCGTGCGCGAATTTTCCGAGTCGGTGCTGCAGCACCATCCACTCTCGGAACCCGTGGATGAACAATGGGCTGAGAAGCTACGCCTCGCTGTCGATACGATCGCAGGGCAGTTGCAGATAGCCGTGAAAATTTTGCCGCAATCGGACTGATGCTGGCTCCAAGTATTGTGCCGGAGACTGATAAGCGCCAATACGTGTTCGCCTGGAAAACACCCGCTGTTCTTTGCTGGTTATGGGAGCGTCATGCTGGCAAAAAACCAAGCTGCTTTAGATTTGAAGCCTTTCCCGCGGTAATGGCGGTAGTCCCCAATGAAGCGTGCCAACCTTGCATATGTGCGTGACACGATCGTTCCCTTCCATGCCGGAATCGGCGTAATTCGGATAAATTGAGAAGGTTTTATTAGGACACCTCCCAAAAGCGGTTTTGCTTCACCAGTGCTTGGACGGCTTGCATAAACAGGAGAAGTCGTGGTTTGCATGTTATTTCCTTTCGACGATTGATGTGGCGTGTCAGTTAAGTGTCTGGCAGCCAAGTTATCTTGGACACCTATATATATATTGCATCAATGATCATATTTCCTCTGTACGGTACCGCACATGTCAATACAAAATCTCCGGTTCTGTCGAATTAGCCCACCTCAATCGAGACTCGACTATGCTGGTGGTCTATGAGCTGATGGGCAAGACAAGTTGGGGAAGATGACCAACCGCAAGTCAGGTTCTGAATGTCTGTTGTTGGCAACAGCAAATGTTTGCAACGGATTGAAATGAGCCATCTCCTTCTATTGCGCGAAAGACAAAACAATAATCGCCGCAATCAGTCTTGTTGTTCGATGTTGGGAATGCGTAACCCCTTCAGACTCATTTTATATTCGAAGATGCTGCGTCTTGACGAAGTACACTTTCCCTATCACACTTGGTCCATATGAGAGAGTTGTTCCTCACTTCCTTCGGCGTCATACAATACGGGATCTGGAAGGACGAGATCCTGTCCGTCAGGGATCTCGATTCTTTGCACCGGATACCCCTCAGCCCCGCCTGCATCGCGGGGATTATGATCGACGACGGACGGACCGTGACTCTGGCTGACCTCCCCGTGTGTATGGGCTATGAGCCCTCCCAAGGAACAGGACAGGGCTGCATTCTCCTGATGGCGGAGGGTGAAAAGGTCACGGGGTTCTTGGTAAGCGGCGAGATGCGAACGCAGTCCATTCCCACTGACTTGATTTTTCCTCTTCCCGATTATCTTAAGACGCCGGTTTTCGATTCTTGTGCAATCCAAGACGGCATTCCCATTCCCATTATCAATATCGCGGAGCTTTACTCGCGGGTACTGAAGGCCGGTGAGGAGCCTTCAGTGGACTCGCACCGGATTACCGCTGTTCAACCCTTGGAAATTTCCGGAACGGATCGGATCAGGTTTATTGCCTCTGGAGGAGAACTCTACGCCGCGTCCGCAGCGGGCATGGAGGATAAGACTGTCAAACCGGGACCGATCACGCCGTTACCGAACACACCCCGGTATGTGAAGGGCGTAACCTTCCGGGAGGGGCGTCTGCTGCCCGTCATCGACTTGTCGCAGCGCATCAAACGGCAGAGCGGGGCGCCGGATTCCATGATGCTGATAGCCGAGATCAGTGGCGACGCATTCGGCCTTCTCGTTGATGGCGACGAGGGGACGTTGCCCGCCAATAAAGTCACGATCAAACCGGTACCGTTGATCGCCCAGACTCGATGGCTGAAGGACGTGGTGGTGCGCGCGGGAGAACTCATCCCGCTTATCGATCTCGCCATGGTGTTGTCCTCTGGCTCAGGCGCGGCGGATGAAAAACCGCTCTGGCAGCGCTATACACCGGGTTCATTGTTCCCTGATCTTTTTTTCAAGCACGATGTCGAGGTGGTGGAGTTCTCGCTTCTGGGCGAGCGCCACGCGTTGCCCAAACAGGAAGTGGAGGACGTCATTGCCTTCAAGCCTTGCCGTGCACTTCCCGATGTGCCGCCCATCGTGATCGGCGTGGCCGAGCATAATGGAGAGATTCTCCCCGTGGTGGATCTGGCGATGATGTTCGGCAGACGATCGCTCACTACGTCCGCGTGGCGCATGTTGCTTGTGAACAACGGAGATTTCCGGGCGCTGGTTATAACCGAGGCCGTATTCGGTGAACGGCGGCTTGCGCTTGATATCCATCGCGCAGTGCCGATCCATCTGCCGCACAACCTGATGTACGGGTGCTATCCCGATGCGGAAGCGGTAAGGCTTATCTTGAACGTCGAGGCCATCTCGGTGCATTTCGAGAAGTCCCTGATAAAGAAATTCCTGCCGGCGTTCTCGCATGAGATGAAGATGATGTCGACGGAGGCAGAACCGGCTCACAGGGTTGCGTCAGCGGCTATACTTTCCCCTGTGGAGCCTGAAGCCCTTGCAGTGCGGGAGCAGGCGAGCGGGCACCAATGGGACGATGAACCGGTACCGTGTATTCAACAGCAAGCAGCAGAGGAAGACGTCGAATTGATCCAGATGCAAGAGGCGGAAATCGCTCCTCCCGCAATTGCTCCAGAACCGGAACAGATGAATGTTGATCTTGCGGAGGCACCTTCAACAAGCATACAGGAATCATTATCAACAGAGGACGAGTGGAGCGACGAAGAAGCAATTGATCACTATCATGTTCCGCACGCTGCAGAGGTATCGGAAGAATCGATCATTCCGGAAACAATTATGGCAACAGCAAAGACACTGGAAGATGCTGGTCTACTGCACAGTGTTTCAACGCGAGAGCCTTCTGGTGAAGGCAGCAGGGCGCCTGAACCTGTAGCCATGAGTGAGCCTCAGGACGAGAAATTGATAGCGCCAGCACAGGCAGTTTCAGCTACAGGGTCTTCGCGAGCAGCACCTGTCCAGGAATTGGCGAAGGAAAAATCGGAGTCTCTGTTGGCCAGAGGTACTACCGTTTCAGCGTCTGATGATAGGCGACCATCGGTACCAATACGTGCTGCGGCAGGCACCAAGCCCGGCGCGCCTTATCGCATATATCAGGAAGAGCACACGGCCAGGGCCTGGAAAGGCGGAATCGTCTATGGCGTCATAGGCGCGGCGCTGGTTGCTGTCTTGTATGTCGTGGGGGCGTCCCGTCAGCCGGATGTCGAAAAATCAATGAAAGAAACTGAGCCGGCGAAAATAAAGCATGATAATGCGACGACAGTTCAGGGTATGGTGCAGACCGATTCAACCAAAACGCAGATTGAGCCAGCTAAGCCAAAACCCGAACCGGTTAAGGAGAAGGCTGAACCAGCCAAAACAAAGACAGAACCGGTTATGGCGCAGGCGGAACCGCCTCGTCCCGCGGAAAATCTTCGTGCGCCCCTCGAGCTTGATATACCCGCAACCATGCCTGTTGATATTGATGTGTATGTGGTGAAGAAAGATGACACGCTCTGGAACATTTCAGAACGCTTCACAGGAAATCCTTTCAACTATCCGCGCATCGCCGGAGAGAACAGGATCGCCGACCCCGATCTTATCTTCCCGGGGCAGAGGATACGTCTTATAAAGTAAATTGGTCTTGTTGTTCTACAACGGGCGTTGTGGCTACGGCATAACTTGCTGCGCAAGTGAGCCTGCGCAGCAATATGGATTTTTGCTTCACATTGAGTGATTGTGGCTATGGCCACCGCTACGCGCTTTAACTTGCTGCGCAAGTGAGCCTGCGCCGCAATATGGATTTGTTGCTTCACAACAAAACCAGATTGTCCCTGTGGATGATTTCTGTATCGCCGCCATAACCCAGCAGAGTTTCGATTTCCTTGCTGGGATGTTGTGCGATCAGCCGCGCTTCTGCGGCGTTGTAATTGGTCAGGCCGCGCGCGATGTCACTGCCATCTTCACCGATGCATGCAACGACCGCGCCGCGTTCGAAATCGCCGAACACACTCTTGACACCGATCGGCAGCAAACTCTTGCCTTCGGAACGCAATGCCTTGATCGCGCCGGCATCCAGCACCAGTTTGCCGGCGACCTGCAGATGATCGGCCAGCCATTGCTTGCGTGCCGCGAGGGTGAGAGTGGGAGCGGTGAGCAGCGTGCCGATGGATTCGCCCTGCAGCAGACGCAACAGCACATCTCGTTCGTGCCCCGAGGCGATGACGGTATGCGCACCGCTGCGTGCTGCACGTTTTGCCGCAAGTATCTTGGTGAGCATGCCGCCGCGTCCGATGGAACTGCCCGCACCGCCAGCCATGCTTTCCAGTTGCACATCACCAGCCAGCGCTTCACTGACCAGTGTGGCACTTGGGTCTTTGCGCGGATCGGCAGTATAGAGGCCGCTCTGGTCGGTGAGGATGACCAGCACATCCGCATCGATCAGGTTGGTGACCAGCGCGCCCAGTGTGTCGTTGTCGCCGAATTTGATTTCGTCGGTGACGACGGTATCGTTCTCGTTGATGATGGGAATGACGCGCAAGGACAGCAGCGTGGTCAGCGTGGCGCGCGCATTCAGGTAACGCTCGCGGTCGGCCAGGTCGGCGTGGGTAAGCAGCACCTGTGCGGCATGCAGATCATGTCGGCGGAAGCAGCTTTCATAGGCTTGCACCAGACCCATTTGACCGACTGCCGCAGCGGCCTGCAAAGCGTGTATCGAAGTAGGGCGTGTGCTCCAGCCGAGGCGTTGCATGCCCTCCGCGATCGCGCCGGAAGATACCAGCACGACTTCGCGGCCGTCGGCGGTGAGCGCGGCGATCTGGCGCGCCCAGTTGCCCAGCGCGTTGAGGTCCAGTCCCGTACCTTGATTCGTCACCAGGCTGCTGCCTACTTTGACGACGATGCGCTTGCATTGGGTCAATACGGTTTTCATGGACTAATCAGATAGAGCTTGCGTCGGATTCCTGGGCGCTGTCTGCAGCAGCCTGTTGTTCCAGTTCGTTCATCGCGAGCAGATGATCCATGATCGCGTAAGTCAGTTCCTTGCAGCCCTCGCCGTTGATCGCCGAGATGACGAAATAGCGGTCAAAATCGGTGAACTCTTTGAGAAAGGCCGCCACTTTTTCATCGCGGTCTTCCAGCAGGTCGACTTTGTTCAGCAGCAACCAGCGCGGTTTTTGATACAAAGCAGGGTCGTATTTCTTGAGCTCGTTGAGTATCGCGCGCGCCTCGTGTACCGGATCGATGCCCTCATACATCGGCGCGATGTCCACCAGGTGCAGCAACACCCGGGTGCGCGCCAGGTGGCGCAAGAACTGGTGTCCCAGTCCGGCACCTTCCGCCGCGCCCTCGATCAGCCCCGGGACGTCGGCGATGACGAAACTTTTTTCAGGCGATACGCGCACCACGCCGAGATTCGGATGCAGGGTCGTGAACGGATAATCGGCGACCTTGGGACGAGCGGCAGAAACCGAGCGGATGAAAGTAGACTTGCCCGCGTTCGGCATACCGAGCAATCCGACATCGGCGAGCACTTTCATCTCAAGCTGCAATTCGCGTGTCTCACCTTCGGTGCCGACCGTGCATTGGCGCGGTGCGCGGTTGGTGCTGGACTTGAAATGGATATTGCCCAGGCCGCCTATGCCGCCTTGGGCGAGCAGGACTTTTTCGCCGTCGTGGGTGAGGTCGGCGATGACTTCGCCGCTGTTGATGTCGGTGATCACCGTGCCGACCGGCATGCGCAGCACGATGTCATCCGCGCCCTTGCCGTAACAATCCGAGCCGCGTCCCGATTCGCCGTTTTTGGCGCGGTGCATCCGGGCGAAGCGATAGTCCACCAGCGTATTGATGTTGCGGTCAGCCTGCGCGTACACGCTGCCGCCGCGCCCGCCATCGCCGCCGTCAGGGCCGCCATTCTCGATGTACTTTTCACGGCGGAAGCTGGCGATGCCATTGCCTCCCTTGCCCGCGAAGATTTCGATTTTGGATTCGTCAATAAATTTCATGAGCCTAAGCCGGACGAGCCGGAACCAAAATGTAGGTCGGGCTGCGCCCGACATGGTGGGCGTAACCCACCCTACGCTACAAACAAAAAAGCCCTACCTTGCGATAGGGCTGGTTTGTTCCAACGAGTGCTGTTAAGCGGCTACGATGGAAACTGTCCTGCGCTGTTGCGCGCCCTTGATGGCGAATACGACTTTGCCGGTGATCTTGGCAAACAGCGTGTGATCCTTGCCCATGCCGACATTATCGCCGGGGTGGAATTCAGTGCCGCGCTGGCGCACGATGATGCTGCCCGCGCTGATCAGTTCGCCGCCGTAGCTCTTCACGCCCAGGCGTTTTGAGTGTGAGTCGCGTCCGTTACTGGTACTGCCGCCGCCTTTTTTTGATGCCATGCTATATGCTCCTTACAGAATTACGCCCAGATTTATGCCCAGAATTACGCAGAGATGCCGTCGATGCGGATTTCGGTGTAGTTTTGACGATGACCTTGATTTTTCTGGTAGTGCTTACGACGGCGCATCTTGAAGATGCGTACTTTATCGCCGCGACCGTGCGCAACGATCGTCGCTTTCACGGTAGCGCCGGTCAGCAAAGGTTTGCCCACGGAAAGCTTGTCGCCGTCAGCTACCATCAGCACTTTGTCCAGCACGATGGCGCTGCCCACGTCGCCGGGGAGGATTTCAACTTTTAAAGTTTCACCGGAAGTGACTCGGTATTGCTTGCCACCGGTTTTAATGACTGCGTACATAACAACCTCGATCTATTGCGGTTTTTGCGAAGGCGCGGATTATACATAATTATCCGCACCCGTCAAAATCTTTTTTGTGGGGAAACGTTATGGTGCCAACCCTCTCCCTTATGATTGTGATTGGGGAGCGAGCAAGTGAGCATGGTAAAAAACGTGGCTCATATTGTTCATGTGACCAAGTTAGGTGCTTATCTACATTGCAGGTATTAAAAAAGCATACCTATCAGAACAGATAATGTCAGGCAAATTTTGCATCCCGTACAATCGTTATAAATGGCGAATGCGCCTAGTCGAGGGAAAAATTTCGATTTGCGAATGGTAAATAATCGCACATCGGACAATGGTTAACACAGGTGGAGCGTTTGTCGATAGCGGGATGGAGAGAGAGCGGATTATATCCAATGTTCATCATATTTATTCGTACAACGGTCAAATCAGTGATGGAGTTGATCAGAGTTCTGTTGATATGGACAACATCACAATAAGGTCTAAGTCCATATTAAAAGAAAGGCTTGCATGACTTACTATTTTAGTATGGAATACATGTTCCATACCAAAATAAGAATAAAAAATAAGAATGAAAAATAAAATTTCTTTAGTCTTGCAAGGTGATGTGACGAATAGCGCGAGAAATAGCGAAATCCCGCCCACTTTTGGTCATCGCTGAACATCGATCCGAGTCCACGATGAAGAACCTAAATCACCTCATCGTTTTTGCTCTGGATCGTCAGCGCTACGCCCTGCCGTTGCCCGTGGTGGACAGGGTGGTGCGCATGGTAGCAATCACCCCGTTGCCCAAGGCACCGGACATCGTTCTTGGCGTAGTCAATATTCAGGGGCGGGTCATCCCGGTCATCGATATGCGCCGGCGTTTTCGCCTGCCGGAACGGGAGATTGCCCTGACCGACCAACTGGTTGTCGCACACACGGTGCGAAGGCCTGTTGCGCTGGTGGCGGATGCGGTGGAGGATGTCATCACATGTGCCGAGCAGAGCCTGATCGCGGCAGAAAATATCCTCTCCAAGGTTGAGTATGTGGAAGGAGTGGTAAAACTAACAGACGGCTTGATCCTCATCCACGACCTGGATAAATTTCTTTCGCTGGAAGAAGAAAGTTCTCTGGATCAAGCCCTGGAAAATCGGGCACTGGAAACATCCTGAGGCAAACCATGCGCCCCACACTTCCTTCTTCACTGTTGTCGCAGTTAAGCGAATTTATCGCCAAGCAGACGGGTCTATACTTCCCGCCAGAGCGCTGGGGCGATCTCGAGCGGGGAATCGCGGCGGCAGCGCCGGATTTCAATTTTTCGGACCGGGAATCATGCGCACGCTGGCTGTTGTCAGCCCCGCTGACACGCCACATGAACGAGGTTCTCGCCAGTCAACTGAGCGTGGGGGAAACCTATTTTTTCCGAGAGAAGCAGAGTTTAGGGATTTTCGAGGAGCATATTCTCCCGAGGCTGTTGCAACTACGCAGCCAGAATGAGCGGCGTTTGCGTATCTGGAGTGCGGGCTGTTGCACGGGCGAAGAAGCCTATACCATCGCGATACTGCTTGATAGACTCATTCCTGATCTCAAAGATTGGAACGTCACCATTCTGGCGACGGACTTTAACCCGAAATTTCTGCGCAAGGCGGCGCAGGGTGTGTACGGCGAATGGTCGTTTCGCGATGTGCCAGCCTGGCTCCGCGAGGGCTATTTCAACAAGAGCAGCGACGGGCGCTTCGAGATACATCCTCGTATTAAAAAGATGGTGACGTTTTCCTATCTCAATTTTGCCGAGGATGTTTATCCATCGCTATTGAACAACACCAGCGCGATGGACGTGATTTTTTGCCGTAATGTCCTGATGTATTTCACCCCGCAGCGGACAAAGCAAGTCACCGGTAATTTTCACCGCGCGCTGGTTGACGGTGGGTGGCTGATCGTCAGTCCAGCAGAAGGCTCGAACACTCTGCTTTCCTCGTTCACGCCGGTCGAGTTTCCGGGGGCGGTGCTGTACCGGAAGACGGCAAATGCAGAATCCCAAGTGCAGAATCTTAAGTCACTCGTTAGAGAGCATCATGTTCCGCAGTCGTTCTGGGAAACAGAAGCCGCGCCTCCATCGCTGCCGGTCGTGCAGACAGAGCCTGTGGTTGCGGCTGCTGATGTTCACATGGTGCAGGCCGGCCAGCTACCAACACCACAACCGGATGAGCGCGAGATTCCATCCCGCATGGCGCGCAGCTGCGCCAATCAGGGCAGGCTCAGCGAGGCGCTGGCGTGGTGCGAAAAGGCGATCGCTGCAGACAAAATGAATTCGGCAAACCATTATCTCAGTGCCACTATTTTGCAGGAGCAGGGACGGCACGATATCGCCATCCAGTCATTGATGCGCGCGCTTTATCTCGCCCCCGATTTCGTGCTCGCTCACTTTAGTTTGGGGAATCTGCATCAGTCGCAGGGACGCTACCGGGAAGCGCAGCGCTATTTTGGAAATGTGCTGCTGTTGTTGCGCAAACACCCGCAGGACGAGATCCTGCCGGAAGCGGATGGACTGACGGCCGGACGGCTGGTCGAGATAGTCACGTCTCTGCTGGAAAGTTTGCCGCAGCCTGCGGCGGCAAGCGCTTGAGAGGAATGCAGCCATGAGCACCCCCAAGACTACTTCGCGAAAAAATAAAATGCCAATTGACTGGAGCGGGGTCAAGCAACGCCTTGAAGCCGCACGCATCGCAACCGAGCGGATCTGGGCACCAACGGACGAAGAAACCCAACGGATTCTGCAAGAAAGGGCACAGACACTCGCCCGGGAAGCCGTGCCAGCGGAGGCCGCCGACGCTGGTATCGAGGTCATTGAATTTCTCCTCGCCCATGAGCGATACGCAGTCGCATCGGAGCATGTGCGCGGGGTCTATCCGCTGGAGGAACTCACACCGCTCCCCTGCACCCCGGCCTTCGTGCTCGGCATCGTCAATCTGCGCGGCGAGATTCTCTCGGTTATCGACCTCAAAAAGTTTTTCGATCTGCCCGAGAAGGGGCTGACCGATCTCAACAAGGTGATCGTGCTCGAATCCGAAGACATGGTGTTCGGCATTGTGGCCGATGTCATCAGCGGTGTGCGCCGCATTTCGCGTGCCGGAATTCAGTCGTCCCTGCCCACGCTGACCGGCATCCGCGAGGACTACCTGCTAGGGGTGACCGCAGAGCGCGTGGTCGTCCTCGATGCTGAAAAACTTTTGAGTGACGAGAAGCTGATCGTGCAGGAACAGGCGGGGATATAGCCCAATGGCACTACAAACTCCAAGCCTAATGCAAGCCTAATGAATGATAGCAGGCTCCCTCCATTTCAAGGGGGAGGTGGGACGGAGTTAAGTGTGGCGAAAGTCGTAAGGTGGATAAAGCTCCCGCAAGGGGGACGCCGTGATTGTATAGCCGACAAGTCGGCAACAATCACGCAGATGCGTAGCGGCGTATCCACCGATCAAATGGTGGATAGGTGCCTGACGGCACTTTATCCACCCTATATGTTATTTGGTGTCCGATTCAATTAGGAGAACAAAAATGAAATGGTCTATTGGAACAAAGATTGGTGCTGGCTATGCTCTGGCGTTAATGATTCTGGTTATTCTGGGCGTGGTCTCTTACCGGAACACGACCGGACTCATCGAAGCCGCACAGATGAGATCACATACCTACCAGGTACTCGAAAATCTTGAAAGGGTGCTTTCCACCTTGGTGGATGCCGAGACTGGTCAACGCGGCTATATCATAACCGGAGAAGATCGGTATCTCGAGCCATACCAGACCGGGATGTCAACCGTGAATCTAACCATCCAGAATCTCCGCGGGTTGACGGCGGATAACCCAAACCAGCGGCAGCGACTCGATGCTCTTGAACCCCTGGTTGCAGCCAAGCTTGCCGAGCTTAAGGAAACGATTGATTTACGAAAAGTTAAAGGAATTGATGCTGCGATAAAGGTGATACGGACGGATAAGGGAAAGAAGGCAATGGATGATATCCGGAAGGTAATCGTCGAGATGGGTAATGAGGAAAGGATGTTATTGGAACAGCGTAATAGCGAGATGAAGACGAGTTCCAACACTACGATTTCTGTCATTGTCTATGGCATTCCGCTTGCTTTTGTACTATTGGTTCTGGTGGGTTTCTGGATCATCCGCACCATCACTCGCCAACTCCGGGCAAGCATAGCTCAACTCTCCACATCCTCTGCCGAGATTCTGGCCACGACGACGCAGGTGGCATCCGGTGCGGCCGAGACGGCGAGCGCTGTGAACGAGACCACGGCGACGGTGGAAGAAGTGAAGCAGACGGCGCAGGTGTCGAGCCAGAAGGCACGCAATGTTTCCGACAGTGCGCAGAAAGCCTCGCAGGTTTCCCAGAACGGGCGCAAATCGGTGGAGGAAGCGATGCAGGGCATGCAGCGCATCCAGGAACAAATGGAATCCATCGCCGAGAGCATCGTGCGGCTGTCTGAGCAGAGCCAGGCGATCGGCGAAATCATTGCCACGGTCAACGATCTGGCCGAGCAATCGAACCTGCTCGCAGTGAATGCCGCGATCGAAGCGGCCAAGGCCGGCGAACAGGGCAAAGGTTTCGCGGTCGTGGCGCAGGAAGTCAAGAGCCTGGCGGAACAATCCAAGCAGGCAACCGCCCAGGTGCGCACGCTACTCGGCGACATCCAGAGAGCGACCAGTGCTGCGGTGCTGGCCACCGAGCAGGGCAACAAGGCGGTGCAAGCCGGGGTGAAACAAACGACCGAGACCGGCGAATCGATCCGCATGCTGGCCGACAGTATCGTGGAAGCGGCGCAGGCGGCGACCCAGATCGCGGCATCGAGCCAGCAACAGATGGTGGGCATGGATCAGGTGGCGCTGGCGATGGAGAACATCAAGCAGGCCAGCGTGCAGAACGTGTCCGGCACCCGACAGGCGGAGGTCGCCGCACAGAGCCTGCATGAACTGGGGCAGAAGCTGAGTGACATGATCGGGGGCCGGGCATCATGAGCCGGGATAATCCATTAGGGAGAATTGCCGTTGTAGGAGCGGGGCGTGCCTGTCCTGAACAGGGTTCGCAGACATAAAAAACATCATGACCAACAAGAACGATGACTTCCTGAAAAAACTGCTCGCGACCTTCCGGGTCGAGGCGGACGAACATCTTCAGGCGATGTCGGCGGGGTTGATCGAACTGGAGAATAACCCTGCGGAAGTTCGGTATGCGGAAATCGTCGAGACCGTGTTTCGCGAGGCGCATAGCTTGAAGGGCGCCGCGCGGGCGGTGAATCTCAAGGAGGTCGAGTCGGTCTGCCAGTCAATGGAAAGCGTGTTCGCGGCACTGAAAGGCGACCAGCTCGCCGTTTCCCCGCCGCTGTTCGACCTGATGCAAGAGACGATTGATGACCTGGGCACGCTCCTCTCGGCGGAAGGTGCGGCTATGGCCGTTGCAGGGAAGTCGGCGAATGCAACACTGATCCGTCGGCTTGACGATGCCTTGCAAGGGCGGTTTGCCCAAACTGCTACAACCCATCCCACCGCAACTCAATCCACAACAGATCAACCGATGCCATCGGTGCAACAGGCTTCAATCGCACTCCTTCAGGATGTGCCGACGGACCTCCCGAATGTGCCGATTGAAACGTCCGCAGCGGTTGCCACGCATACGCCGTCCCCGGCTCCCAGCCTTGCATCCGGGACGGTCAGGGTGTCTACGCAGAAACTTGATGCAGTGATGCGGCAGGTCGAGGAGCTGCTGGCACCGCGGCTGGCCTCGGCGCAGCGCGCCAAGGAGTTGCGCGAGGTCGCTGACTCCTTCGCAACCTGGAAAAAACAGCGGGCACGAATGCGGCCCGTGCTGCGGCTGATCGAGCGTTATGTCGAGGGGGGAGGCAGGAGCAACGGTGCCGCCAGAGGACTGCCAGAACTCCCGAAACAAGAACTGCCGAAGCTGCTGGAGCATCTGGAGTCCGAGCAGCTGTTCATGAAAACGATTGAGGAGCGGCTGCTGCGCTTGAGCAAGTTCGCTGCGCATGACCGGCGCGCTTTGGCAGGCATGAGCGATAACCTCTTGCATGACGTGAAGGAAATGCACCTGATGCCATTTTCTTCGCTGCTCGAAATTTTTCCGCGTTTCACCCGCGAGCTTGCCCGTGATCAGGGTAAGCAGGTGGAGCTGGTGATTCAGGGTGGCGAAATCGAAATCGACCGGCGTACCCTGGAAGAAATGAAGGATCCGCTGATGCACCTGCTGCGGAATTGCATTGATCACGGTATCGAGCAGCCGGCCATGCGACAGGACAAGGGCAAGCCGGCTTGCGGAAATATAACGGTCGCCATTACGCAAAAAGACGGCGGGAAAATCGAGATTATGGTTGCCGATGACGGAGCAGGCATCGACGCCGCCAGGGTGAAAGCGGCAGCACGCAAGCTCGGCCTCGTTTCTGCCGAGGAGGCGGAAAAGCTGAGCGAGCAGGAGGCACAGGCACTCATTTTTCAGTCGGGCATTTCCACCAGCCAGATCATCACGGACATTTCGGGACGCGGGCTTGGGCTTGCCATCGTGCGGGAAAAAATCGAGCGGCTGGGCGGAGTTGTCGTGCTTGAGTCGCGTCACGATGTCGGTGTACATAATACCGGGACAACCTTCCGCATTACGCTGCCGCTGATGCTGGCCACTTTTCGCGGCGTGCTGGTTCGCGCCGGCGAACATTGTTTCGTCATTCCCGCTCTCAGCGTCGAGCGGGTGACGCGAGTGGCTCAACGGGACATCCGGACGGTGGAAAATCGCGCAACGATTCCGCTCGGCGGGCAGGCTGTTGCGCTGGTTGATCTCGGCGATGTGCTGGAGTTGCCGCGCCAGAGCGCAATGGATAAGGTGTCGGAGCAGGCACTGGTGGTCGTTCTCGGTACAGGTCACAAGCATGTTGCATTCCGGGTGGACGAGATTCTTGGCGAGCAGGAAGTGCTGGTCAAGACACTGGGCCGGCAGCTCACACGCGTGCGCAACATCGCCGGCGCGAGTGTGCTGGGAACCGGTCAAGTGGTCGCGGTGCTCAATGTGTCCGATCTGCTGAAATCTGCTGTGAAGCGGGCGGCGGCACCGTTCGCGCCCGTTGCCACTGAGAAATTCGCCGCCGAAAAATTCGAAGCGGCAGCCAGGCAGTCCATCCTGGTGGTGGAAGACTCAATCACCTCGAGAGCACTGCTCAAGAACATCCTGGAATCGGCGGGTTACCGTGTCACTACTGCGGTGGATGGGATGGATGCCTACACGACACTCAAGACCGGGACGTTTGATCTGATCGTGTCAGACGTGGAAATGCCGCGCATGGACGGCTTTGACCTCACGGCCAAGGTGCGCGCGGACAAACAGCTCGCCAAGCTGCCGGTGGTGCTGGTGACGGCGCTGGAATCGCGCGAGCACCGCGAGCGCGGCATCGACGTTGGCGCCAATGCCTATATTGTGAAAAGCAGTTTCGACCAGAGCAATCTGTTGGAAGTGGTACAGCAGTTGATTTGATTTTAACGGAGGAAATTTTTTGATAAAAGTCCTGATAGTGGAAGACTCTTCCGTGGTCCGCGAGTTTCTGGTTTACCTACTCGGTTCGGATCCGGACATCCGTGTAGTCGGCACGGCGAGCGATGGCGAACAAGCAATCGAAGCGGTGAAGCGCTACCGGCCCGATGTCATCACGATGGACATTCACATGCCGAAAATGGACGGTCTGGAAGCGACGCGCCGCATCATGGAAACTGACCCGACCCCCATCGTGATCGTGAGCGGGAGCACTGATCCGCATGAGAACACCAAGATGTTTCGCGCCATGGAAGCGGGAGCTTTGGCCGTACTGGCACGTCCGACAGGCATCGGTCATTCGGACCATGAGAACACCGCGAGGGAACTGGTGCAAACGGTGAAACTGATGTCGGAAGTAAAGGTGGTGCGGCGCTGGCCGCAAACGCGGCGCGAGCCGGTTTCCCCTGCAGCGGTGAAGGCACCAAGGGGCGAAGCGGCGAAAGTCAAAGTGATCGCCATGGGCGCCTCGACCGGTGGGCCACCCGTGTTGCAGACGGTACTGGCGATGCTGCCCAGGGATTTTCCGCTGCCGGTCTTGATCGTCCAGCACATGGCGACCGGCTTCATCACCTCCTTCGTCGAGTGGCTGGCACAGTCGTCCGTCCTGCCGGTGCATGTGGCCATGCACGGCGAGCTGATGTTGCCAGGTCACGTCTACGTCGCGCCCGACGAATGCCAGATGAAGGTGGAGTATGGCGGAAAAATCGTCCTGACCAAGGATAAGCCGGAAAACGGGCTGCGCCCGTCGGTCTCTTATCTGTTCCGCTCGCTTACCGCCGTGTACGGCGGCGGCGCTGTCGCCGGGCTGCTCACCGGTATGGGACGCGATGGCGCCGAGGAGCTGCGGCTGTTGAAGGAAAAAGGGGCGGTCACTTTTGCCCAGGACAAGGACAGCTCGGTGGTACACGGCATGCCGGGCGAGGCGATCAAGCTGGATGCGGCGACATTTATTCTGGCACCGGACAAGATTGCCGCCGTGCTGACGAGTTTGGCAAACAACAAGAAAGTGAGCCAGTGATGAAACCCGAAATGAACAACCACAGCATCGACATTCTCATCGCCGAGGACAGCCGCACCCAGGCCGATCTGCTCGGTTTCCTGCTTGAGCAACACGGTTACCGGGTGACCATTGCGGCCAACGGCAAACAGGCACTGGAAGCCGCACAGGCGCAAAAACCTACTCTGGTCATCAGCGACATCGTGATGCCGGAGATGGATGGTTATGAACTGTGCAAGGCGATCAAATCCGACGAAAAGCTGCGGGATACCCCGGTCATCCTGGTAACCACGCTTTCTGATTCGCAGGACGTGATTCGCGGGCTGGAGTGCGGCGCGGACAATTTCATCCGCAAACCCTATGACGAGCGCTATCTGCTGTCGCGCATCAATTACCTGTTGATGAACCTTGATATGCGCAAGGAACACAAGATGCAGGTGGGAGTGGAAATCAATCTCGGCGGCCAAAAATACTTTATTAACTCGGAGCGGCAACAAATTCTGGATCTGTTGATCTCGACTTACGAACAGGCGGTTCATATCAACACTGAACTCAAGCAGCGCGAAACGGAATTGGAATATTCCAACCATGTGCTGAATGGGTTCGGCAACATTGTGGCGGGCCTTAATCATGCGATTACCGAACGCGAGGTGGCGGAAGCGGCGCTGGAACGGGCCCTGGAGTTGCCCGGCATCCAGGCCGGCTGGATATCCCTGTGGGAGGGCGAGTCCGGTTTTCGAATCGCCGCTACGCGCAACCTGCCGCCGGCCCTGCTGTGCGAAGGAGTGATGGATGGTTTGTGCGACTGCCGGCGCCACTTTCTCGCAGGAGAGCTGGATCACGCCTCCAACATCATGGAATGCGAGCGGTTGAAAGGAGCCAAGGGCGACACGCACGGCTTGCGCTACCATGCCAGTGTGCCGTTGTGGGCCGGCGACCGGGCAATGGGAATCATGAATCTGGTCGGGGCGGAGCAGGGTCTGTTCGATGAAGCGGAGTTGAAGATGCTATACGTCATCGGCAACCAGGTGGCGGTAGCAATGGAACGCGCCAGGCTGCACGAACATCTTGAGCAGTTGGTCAAGGAGCGAACCGCCGCGCTGACTGCGGAAATCGCCGAGCGCAAACGTATCCAGGAAGAGCAGGCGCGGCTCGTCGCGATCATTGAGGCAACCCCCGATATGGTGGCCACCGGCAGCCCCGATGGCCGCGTGTTTTATTACAACCGGGCCGGCCTGCGCATGCTCGGGTTTGAACCGGAGCAAGACCTGTCCATGGTGCGTATTGCCGAAACTCATACGGAGTGGGCGGCGAAGCTGGTGCTGGAGGAGGGGATCCCGCACGCCATCAAGTACGGGACGTGGAGCGGGGAAACCGCACTCCTGCGCCGGGATGGGCACGAGATTCCCGTGTCGCAGGTGATTCTCGCCCACAAAGGATCCGATGGGACGGTCGAGTACCTGTCAACCATCGGGCGCGACATCACTCTGCGCAAGGTGCAGGAATCAAAGATCGCGCGCCTCAACCGAATTTACAGCGTGCTCAGCGGCATCAACACGATGATCGTGCGTGTCCGCGAGCAGGATGAACTGTTCAGGGAAGCCTGTCGCATTGCGGTGGAGCATGGCGGGTTTACTTTCGCGTGGATCGGCAAGCTTGATGCAGACAGCCAGCAGGTGACGCCGGTCGCCCAGGCAGGCCGCGACGACGGTTATCTGGCGCAAATCAATTTGACCTCATGCGTGGATATGTCGGGAAATTGTGTATTAACCGCACAGGCACTGACCGAGGTGAAGCCGGTGATTTGCAACGACATCGCCAGCGACGAGCGCATGGCCGCCTTGCGCAGCGAGGCGTTGAAGCGTGGTTATCGTTCAGCGGTAGTGCTTCCCCTCATTCTGGAGAGCAATCCGGTCGGCGTGTTCGTGCTCTACGCGGCGGAAACAGGCGTTTTCGACGAGGAGGAGATGCGGCTGCTGATTGAAATGGCCGGCGATATTTCGTTTGCTCTGGATCACCTCAAAAAGGAGGCTAAGCTTAATTATCTCGCCTACTATGATGTGATTACCGGCCTGCCGAATCGCGCGCTGTTTTACGACCGTCTGGGTCAGCATATGCATGATATGCAGAGCGGTGAAACGATAGCCGTGCTGGCAATCGATCTGGAACGGTTTCGGGTCATCAACGAGACGTTCGGGCGACATGCTGGCGATGCACTACTGAAACAGGTGGCTGAACGCCTGATAACCATGGAGGTTGGGGCGGATCATCTGGCGCGTATCAGTGCTGACTGCTTTGCCTTGGTTTTGACCAATATCAGGGAAGTGGCAGACGTGGTGCGCTTCTTTGAGAATCAGGTCGCAACAGTCCTGACCAAGCCATTCAAGCTGGAAGGCCAGGAACTGCGCATCTCGGTCAGAGCAGGTATCGCCATTTTCCCTGTCGACGGGAAAGATGCCGATACATTGTTCCGCAACGCCGAAGCGGCTTTGAAAAAAACCAAGCTCTCCGGCGACAAGTATTTGTTCTATACCCCCGCGCTCAATGCCCGAGCCGCCGAGAAGCTGACCCTTGAGAACAAGCTGCGTCGGGCACTGGAGCAGGAGCAGTTGGTGCTGCATTACCAGCCCAAAGTCGATCTCAAGAGCAACCAGATCGTGGGATTGGAGGCACTGATGCGCTGGAACGATCCGGAAACCGGCCTGGTGCCGCCCTGGAAATTCATTCCATTGCTCGAAGAAACCGGAATGATCATTGAGGCGGGCGCCTGGGCTTTGGCGAGGGCGCTGGCGGATTATCGAGACTTGCAAAAGAAGGATTTAGCTCCGCCCCGAATTGCCGTCAATGTCTCGCAGGTTCAGCTACAGAGAAATGATTTCGTCAGCACGATAGAGCGCGTGGTGAGCGGTTCAGGAGGGGTACCCGGCGGGTTGGAGATAGAAATTACCGAAAACCTGGTCATGCAGGACGTCGAGGCCAACATCCAGAAGCTCCGCGCTATCCGGGAGATGGGAGTGGAAGTGGCAATTGACGATTTTGGCACCGGCTACTCCTCGCTCAGCTATATCGCCAAGCTGCCGATCAATGCATTAAAAATTGACCGGGCTTTCATTATCAACATGACCAGCAATACCGATGATCTGAACATCGTCTCTGCCATCATCTCCATGGCCCATTCCCTGAATTTGCGGGTCATCGCGGAAGGTGTGGAGACGAATGAACAGGCGAAACTGCTGCGCTTGCTCAAATGCGACGAGATTCAGGGTTTCTTGTTCAGCCCCGGGGTGCCGGTTGCACAGATCGAGGAATTTTTACGCAATAAAAAATCCTTGTGAGCAGGTCAAAACAGCTATTTATTGATCCAAAAATGAAACAACCAAGCCGGACGCGGTATTTTTAACGGCGCATGGAGTCGAAGAACTCGGCATTGTTCTTGGTCGCCTTGATCTTGTCGAGCAGGAATTCCATCGCTTCCAGTTCGTCCATCGGGTAGAGCAGCTTGCGCAGCAGCCAGATCCTTTGCAGGATATCCGGCTTGATCAGCAATTCTTCCTTGCGCGTCCCGGAGCGGTTCACGTTGATCGCCGGGTAGATGCGTTTTTCGGCCATGCGGCGGTCCAAGTGGATCTCCATG
>Ga0208080_1000403_pt1 | contig 21834 bp, 20 predicted proteins | sample NGESurdeep092012_3_FD_184476 | JGI IMG/M metagenome (GOLD analysis project Ga0208080, IMG submission 184476) | Arctic peat soil microbial communities from Barrow, Alaska - NGEE Surface sample 210-3 deep-092012 (SPAdes) | ecosystem: Environmental > Terrestrial > Soil > Wetlands > Peat ...
AACGAAGACCCCAAACCATTCATCTGGACCAAACCCGCCGAACAGATCCTCGAGTCAATCGGACGACTTCTTACACGGATCTCCGGTGCAGGACACTAGATTCGAGACTGCCGCTGCCGCCGCTTCGGCCCGCTCACGCCCACCTCTGGTTCCGTCGTGGCGGGCGGCCTCGATCGCGTAGTCGAAGGGCATCGCCGCCGCCTCACTCCTGCGTCGGGTCGTTCGGGCAGATGGTGCTGACCGCAGTGACGGTGCCGTGCACGTCACGGACCTCCGCGCTGGCGTTCACCCCGTCCTCCCCCGCGAGCACGGTGAAGGTCTGTGGGCCGATCATCGGCGAGACGAGCCGGTAGGCGAACTGTTTGCCGACCAGGCCGTCGCCGAGGCGGCGAACCAGCTCTCCCATCATCAGGGCCTGGAGCGGGCCGTGCACGATGAGATCGCTATAGCCCTCCTCGCGGACCCAGTTGTGGTCGTAGTGGATGCGGTGAGCGTTGTAGGTCAGGGCAGAGAACCGAAACAGCAGGGCCTCGTCGGCGGTGAGCGTCAAAGCGGGCTCGCGGGGCGCAGGCGCCGGCTCGTCCTGGAGCGTGCCCGCCTGTACGGCGAGGCTGGATCCCGGGGTGCGGTAGACGATGTCGTTGTCGTCGACGATGCAGACTCGGCCGCCCTGGGTGTACTCGTTGCGGACCGTGACGAACGTGAGCGGCCCGGTGCTGCCCTGTTTCTCCTTGGTTGCGGCGACATACGTGGTTCGGGTGGCTGGCATGCCGAACACCAGCGGCGCGTGCGTGCGGACCCGGCCACCGGCGAACATCCGCTTCCGGCCGGGTCCGGGCGGGGCCGGGATACCGAAGGTTGGGTGTCCGTCAGGACCGAGGTCGGCGTGGGGGCGCTTCTCCAACAGGTGGATCCAGTGCCACAGCGGGGGCAGCTCATCGGTGGGGATGTCGGTGCCGAGCAGGTTCGCCAGGGCCTCCGACGGCCCCGGGATGATCAGCTCGGTCCTGACCACTGTCTGGGAGTTCTGGCTCACGTTCTCTCCTCTGCTCGGGCAAGGATGGCCTGTGCCTTGATGATGACGGGTGCGTCGACCATGTGACCGTCGACGCGCACCGCGCCCCCAGCGGTGGACGCCTCGATGATGCGGTGTGCCCAGGCGATCTCGTCCACGTTGGGGGTGAAGGCCGCGTTGACGGCCCCCACCTGACTGGGGTGGATGCAGAGCTTGCCCGCGAAGCCGAGCCGGCGTGCCCGGGCGGCGTCCGCGCCGGACACCGCCGGATCGTCCAGAGCGGTGGTGACCCCGTCGATCGGGCCCGGCAACCCCGCGGCTCGAGAGGCGACCACCAGGGAAGAGCGGGCCATCAGCATCGCCTCGTCCTCGATCGAGGAGTCGATGTCCGCCGCGAAGTCGAGGTGACCGAACGCCAGACGGCTCACGCCGGGAGCCAACGCGAGCTCGACGGCTCGCACGACGCCAAGGGCAGTCTCGATCAGCGCCACGATCTCCACATCCGGACCCAGACGCTTGTGCAGGACGGCCAGTGCGGCCGGGTCGTCGGCCATCGGAACGACCACTGCTCGCAGCCCAGGCAAGCCAGCCAAAGCAGTCACATCCTGTTGGTAGTGAACGCTTTTGGCGCTGTTCACGCGCACCGCTGCCCGGCCGTCCGCGGAGAGCCACTGCACCACAGTGTCGCGCGCCGTCGCCTTGTTCTCCTCCGGTACGGCGTCCTCGAGGTCGAGGACGACAAGGTCCGCCGAGGTCGCCGCGGCTTTGGCGAAGCGCTCCGGCTGGTTGCCTGGCACGAACAACAGCGTTCGAGCTGTCTTGTGATGGCGGGGCGTCATGTCATGCCGGCGCGGCCGGCCCGGCGGCCCGCGGTGAGAGCGACGCTGTCATGTCAGGGGGCCACCGATCCGCGTTTGATGAGCTGTCGGGCGATGACGTTGCGCTGGATCTCGTTGGTGCCCTCGCCGACGATCATCAGCGGTGCGTCACGGAAGTAGCGCTCGACGTCGAACTCCGTGGAGTAGCCGTAGCCACCGTGGATGCGCACCGCGTCCAACGCAATCTCCATGGCGACCTCAGAGGCGAACAGCTTCGCCATCCCGGCCTCCATGTCGGCGCGCTGACCGGAGTCGAACTTCCGGGCAGCGAACAGGGTCAGCTGTCGAGCAGCGGTGAGCTTGGTGACCATCTCGGCCAGGTAGTTGCCGATCGACTGGTGTTTCCAGATCGGCACCCCGAAGCTCTCCCGATCCTGGGAGTACTGCAGAGAGTCCTCGAGTGCGGCGCGACCCACTCCGAGGGCGCGACCCGCCACCTGCAGCCGGCCGACCTCGAGCCCACGCATCATCTGGGCGAAGCCGGTGCCCTCGGTTTCGCCGAGCAGCGAGGACACCGGGACGCGCATCTGCTCGAAGGCGATCTCGCAGCTCTCCACACCCTTGTAACCGAGCTTGGGCAGGTCGCGCGAGAGGGTGAACCCAGGACCCTTCTCCACCAACAGGATCGAGACACCCTTGTGCTTCGGGCGGGCCGCAGGGTCGGTCTTGCAGAGCAGGGCGATGAGGTCGGACTTGCGGGCGTTGGAGATCCACGTCTTTGAGCCGTTGATGACGTACTCGTCGCCATCGCGCGTAGCGGTGGTCCGCATCGCCTGCAGGTCGGAGCCGCCGCCGGGCTCGGTCAGCGCCATGGTGGCCCGCAGCTCGCCGGAGGCCATCCGGGGCAGGTACTCGTCCTTCTGCTCCTGCGTCCCATAGTCCTGGATGAGCTTGGCGACCACGGTGTGACCGCCCATGGCCCCGGCCAGACTCATCCAGCCGCGGGAGAGCTCCTCAGTGACGAGCACGTAGCACGGGGTGCTCACCTTGGCCTCGCCCCACGGCTCCGGGATGGCGAGCCCGAAGATGCCAAGCTCCTTCATCGTCTCGATGAGCTTCTCAGGGTAGGTGTTGGTGTGATCCAGCTCCCTGACAACGGGTTTCACATCCCGGTTCACGAACTCCCGGACGATCTTGACGATCTCGCGCTCCTCGTCGGGCAGGCCTTCCATGGTCAGTCTCCTTGCTGTGTCAGGTAGGTGCGCAACAGGTCCGCCGCTGATGCCCAGGTGATGTCGTCGGGCTCGACCGGTATGCCGGTCAGGCAGTCCGCGACCTTGAGTCGCAGGTCCTCATCGGTGGCCGGGTTCTGTGGTGAGCCGGGCGGGTACGCGAGAGTGCTCCTGCTCACCGTGATCGGGCCAACCCCGCCGCCGCCGCTGTGCACCTCGACCTCGATCTCGCCGGAGAGCAGCTGGCTTCCCCCCTCGGTCAGGTCGACCTCGACGAGCTCGATCAGCCGAGTGACCTCCGTCCCGCCTACCTGCTCGTCGCTGAAGCTGTCGAAGCCGATGTGCTCGTCGAGCAGCGCGGCCAGGACGGCATATTCGAGGCTGAACTTGGCCTCCAGACCGGTGCGCGGCCGGGAGTGGATCAGTGGTTTGACGGTGACCTTCGGCGTGCGCACCACGATCCGCCGGATCGACGACACATCCACGCCTTCGGCGCGGAGGGCAGCCGCGGCGCCGATGGGTCGCTGCAGGGCGTAGCAGCAGGGGTAGAGCTTGATGGCCAGGCCGTCGGGAATGGCCGGGCCGGAGAGGTCCACGTTCTCGACGCGCCCGCCCAGCAGTGCGATCCAGTCGTCCACGGCATACGGGTCCGCGCTTGCGCCGGCGGCTGCCAGTCGCGCTGCCCGCACGCCCGCATGCGCGGCGAAGCCGACCTGCAACGACTTGCCGTCAGTACCGAAGCTGCGCTGCACGCCCCCGGCCGCTGGGACCGCGAGCGCCATGGCGCGCCCGACCCCGTCGGCATCGAGCCCGAGGGCAACGGCTCCCCCCGCCGCGGCGCCGATCGCACCGGCCGTTGTGGTTGCATGCCACCCGGCGGCGTAGTGCGGCCAGCCCAGTGCGGCACCCACCCGGGACATCACACCCGCGCCGGCGAGATAGCTCCGTGCCCCACGGCCCAGCGACAGCGACACCGGGACGCACACCGTGCTGATGTGCGTCGTGGATGGCAGGTGCAGGTCGTCGAAGTCGATGATGTGGCAGGCCACCGCCCACTGCGCCTCTTCGGGCAGGACCGCGGCGATCTGGAGGATCGGCTCATTGCGGGCGGCGAGCCCCACGGCGACGGTGTCCAGGAGGGCGCGGTCAGCCAGTGCGAGGTCCTCGGCGGTGGGCTGTATGTCGACGGCCCAGCGCGCAAGCCCGACGGTGACGCTCGGCCGGCCGACGGGCTGGAAGCTCATGAGCCTTTCCCCGTGCTGGTCAGGCCGAGCTCGGCCAGGATCTGTTCGGTGTGTTGGCCGGGCGCGGGGATCGGACCCATCACGGGCTCGTCACCGTCCAGCGTGGCGGGCGGGACCAGCGCCTTGATCGGCCCGACCGGGGAATCGACCTCGCGCCAACGGTTTCGGGCGGCGAGCTGCTCATGACCGACGAGCCCGGCGAGGTCGCGCAGCCGGGCGTTGGCAATACCGGCGGCCTCGAGCCGGTCGATGGCGTCGTCGGCGCTGATGGTGTTGAACGTTTTTGCGATCTCGGCGTTCAGGTCCTCGCGGTGGGCCACCCGCAGGCTGTTGTTGACGAAGCGCTCGTCGGTGGTCAGCTCGGGGGTGTCGAGCACCTTGTCGGCGAAGATCGCCCACTCGCGCTCGTTCTGTACGCCGAGGAACACCTGCTCGCCCCCGGCACAAGGGAACGGCCCGTACGGAGCGATGGCCGCGTGTGATGCGCCGCTGCGCTCCGGGGACTGACCGCCGTACCAGGCGTAGTACATCGGGAAACCCATCCACTCCCCAAGAGACTCCAGCATCGAGATCTCCACGGTCGCACCCTCCCCAGTGCGACCCTTGCGCAGCAGCGCAGTCAACACACCGGTGTAGGCGTACATGCCAGCGGCAATGTCTGCCACCGAGATGCCGACCTTGGCCGGCTCGTCGGGCGATCCGGTGATCGAGACCAGCCCCGCCTCACACTGCACGAGCAGGTCATAGGCCTTCTTCTTCGTGTACGGCCCGCCCAGGCCGTAGCCCGAGATCGAGACGTGGATCAGGCCAGGATGCATGGCACGCAGATCCGCGGCGCCGAGACCGAGCCGCTCGGCCGCGCCGGGGGCGAGATTCTGCACGAAGACGTCCGCCCTGGCGACCAGTGCCAGCATCGCCCGGCGACCGGCATCGGTCTTGAGGTCGAGGGCGATCGACTCCTTGGACCGGTTGAGCCAGACGAAGTGTGAGGACATCCCCATCACCGTCTCGTCATAGTCGCGGGCGAAGTCGCCCAGACCCGGGCGTTCCACCTTGATGACGCGGGCACCGAGGTCGGCGAGCTGACGGGTGGCGAACGGGGCTGCCACGGCCTGCTCGATCGAGACGACGGTGAGGCCTTCGAGTGGACGCATTGATCTCTCCTTGGACAGGATGGGTTCGGCGAGCGGTTCCCGCCCGGTTCCACCCGCCGAGGTCGCGCCCGTGAGGCGGCGCAGTCCAGCGGGATACAGCAGGTATGCCGTTATCCGTCGCCGAGCAGGGTGAGTGAGATGAAGGGTAGGCAGGTCGCCAGGGCCAGAGCGGCCAGCACGACTAGGGCGATCGCAATGGCGATCTTGGCCACTTGCAGGACGCTCTTGCCCGACAGGTCGCTGGCCATGAAGAGGTTGCGGCTGAGCGGCGGAGTGACCATGCCGATCTCGCGGTTCATGATCATGATGACGCCGAGGTGGATCGGGTTTTCGCCGCGCCGCAGGCCGATCGGCATCAGAATCGGGGCGACGCTGTGCCACCTCGAGATCAGCCTCGGTCGGCTCGAGATCCGTGGCCCAGCGGGCCAGCTCAGCGGCAATGGAGGTCACAACGCCAACTCCTCGATGTGGGACGGTCTCAGAAAGACGGGGTGCCTCGCAAGAATGTACGGCCATTTACGCAGAAAGTACCGAGAGACGTCAAGTGCTGTGGGTAAGGTGGTCTGTTGGAGGCCCGAATGCCGGTGTCATGGTGTGCGACCGGGCGGAGGGTTGTCCGCCGTTAGGGCGGTATGCCGCTGTCTGTGACTGGGCATTGGGCAACGAGAGAGCGAAAAGCGTTGCCGCCGCTGAGGGTTTGCAGCGGCTGGGAAAGACGCGGCGCCTACATCGGGTTGCGTCGTAGCCGGACACGGTAGGAGTACCGGTCCGGGTGGAAGTGACTGATCGCCAGCTCAACGGGATTGCCTTCGGAATCGAAGTACATTCGGTCGATTCGCAGCAGGGGAGTGCCTGGCGGCAGGGCCAGGCTCTGGGGGACCTCCCCCGATGCGGTCGCCACTGTGATGCTCTGCTCAGCGTCCTGCATCGGAGCCTCAAGAACGCGGTCCAAGAGGCCGATCAAGGTCACCGGGCTGACGGTGCCCGGGCTGGCCAGCTCCTCGACGTCTCCCAGCTGGCCCCTGACTCGCGGCGGCAGGTAGACGGTGGTGTGCGAGAAGGCCTCGCCGTGATGAAGACGCAGGAAGGTCATCTTGGCGACGCGGTCGTCGGAGAGGCGCAGCCTTCCGGCGGCCGTGGGATCGACTGCGGCAGTTAGGGGATGAAGCACCTGCAGTTGGCTGTCGGCGGATAGCGCCATGAGGTCCTCGACGGAGCCGAAATGCCGGAGGTACCGCCCGGAGGAGGGCGTGGCGAACGTGCCTCGGCCGGGCACGCGGAACACCAGGTCCTCGGCGACCAGGTCCTGGAAGGCGCGGCGGACGGTCTGTCTGCTAACGGAGTACTTGCGGGCGATCTCCGCCTCTGTCGGCAGCGCGGTGTCGTCCGGGAACTCGTTCTCGAGGATCTGCGTTCGCAGGTCGCTCCAGACGCGCCGAAACGCGGGCCCTGTCTTCGCTACGGCGTCCACCACGCTCCCTTCTCGCTTCGGTAGAACTTGGGCGGATGCGCCGTGCTGACACAGGTCCTTTACCGGTATCAGGTCAACCGCGCACGTGTGCCGTCCCAGTGCACAGTCCAGGATGATTCGCACCGGTCCGGTGGGATCTCGAAAACCAGTACAGCCCACGGAAACCACGTCGTCACTTGAACAGATATGGCCGCACAATACGCCCGATCGGACGTCTCGAACAATATGAAACCCTGAAGGGGTGGAGTCCCGTATAGACGGCCATACATATCGCCGTTTTGATTCTGATGAATGTGCCGGTGCGTGCGCAGCGCTGGGCCTTGGCTCATCACTACCAGACGGCTGGTCCTCAGGTCGACACGACCAACTCTGGGGCGGTGGGTCAGGCCGGTGGGGTGCTGTTGACGACAACGATCGCGGCCTCGGGGTTGGGTCCGGCGATGTCGGATGCGTTGTCCGTCTGGCGTAAGCCGCTGGCGGTCCATGACCCGGCCAAGGTGGTCCTGGATCTGGCGGTGACGTTGGGTGGGGACTGCCTGGCCGATGTCGCGTTGTTGCGTGGCGAACCGGGCCTGTACGGAGCGGTGGCCTCGGATGCGACGGTCTCGCGCACCATCACTGCGCTGGCCGGCGACGCCCCAGCGGCGTTGGCTGCGATCGATGCCGCCCGGGCGGTCGCCCGCAATCGGGCTTGGAAGGTGGCCGGTCGCACGCCCCGGACCACGGTGCCAGCGCGCGGACGCCGTTGATCGTGGATCTGGATGTCGACGCCACTCTGGTCACCTCGCACAGCGAGAAGGAACATGCCGCACCCACTTTTAAGAAGGGCTTTGGCTTTCACCCGTTGTGGTCGTTCGTCGACCACGGCGCGGCAGGGACCGGTGAACCGCTGTCGGTGCTCCTGCGCCCGGGCAACGCCGGTTCCAATACGGCGAGCGACCACATCGTGGTCATCAAGGCCGCCCTGGCCCAGCTGCCCTCACACCGCCGGGGCAAACGTGCCGGCCGCAAGGTGCTGATCCGCACCGACGGCGCCGGGTGCACCCATAAGGTCGCGGCCTGGATGAGCGGTCAGCGCCTGTCGTACTCGGTCGGATTCCCGTTGCCCCACAACACGTCCGACCTGTTGGAGCTGATCCCGGCCGGCGTGTGGACCCCGGCCTACGACGCGCACGACCAGATCCGCGACGGCGCGTGGGTCGCCGAGCTGACCGCCCTGTTGGACTTGACCGGCTGGCCGATCGGGATGCGGGTGATCGTCCGCAAGGAACGACCCCACCCCGGCGCGCAGCTGCGGATCACTGACGTCGACGGACACCGGGTCACCGCGTTCGCCACCAACGCCGCATCCTCCCAAACCGATCACATCACCGCGTTGGCGACACACGAAAAACACCGCCCACCCAGTGAGGCTTCGCCTCTGACCGCCAAGGTGCCGGTCGCCTTGCTCTGTAAGGCTGCGTTGTCACATCCTCGCGCAACCGGCCCCGCCGAATCCGGACACCACAAAATTGCCGTGCCGATCACCGGGACGTCACTCTCCCGGCCGGCTCACGGCCATGTTGTCCCAGACCACCCTCGCTGCGCTGAAATCCCGACTCACCAGAGACGGACCGGTCGCCCTACGCGACATGGATGCCTTATGCATCAAGGGTTGGAGCAAGATGTGACCCTGTCACGAGCCTGCTCCGGAAGTAGCCCAACGTCAACCGAAAACTCAAGATCAACGGCGGAGTTTGGGACACCAAGGATCGCTAGCGGGACCTTCCTGGCTAGTTGGATCATGAACGGTTTCGGCTGACCCGTCACGGGCCCTGATTGTGGCCGTGACCTGCAGATATGCGCGTGTCGGTGCTGGATGTTGGCCTTCCGATAGTGTATTACCCATATATGCCTTCGCATTGTGGGTAAGAAGCGTGGGAACCAGACCTACTACTACCTGGTGGAGTCCGCCCGGGTGGACGGCAAGCCACGGATCGTGGACCAGCAGTACCTCGGCAGCGCCGAGGAGGTGATGGCCCGGCTGTCCGGCGCCCCGCAGGGCAGTCCCACCCGGACGCAACACAAGCAGTTCGGTGACCTGGCCGCGGTCTGGGCGATCCTGGGCCGGCTGAAGGTCATCGAGGCGATCGATGAGGTCTGCGGCCCACGACGCGCCGATGCGGGAGCATCGGTCGGGACCTACCTGGCGCTGGCGACGTTGAACCGGGTGGTGGAACTACGCTCGAAGCTGGGCTTCGCCGACTGGTGGGACACCACGGCTGGGCCGCGGTTCACCAAGGTGCCGGTCGCCGCCACCGACCATCGTCGGTTCTGGGACGCCATGAACGCCCTGGACACCGACAAGCTCGCCCTTGCTGAGCGGACGATCAGCACTGCGATGGTGACGGAGTTCGGGCTGGACCTGCCCGCGTTGGCGTTGGACATGACGAACTTCGCGACCTTCATCGACAGCACCAACGACCGAGCCGACCTCGCGCAGCGTGGTCATGCCAAGCAGAAACGCAACGACCTGCGGCTGGTCGGTCTCAGCCTCGTGGTGACCCGCGACGGGGCGATCCCGATCGTCAGCCACACCTACGCCGGCAACCGGCCCGACGTCACTCAGTTCAGTACCGTCCTGGGCGAGCTCACCACCCGCTACCGCACCCTGTTCGACAACCACGAAGACCCTGGTGCTGGTGTGGGCGTGGGTGAGCAGTCATCGCCGACGGTGGTGTTCGACGCCGGCCAGAACAGCGCCGGTAACTTCGCGCACCTGACCGAGTCCGGGTTGCACTTCGTCGGATCCCTGCCACCGAGCGACTTCCCGGACCTGCTCGCCCTACCCGCCACCAAGCGCCGCCCGGTCGACCCCGAGAAGTTCCCCGGGCTGAGCGCCTACGGCACCCGCGCGATCGTGTTCGGCACCGACCGACGGGTGGTCCTGACGCACTCGGCGACCCTGCACGCCAAGCAGTCCCGCGGCTTGGACCAGACCATGGCCAAGACCCTGCGGGGCCTGACTGAGCTGGCCGACACCCTCGCCCGTGGCAAGACCCGCCGGGACCGCACCGCGGTGCTCGCCGAGATCACAAAGATCACCCGGCCGCGCTGGGTCAACCGGGTCCTGAGCACCACCCTGACCGGCCAGACCCCAGCCGAGATGCGGCTGAGCTGGACGATCGACAAGACAGCTCGCAAAGCACTGGAAACCGAGCTGTTCGGCAAACGGCTGCTCGTCACCGACCACGATGACTGGACCATCGCCGAGGTCGTCGCCGGCTACCGCTCCCAAAACGACGTCGAGTCAGGGTTCCGGCAACTCAAAGACCCGCACCTGGTCGGGTTCTCCCCGATGTTCCACTGGACCGACCCCAAGATCCGGGTGCACGTCTTCTACTGCGTCCTCGCCCTCGCCGTCGCGCACCTCATGCGCCGCGAAGCACAGCACGCCGGCCTGAACCTCAGCGTCCGCGAACTCCTCGCCAACCTCAGCGGTATCGAAGAAACCGTGCTGCTCTACCCCACCGGCAACAAAGGCCGACCCCGCGCGCAACGCATCCTCACCGACATCGACCCCATCCGGCTGATCGAGGGCGGCTGGGCAAATCCCATTCGCGATGACGCGCATAGCGTCACGTCGACGTTGACACTTTTGGGGAAGTTGCACAACGCCTGCTCTGCCCTCCTGAGGCGCCGGTTCTCAGGGTCGACTGCGTGTATTTCGACGCCACCAACCGACCCCTCGAACTCGCCACCAGCCACTTTGATCCTCAGCACTACTCCTGCCGAGTGCGGCTGCGTCGCCACCATGGCTGACCGCGCCTGATTGCAGCAGGTAGCGCGCCCTTGGGGCGCCACTGAGGCACCGTGAGTGGGGCGCCACTGAGGCACCGTGAGAACTACTGAAAATGTCTGTGAAATGTACGGCCAATAGTCGCTTAACGACTCCTGTTTGTCTACCATGATGGTGGCCTGCATCTCTCTCAATATGGCTCAGTCCCGGTTCGGCGGCCTGCTCGGCGGCGAAAAGGGGCACTTGACAGGCTCATTTCGTGGGTGCAGGCTGCGAGCACGCAAATTTGGCCGTGCATTTCATCTGCCTGACACTCGGACTGCATCGAGAGTGGTCTTGACGGCGCTGGACACGGCCCACGACAGCCAGTGGAGGCAGTTCATGGGAAACGGAACCACCGTCAGCATCCTTCCGTGTGGAGCTATGACCGCAGATTTGACCTGGCTATTGCTGGCGCCCGGACGCGCCATGCGCAGCCGTCAGGACAAGCTCAAGCCGCCGGAGTGGACCGATGTGCCAAGTCACTGCGTACTTGTTGACACGCCCGAAGGCAAGCTGCTCTGGGACACCAGCTGCCCCCGAGACTGGGAAGACCGATGGGGTCCGACCGGGCTGGGGGAATTCTTCCCCTACGACAACGTGTCCGAGGACGAGTACCTCGACTCCCGGCTCAAGCAACTCGGCCTCGCGCCCGGCGACATCGACTTCGTCGTTTTCTCCCATTTGCACTTCGACCACGCCGGCAACGCCCAGTTGTTCAAGGACACCAACGCCAAGCTGGTCTGCAGCGACGTGGAGAAGGAGTTCGCGTTCGGCTTCGAAGGCGCTTACAGCGGGGCGCACCTCAAGGCAGACTACGAGGGACTCGAGTTCGAGACGGTCTCCGGTGACGTCGACTTCCTTCCGGGAGTCAGCTTCATCCAGACTCCCGGCCACACCGCGGGCAGCATGTCCATGCGCATCGACCTGCCCGAGACAGGGACCATGATCTTCACCGCGGACGCCGTCTACCGGGGCGAGAGTTACGGGCCGCCGTCGGTCCCAGCCGCGATCGTCAACAACCTCGAGCAGTGGTTCTCCTCCGTCGAGAAGCTGCGCGGCATCGCCGAGGAATCCGACGCCACGATGGTCTTTGGACATGATCCTGAGCAAATCAAGAACCTTCGCGTGGCGCCGACCGGCAGCTACCGCTGACATCCGCCTGCTTGCTGCTCAACCCGTACGACGTCCCACTTTGATCCGTTGCATATCCCACACCATTCTGGAGCGAACAGTGAGTGTTGATTCATCCGTCGAGCTGACCGAGGAGACCATCTTCACCTGGGGTGCGCCGCCGCTGAAGTTTGGCGCAGGAGCCGTCGACGAGGTCGGGTTCGAGATGACCCAGTTCGGCTGCAAGCGCGTCCTGATCGTCACCGATCCCGGCATCAACGCCAGCGGGATCCCGTCGCGTATCGCTGAGTCGCTGACTGCGCACGGTATCCAGTCGGAAATCTTCGACGGTGTGCACGTCGAACCCACCGATGACAGTATGGACAAGGCCGTCGCATATGCCCGTGAGCAGGGTCCGTGGGACGGTTTCATTGCCGTCGGCGGAGGTTCGGCGATCGACACCGCCAAGGCCGTCAACCTGATCACTACTGACGGTGGTGAGTTGATGGACTACATCAACAAGCCCATCGGCCGAGCGGTGGCGCCGCGTGGCCAGCTCAAGCCGTTCATCGCGATTCCCACCACAGCCGGTACCGGTTCGGAGAGCACGGCGATGTGCGTGCTCGATGTGCTGTCGATGAAGGTGAAGACCGGCATTAGCCACTGGCGCCTGCGTCCTAGCCTGGCGATCATCGACCCGCTGCTGACGATGACCTTGCCGCCGGAGGTCACTGCCGCGACGGGCATGGACATCGTCTGTCACGCCGTCGAGTCCTATACTGCCCGCTGGTACGAGAGCTTTGACCGCAAGAAGCCGGAGGATAGGGTGACCTACTGCGGGTCCAACCCGGTCTCGGATCTGTGGTGTGAGCGCGCGATACAGCTCGTCGCCAAGTCGTTCCGCACCGCGGTTCACAACGGCTCAGATCTGGAAGCCCGAAGCGACATGATGATGGCGGCGACCTTCGCTGGTATGGGTTTCGGCAACTCTGGTGTGCACATCCCGCACGCCAATGCTTACCCGATCGCTGGCATGGTGAAGGAGTACAAGCCGGCCGGCTATCCGCAGGATGAGCCCATGGTGCCTCACGGGCAGTCGGTGTCGCTGACCGCGCCGGAGGCGTTCCGGTTCAGTTTCCAGAGCGCACCCGAGCGCCACTTACGCGCCGCGGAACTGCTAGACCCGCGCAAAGATAAGCTGAATGACCCGTCCGAGCAGTTGCCGGGCGCACTCACCGACCTGATGCGCGACATCGGGATTCCCAATGGTATCGGCGCGGTCGGCTACACCGAGGCCGACATCCCCGATCTTGTCCCCGGGACCATGAAGCAGCAGCGCCTGCTGGCGACCTGCCCGCGGCCAGTGAACGAAGAAGATATCGCGAACATCTTCGCCCACTCGATCGAGAACTGGTGATCCTGCATGCCGATGTATGACTACCGGTGCGCGGCCGGTCACTCGTTCGAGCGGATCGCGCCGATCAGTGCAGGAGCGTTGCAGGACTGCCCCGCCTGCGGGGAACCCAGCCCCAAGGTTCCCTCGGCCGTATCACTGGTGGGCTCCGCCAGCCCGGGCCTGTCGATGGAGCAGATGCCGCAGACGTGGAAAGGCACTTACGGCGCTAACCGTGAGTACGTCGGGCAGTTGCGCCGCCAGTGGGACGGACGTCAGAAACTCGAGGAGAAGTACCCGGAGCTGAAGGGCGACCGTCGCCCGATCCTCGCTCACGAAGGCCGCTACCACGATGCGCCGCTGCGGGCAGGCGACGCTGCCGCTTCTCCGACATCGGCCGCAGATCACGGCCATTCCCACGGCCCCGGCCATTCGCACTCGGTCGGTGGCCACGCCGCTTCTGGTGGTTTAACCGCGGAAGGCGGGGCGTGACGAGCACGGCCGCTGATCAAGTTATTGCTGCACCACCTTCCGCTGAGCGGACTCCGAGTGCTCTAGATCTCGACCTTCGTGGCCGCGCCCCTCGCGGGTATGACACTGCCCCAACTCGGCGCGGCGGTTGTGCGCATCGATCCCACCCGTGGGGCACCGAACCACCGGCACTGGCCTCTGACAACTAGCGGCGCCAGCCTCTATTGCGATCTCGAAAGGACTTCTGAATGATTACGCAGCGATGCCTGATCGGTGGAACCGACGTATCGACCGCCGAAAGCATCGACGTATTGGACCCCTCGACCGGGGAGTTGTTCGCCAGAATTGCCCGCGGCGGCGCCGCCGAGATCGACCAAGCCGTCACCGCGGCCCGCGCGGCGTCAGAGATCTGGCGTGCCAAGAGCACTCAGCAACGGTCAGCGGTGCTGCGGCGCACCGCCGAGTTGATCCGCCGCGACAGAGACGAACTTGCCGTCCTGGAAAGCCACGACACCGGCAAGCCGCTCACGCAGGCCCGAGCCGACACCGACGTCGCGGCCCGCTACTTCGAGTACTACGCCAGCGTCATCGAAGCCTTCTTCGGCCACACCCTGCCCGACATGGAAGGCTTCATCGCCTACACTCGGCACGAACCGTACGGCGTCACCGGTCACATCATCCCGTGGAACTACCCGCTGCAGATCGGCGCCCGCACTATAGCGCCAGCGCTGGCCGTCGGCAACTGTCTCGTCGTCAAGCCGGCCGAAGACGCCCCACTTAGCGTTCTGCGCATCGCCAGACTGGCGCTAGAGGCCGGTCTTCCCCCAGGCGCACTCAACATCGTCACCGGCTACGGCATCGAAGCCGGCGCGGCCCTCGCCGCCCACACCGGGATCGATCACCTGTCCTTCACTGGGTCCGTTCCCGTCGGCGAGACGATCGCCAAGGCCGCAGCCGAGAACGTCATCCCGGTCGCGCTCGAACTAGGCGGCAAGTCACCCAACATCGTATTCCCCGACGCCGACCTCGACGCCGCTGTTCCAACGATCGTCCGCGCCCTGCTGCAGAACGCCGGCCAGACGTGTTCAGCCGGCTCCCGGCTGCTCGTCCACGCCGACGTGCATGACGAGCTGCTCGACCGTCTGGACGGACTGCTGAGCAAGGTCCGCATCGGCCCTGGCCCTGACGATCCCGACCTCGGCCCGCTGATCTCGGCCAAGCAACTCGGCCGCGTGACCGGCATGGTTGAAAAAGCCAGCGAAATCGCTGAACCCCGTATCGGCGGACTCGGGCGCATCGGCGTCCCGGACAAGGGTTTCTACTTCCCGCCCACCGTTTTCGACAACGTCGACCCGGCATCGGAGATCGCCCAGGAAGAAGTCTTCGGTCCCGTCCTGGCCACCACCGTCTTCCAGAACGAGGACGAGGCCATTGCGCAGGCCAATGGCACTGAGTACGGGCTCATCTCCGCCGTTTGGACCTCGAATATCGATACCGCCAACCGGATGGCCCGCGACGTCAGGGCCGGGCAGGTGTACATCAACACCTACGGCGCGGGCGGCGGTGTCGAGTTCCCGTTCGGTGGATTTAAGAAATCCGGGTACGGGCGTGAGAAAGGCTTCGAGGCGCTGACAGAGCTGTGCCAGATCAAGACCGTGGTGATGAAAGTCCCGCGATGAACGAACCCACTGCTGACACGGACGCACCGGGGGCAGGCCTAAATCTCCTGCGCGGGGTCCGGCTCATCGACTTCGCTCAGGCGCTGTCGGTCCCCTTCGACACAATGATGTTGGCCGACCTCGACGCGGACGTCATCAAGGTCGAGGCGCCCGTGCAGGGCGACGATACCCGCCATTGGGGGCCGCCCTTTGTTGGCGCGGACGAGGCCTACTTCATGTCAGTCAACCGCAACGAGCCCAGCGTCGCGCTTGACCTCAAACAGCCAGTCGGGCTGGCCGTAGCCTGCCAACTCATCGCCACGGCCGACGCCGTCGTTGCGAACTGGCGCCCCTGTACCGCCGCCCGGCTCGGGCTCGACCCGGACACGCTGCGGATCGACAACCCAGACCTGGTCATCTGTTCCATCAGCGGCAACGACCAGATCGTGCAGGGCACGTCCGGGGTGATGTCGGTTGACCGGCCTTGCCGGTCAACCGACCAAATCGGGTGTGCCCGCCGGCGACATCGCCGCCGGCATGTTCTCGGCCACCGCGATCGTCGCCTCGCTGTACGGGCGGCGCGAATCCGGACGCGGACGTGATCTGGACGTCAGCATGCAGGACAGCCTCATCTCCATGCTCACCCATCAGGCCGCCCGCTACCTGGCCACCGGCCAGTTTCCCCCGAAAGGACTACAACAACCGCTCCACCATTGCGCCGTACGGGATGTTCGATGGCTACATCAACATCCGCGTCGGCAACGACGGACAGTTTCAACGAATGTGCGGTGTGCGAGACATGCCCGAGCTGGGGCCCGACGAACGGTTCCGTACCAACTCTCAGCGCCTGACTCACAAGTGGGAACTGCTGGCCCTCATCGGCACGCGGCTGCGGACTTTGACCGGACCCGAGCCGATCGACCGACTCAAGCAGGGCGGTGTACCAGTCGGCGCGTTTAACGACCTGGCCAAAGTGCTCAACGATCCGGAGGTACGGCGACGGCAGATGGCGCTGCCGATCGAACGGGATGGGTACGGCAGCGCCAAGGTGGTGAACGGACCGTGGATAGTCGATGGCTGCATCTCCGCGGTGGACCGTCAACCACCGCGACTGGGGGAGCACACTGAGGAGATACTCGCCGAGTTCCTCGAGACATCCGGATGCCGGGCATGACCCCTCAGACAACCAGCGCTGCTGAACGGGTCGATATCGCGGACGCGCTGCGCATGGCCGGGATCAGCGAGGTCGACGACAGCTCACGGCGCCGGGCCGAATACACCACCGACGCGTCGAACTACCGGGTCGTCCCGCGGGTAGTTGTCTTTCCCCGGCATACCGACGAGGTTGCCGCCTCCATCGCGGTGGCCCGCGAGTTCGGCGTACCGATCGTCCCGCGTGGGGCAGGGACGTCCATCGCCGGCAACGCGATCAGCACCGGCATCGTTCTGGACTTTTCCCGTCACCTCAACCGGATTCTCGCTTTGGACCCCGAGGCGCAGACCGCCGTGGTGGAACCGGGCGTGATCCTGGATGCGCTGCAGGCCGAGGCCGAGCCGCATGGGCTGCGGTTCGGGCCGGACCCATCGACGCACGCCCGTTGCACGGTGGGCGGGATGATCGGCAACAACGCGTGCGGATCGCGGGCGTTGGCCTACGGTCGTACAGCCGACAACGTGCATTCACTCGATGTTGTCACCGCCGACGGAGTGGCGTTCACCGCGCGGCGTTATGGCCGCGGCGGGCTTGCCTCGGCCACCGGTCCCGAAGCTGTAGTCCTGGCCCGGCTGGCCACCACCATCAACGCGCAACGTGCCTTGATCCGCACTGAGTTCGGCCGGTTCGGCCGACAGGTGTCGGGCTATTCCCTCGAGCACCTGCTGCCCGAGAACGGCACCGACCTGGCACGCATGCTGTCCGGCACCGAGGGCAGCCTGGCCGTCATCACCGCGGCGACGGTGCGGCTAGTGCGGGCGCCGAGGTTCGCCGCGCTCGCAGTTCTCGGCTACCCGGACATGGCTGCCGCCGCCGACGCGGTGCCGGCGCTGTTGCCGCACGGTCCGATCGCGTTGGAGGGTCTGGACTCCCGCATTGTCGACGTCCTGCGCCGCCGCCGCGGCGACGCGGCCGTGCCCGACCTACCCCGGGGCGAGGGGTGGCTGTTTGCCGAACTACCCGGGAAGACCCAGGTCGAAGCCGAGGCGGCCGCCCAGTCGTTGGTGGCCGACGCGGGTGCGTTGGAAGCGACGATCGTTGTCGGGTCCACCGCAGCTGCGCTGTGGCGGATTCGGGAGGACGGCGCCGGGTTTGCCGGGCGTTCTCCCGCGGGGGCACCCGCCTGGCCGGGCTGGGAGGACGCCGCCGTTCCACCAGCGCAGCTGGGCGCCTACCTGCGCGAGTTCTTCGCTCTGCTCGAGGAGCACGGCCTAGACACGCTGGCCTACGGCCACTTCGGTGACGGCTGCGTGCACGCGCGGATCGACTTCCCGTTCACACGCCAACCCGATCGGATGCGCGAGTTCGTGCTGGCCGCTGGCAAGCTCGTTGCCCGGCACGGCGGCTCGATGTCCGGTGAGCACGGCGACGGACGCGCCCGCGGTGAGCTGCTCAGCCTGATGTACACACCCGAAGCGCTCGCTCTGCAGGCCGCGGTCAAGGACATCTTTGACCCGTCCGATCTGCTCAACCCGGGCGTGATCGTCCGCCCGGCGCCCCTGGACGCCGACCTGCGGGTCCCTGCGGCGCAACCCCTGCGCAGCCAGCTCGCTTTCGCCTATCCGCACGACAACGGCGACTTCAGCATCGCCGTGCACCGCTGCGTCGGCGTGGGGAAGTGCCGCGCCGACACCACTGCCAGCGGTGGGGTCATGTGCCCGTCCTACCTGGCCACCAAGGACGAAAAGGACTCCACCCGCGGTCGCGCTCGGGTGCTGCAGGAGATGGCTAACGGCACTCTCATCGACAAAGGCTGGAAGTCGCCCGAGGTACACGAGGCGCTCGATCTGTGCCTCTCCTGCAAGGGCTGCTCGTCGGACTGCCCGGCCGGGGTCGACATGGCCACCTACAAGTCCGAGGCGCTGCACCAGAAGTACCGACGCCGACTGCGCCCCGCGTCGCACTACCTGCTCGGCTGGCTACCGCGGTGGGCGAACCTTGCCGCGTCGATGCCACGACTTGTAAACGCGATCACCGGGTTCGCTCCGCTCGCGGCGGTAGCCAAACGGGTAGGTGGCATCGACCAGCGTCGGACGCTTCCGCAGTTCGCCACCCGCACCTTCCGCTCGTGGTTCGAAACGCGGCCTACGACAAGCAGCGGTGACGAGGTCGTGCTGTGGGTGGACACGTTCACCGACCACTTCTTGCCCTCGGTCGCGCAGGCCGCCGTGGCGGTGCTAGAGGACGCCGGGATGCAGGTTCAACTGCCGCCGGGGAGGGCCTGTTGCGGCTTGACATGGATCTCCACCGGGCAGCTCGACGGAGCCCGTCGCCAGCTACGGCGCACTCTCGACGTGCTCGGCCCGGCGCTCGCGAAAGGTACGCCGATCGTCGGCTTGGAACCCTCCTGTACCGCCACCCTGCGCTCAGATGTGGTCGAGCTCCTGCCTGACGACCCGCGCGCTGCACTGCTGGCCGGATCTGTGCGCACGCTGGCCGAGCTGCTGACCGAACGTCCGGAGTGGGTGCCGCCGTCACTCGCTGGCGTTGACGCGGTCGCCCAGCCGCACTGCCACCAGCATGCGGTGATGGGCTGGCAGGCCGAAGCCGCACTGCTCGCCGACGCCGGCGCGAACGTGAAGGCGGTCGGCGGCTGCTGCGGTCTGGCCGGGAACTTCGGGGTCGAACGCGGCCACTACGACTTGTCGGTTGCGGTAGCCGAGATAGCGCTGCTGCCGGCGGTACGCGCCGCGACCAGCGACAGCATCGTGCTGGCGGACGGGTTCTCCTGCCGCACCCAGCTCGACCAACTCGCCGATCGCGGCGCCATCCACCTCGCCGAACTGCTCGCCGCACATCTGTCTGACCGTGGGTAGCCTGGGCACGCAAAGCAAGCGGCACGAGATCGGTTCACTGAGGCCGTCCCCACCGAACGTCCAGCACCGGCCGCAACCACATACGATGGCTGAGGCCATGTTGGCTTCGGACTTGACCGGGCAACTCGGGTCGAGGGCGCTGACGTAGGACGCCCGTGACCTCGTGATCATGGCTGTTGTCAAAGACAGTTTCTGATCAAGTGAGGCCACGGGCTTGTCCCAGCGTACGCACGTTTGTCATGTTCAAAAGGGCTCGGTATCGGATGCCTCGCGTCTGCTCGACCTGGGCGGCCTTGCGGTCGACCGGATCGAGTCGGACACGTTCGGAGGCCGGGTGGTGCACTTGGTCACCGTGGACGAGTGCGCGTCGGCGTGCCCCAGCTGTGGGGTGCTGTCCGTGTCCCTCAAGGGCTTGGTGTGCACCCGGCCGCGTGACATCCCTTACGGGACAAAGGGTTTTGCGGCTGATCTGGCACAAACGGCGATGGCGCTGCAAGGAACGGCTTTGCCCTCGGGCCTCGTTCACCGAGTCGCTGCCCGCAGTCCGCAGGCGCTCGAGGCTGACGACGCGGCTGCGGACCGAGCTCGGCTACGCGATCGCCGAGCAGGGCCGGGTCGTATCCGAATCCGCAGCCCACTACGGCGTGGACTGGTCCATCGTGCACGCCGCCTTCGTGGCTCGTGTCCAGGCCCCGCTGGCGGCACCACTGTCCCCGGTGAAGGTGCTGGGCATCGATGAGACCCGCCGCGGGAAACCGATCTGGGCCCAGGACCCGGACACGAAGCGGTGGGTGCTGGCCGCCGACCGGTGGCACACCGGGTTCGTGGACGCCGCCGGCACCGGCGGCCTTCTCGCCCAGGTCGAGGGCCGTACCAGTGCCGCCACCATCAAGTGGCTGAACGCGCAGCCCGAGCCCTGGCGGGCCGGGATCACCCACGTGGCCATCGACCTGTCCGCCGCCTACGCCAAGGCGGTACACGAGGCCCTGCCGGCCGCGGCAGACCACTACCCAGCGACTCACGCCTCGCGGCCCGCTATCTGGTGAGCCGACAGGTCATCCGCCGGGCTTACTAGCCGCTGTAACGGTTCACATACCCGAACCGGCTCGCCGGTCTCGGATCTAGACGGTATGTATGTGCCCGCTAACCTTGCGGGCCGGGGCCTCGCTCACACAGTCTCGTGGGTTACCGAGCAGGCTCCTGTTCGGCAGTGCCTACATGTGTGGGAGGCCCCGGTGTGTGGGAGGCCCCGGTGTTTACCGAGCGTACGAGTGTTGGTCTGGATGTGCACGCACGATCGGTCGTCGCAGCGGCGATCGATGGCGTCACTGGTGAGGTGTTCCGGGCGCGGTTGACGCCCGGCAACGAAGAGGTCATCGACTGGGTCCGGGCGCTGCCGGGGCCGTCGGCTGCGGTCTACGAGGCGGGTCCGACCGGGTTCGGGTTGTCCCGGGCGTTCACGACGGCGGGGATCAGGTGTGAAATTGCGGCGCCCTCGAAGATCCAGCTCGAGCTCGGCATCACCACGGTCAAGTTCTTCCCCACCGGAGGTCCCGGCCGGGACCTCCGGTGGGGCTGCCGCGATCGCTGCGCTCGCAGCCCCGTTCGGCGACGTCCGGTTCGTGCCCACCGGCGGGGTGGGACCCAAGAACCTGGCCGAGTACCTGGCCATCCCCGCGGTCGCGGCCGTCGGTGGCTCGTGGATGGTCCCTCGCGACCGTGTCAAGGCCGGCGATTTCACCGGTATCCAGCAGCTGACGGCCGATGCCGGTGCCCGCGCTCGCGCCAGCAGCTGACCTGCGCCCCGCGGATACCGCCTCACTGACCAGAGCAAGGAGTATGACGATGGCTGACTTGAGCATCCGCCCCGCATCCGAGTGCCGCTTCGACGCGGTGTCCCTGGGTGAGGTGATGCTGCGCCTGGACCCCGGTGAGGGGCGGATCCGCACGGCCCGGTCCTTCCGGGCCTGGGAGGGTGGCGGGGAGTACAACGTCGCCCGCGGCCTGCGGCGTGCCTTCGGGCTGCGCGCCGCGGTCGTCACGGCGTTGGCGGACAACGAGATCGGGCGGTTGGTTGAGGACCTCATCCTCACCGGCGGCCTGGACACCTCGTTCATCCAATGGGTGCCCTACGACGGGATCGGGCGCGTGGTGCGCAACGGGCTGAACTTCACCGAGCGCGGCTTCGGCGTGCGCGGGGCGGTCGGGGTCTCCGACCGCGGGCACACCGCGGCGTCCCAGCTGGCGCCCGGGGACGTGGACTGGGACCACTTGTTGGGGCAGCTCGGGGTGCGCTGGCTACACACCGGGGGGATCTTCGCGGCCCTGAGCGAGTCCGCCGCCGAGACGGTCATCGAGGCGGTCACCGCGGCGAAGCGGCACGGCACCGTCGTCTCCTACGACCTCAACTACCGCCCGA
>Ga0208080_1000404_pt1 | contig 21727 bp, 18 predicted proteins | sample NGESurdeep092012_3_FD_184476 | JGI IMG/M metagenome (GOLD analysis project Ga0208080, IMG submission 184476) | Arctic peat soil microbial communities from Barrow, Alaska - NGEE Surface sample 210-3 deep-092012 (SPAdes) | ecosystem: Environmental > Terrestrial > Soil > Wetlands > Peat ...
CTACACCCGCATCGACTACACGCGCGATTCCGATACGCTGACGCAGGTTCGCTACCACTACAGCGGACCGGTGTTTTACGTCGCGCTCGCGTTCTGAATGCGGAGCGATCCTATCGAGCCGCGCTCATACAAGCTCATCGGCGTTCGCGCCTTCAAGTAGACTGGCGGCCACCGCATCGAGGAGGATCACGTGACGACGCACCGATTCCCGCCTGCGGTCTGCGCAATCGCTTGCGCGGTCACCGTCATTCTCGCGGGTTTTGCCACCGCATCCGCACAGAAGACAGAGCCGGCTCCCGCCGCCCCCGGCCACGCCGCGCACGAGAAGCACTGGGCCTACGAGACGACCGACGAGACCGAAGGTCCCGAGGCCTGGGGCGCCCTCCCGGGCGCAGCCGCCTGTGCCGTGGGCAAGAGCCAGTCGCCCGTCGCGCTCGCAAGCGCGTCGGCGACTGCCCGCGATCTCCCGAACCTTACGTTCGCCTACGGCGCCGTCCCGCTTCGCGCGACGAATAACGGCCACACGGTGCAGTTCGATGCCGCCGGGGCGGGCACCGTGACCGCCGACGGCGTCACGTACACACTTTCCCAGTTCCACTTCCACGCGCCCTCCGAGCACACGCTCGACGGTCGGCGTTACCCGATGGAGATGCATCTCGTGCACCTCGACGCCGCGGGGAATGCCGCGCTCGTCGTCGGCGTGTTCCTCGAGGAGGGCGCCGAGAACGCCGCCCTCGCGCCCGCGTTCCACGCTCTGCCCCGCGCAGCGGGCGAGACCCTCGCGCCCGCTGGCGAGCGCATCGACCCTTCGCGCCTCCTTCCGAAAGACCGTATGTATTTCGCGTACTCGGGGTCGCTCACGACGCCGCCCTGCACCGAAGGGTTGAAGTGGTACGTCCTAAGGACGCCCGTGACGCTCTCCGCGGTGCAGGCCGCGGCCTACGCATCGCTCCCGCACCTCGCTCACAGCAACCGGCCGGTGCAGCCCTTCGGCGAGCGGAAGGTGCTCCTCGACACGACCCCCTGACGATTCGAGACGGGGCTTTCTCAGTCGAACTCGCGGTGGGGCGCGGACTGATCCTGTCCCACGCGCCCGACCGCGATGTCGGAGCGGAAGTAGCTCTCGCCGCGCACCGGGGAGCCCGCGAGCCGGTGGAGCATTCCGATCTGGCCGGTGTGGGTGAAGGCGTCGGCGACGGGGCCCTGGAAGAGCTTGTCCTCGGTGAAGCCTGTGGGCAGCGGCGCCCCCGAGGCGAGATGCCGGTCGAACGCCTCGAGGCCGGCGAAGAACCGCGCGACCTCCTGATCCCACGGAAGCGGCGTCGCATCGCGCCAGACCTGCGTAGAGAAGGGCGGAAATCGCCACCGGATGGTGCTTTAGGGTTTTCCCAGCTCGTCCAGGACCATCCGGACAAGTCCGTCCCAGGGGTCTCCCTTGAAAACCCCGTCTTCGGTCCTGAGCTTTCCCTTCGGCGTGAGCGTGGAGGGCTCCTCGGCGTGTCCGAGAATCCAGACCGGAAAAAAGCTCTCGTCCAGCTTCTCCTGACCGGCCCAGTCCTTCAGCGTGCGAATGTCGGCGGCGGCGGTGAGGAGAGCGGGCTCGACCCGTGCGGCGAGAAGCCCGATCCAGCAGCGGACGGTCCGGCGATTCAGGTCGGCCTCGAAGAGCCGCATCGAAAGTCCGGCCGCCTCGACGAGCAGCGGCTCTCCCGCCCGACGCGTGACCGTGAAGGCCGAGCGCGAGTCGAGCCTCACGTCGTAGACGGCGGTCGAGGGATCCGGTTGGGACCGCCGGACGAGCAGGCGCCCTTTCTTCGGACCTTCGAGCACCGTCACGACCGTGGTCCCCGACGGAGAGGTCCGTGTGGCCCGGACGATGAAGGCGCTCGCGGCACCTCCCTCCACGAAGACGCGGGTCATGCGCACGTCGGGCGGCGGAGCCGGCGCGGACGGCGCCGCCAGGGCACGAAGCAGGAGAAGCAACGGAAGCGTCATCATGGTCACGTTAGTAGAGCGGTATTCCCGCGAGCATCTCCGGAGCCTCGGTCGCGGAGCGCCAGGATCCGTCGGCAGGATCGAGAGGCTTGCCTTGCGGAGCCTCGAAGGTCAGCCCTTCGGACGACGGGGCAAACGTCTTTCCCGGGAATAGCGTCTTCAGGATCTCGAGCGTTCCCGCGGGAAGCGACCGCGCTTGCGAGGCCCGAAGGACGATCTGAACGGACCGTTCGATGAGGTCGCGATCCGACGGACTCAGGGCCGTATCCAGGAATTGCGTGATCCCCATCCGCACCGTGGGAACTTCCAGATCCTCGGGTGCCACCGGAAGCTCCCGTGATCCCGCATGCAGGAAGGCGAAGGAGCCGCCGCACGCGTTCGGACGGCTCAAGTCGGGAGTGGCCGGGCCCGAGCCGCGAACGAATATCTCGACGGCCGAACGCTCGAGACCGATGCGGCTCCAGGGCTGCGGGTTTTCGGGATGCCTCGGCTCCAGCGGCTTGTTGATGCGCTCGAAGATGAGTCTCTCGCCGGACGCCTGCTGGACGAGCAGCATCTCCCTCTCGGGCCAGAGGTCGCCCGCGAGGTCGCGGCGAGAGGGGTCGAGGACGAGCCTCACGTAGCGCAGCGTCGCCACCAGCGTGCGATCGACGCCGGCTCCCCGGCGGACCACGTCGTACGAGACGTCGTCGCGGATATACCCGCGGCGGGGCAGATCGTCGAAGAACCCGTCGGCTCTCGCGAGGCTCGTCAGAAAAAGTGATGCCACCGCCAGCGAAACCCGCGGTCCCGTTCTTACGGCAGAAGGCATCGCCTTCAGTATGCCAGCGTTCTCCGCGCCGCCTCGAGAACCTTTTCCGTGTTCGGCAGGATCGCCCGCTCGAGGATGCGGTTGAAGCCGACGGGCGTGAAGGTCGAGCCCACGCGGTCGACCGGGGCGTCGAGGTACCCGAAAAGCTCGGACGTGATTCGCGCGACGATCTCGCCGCCGAAGCCGCCATGCACCTTGTCCTCGTGGACGACGAGGGCGCGGGACGTCTTTTTCACCGAGGTGGCGATGGCGTCGAAGTCGAGCGGCACGAGCGAGCGCAGGTCGAGCACCTCGACGCTCTTTCCATCCTTGGCGAGCGCCCCGGCCGCTTCCAGCGCGAAATGCACGGGCGTGCCATACGCGACGACCGTGAGATCGGTGCCTTCGCGGCGGCGCCGGGCCTTCCCGAACGGCACGGCGAACCCCGCAGGAACGTGCGCCTTGGCCTTCGCGGAGTTGTAGAGGAACTTGGGCTCGAGGTAGAGCGTGATGCCGCGCGAGCGCATCGACGTGCGCAGGAGGCCCGCGGCGTCGTCCGCGAACGCGGGCACCACGATGCGGATGCCGGGCAGCGTCGCGAGCCAGCCCTCGATGTTCTGCGAATGGTAGAGGCCGCCGCCGATATACCCGCCCGAGGCGATGCGCACGGTGACGTTCGGAACGAACTTTCCGTTCGTGCGCCAGAACTCGTGAGACATCTCGACCATCTGCTCGGCCGCGGGCCAGAAGTAGTCGGCGAATTCGGCGCCTTCGACGACGACGCGGATCTTGTCGTTGAGGCGCGAGAAACCGTCCGCCGTGCCGAGGATGAAGTCCTCCGCGAGGGGGCCGTTGAAGACCCGCTTCACCCCGAACTCCTGCTGCAGGCCCTTCGTGACGTTGAAGATGCCGCCCTTCTCCTTGTAGGCCACGTCCTGCCCCCAGAGGTACGTGTCGGGGTTCTCGCGGAACATCTCCTTGAGCGTGCCGTTCAAAGCCTGAATGAGCGACATCTCGGTTGTCGGTTTCCCGTCGACCGTTTCCGGCGTGAGGGGCGTCGTCGCGAGGCCGTCGCCCTCGGGCACCCATGGCTCGGGCACGACGTGCTCGAAGATGGAGGCGGGGTCGGGGTCCGGCGCGCGGCGGGCGCGGTCGGCGGATTCTTCATAGGTCTTCCGGTTCGCGTCCTCGATCGCGGCGATCTCCTCCTCTGAAAACGCGCCGCCCTCGACGAGGATGCGGCGAAGACGCGGGAGCGGATCCAGCGCCCTCGCGGCGGCGAGCTCCTCGGGCGAGCGGTACAGCTCTTGCCGGTCGGAGTTGGAGTGCGAGTGGATGCGCACGCACTCGGCATGTACCAGGGCGCAGCCCGCGCCCGACTTCACGAACGTCACGGCCTCGCGCATGGCGCGCAGCGAGTCGAAGAGATCCTTGCCGTCGCAGTGGATGATCTTGACGTTCAAAAACCCTGAGAAGTTGTCCGACGCGAAGCGGTTCGCGGTCTGGTCGCTCTTCGGAACGGCGATGCCATAGCCGTTGTCCTGCACCACGAAGACCACGGGCAGCTTCTCGCGCGAGGCGCCGTTGACGGCCTCGTAGAAGTAGCCCTCGGACGTGGACGACTCGCCCACGGAGCAGAAGACGACCGCGTCCGACCCATAGGTCCTGAGCGCGCGGCCGAGGCCCGCTGCGTGCTGCGCGTGGTTCGACACACTGGACGAGACGTTCTGGATGTGGATCTCGGGTTTCGCGAAGTGGTTCGACATGTGCCGGCCGCCGGAGGCGACGTCGTCGCGCTTGGACATCCCGTTCAGCAGGATCTCCTCGGCCGAGAGGCCGGCGGCGAGGCAGGTCGTGAGGTCCCGGTAGTAGGGGAAAAGGTAGTCGTATCCGGGCCGGAACGTGACCCCGAGGGCGACCTGGATGCCGTCGTGCCCCGCGCTCGGCGCGTGATACGACCAGCCGAGGCCCTGCTTGAGGTAGTTCGGAGCCTTGTCGTCGAGGAGCCGGCCGAGATGCATCAGGGCGTACCAGCGTCTCAGCTCGTCCCGGCTCGCAGCGAGTCGCGCGATCGTCGCGGCGGCCTGGGACGGCGAAGCGCCCGCGGCTGTCAGGACACCCGGTTCGGCCATTCCACCACTCCTCCAAAAAGGGGTCTCTCCGGGGCTTGGGGGGCGCCTGCCGGAGACGGAATCTCATCTTACCGCTTCGGATAGAATCCGCCGTCCCGCAGCCTCGGACGCTTTTCTCCGGGGGAATCTCGCTTGGCGGGCCAGGAGAACGATCCGTGCCCCAGACCCTCATCGCCCGGTCCGTCGAATCCGCCGAGTCCGCCGACCGCAAGACATTCGAGGCCGCCCTCGCGGCCGATGCGGCCACCCCGAAGAAGAAACTCCTGGAAGGGCAGGTCGTGAACGGCGTCATCGTCGGCATCACGCCTGACATCGTGCTCGTCTCGATCGGCGGCAAATCCGAAGCGCTCATGGACCTCAAAGAGCTCGAAGGCGAGAAGGTGGGCGACCGGATCGAAGCGGTGGTCGTGAAGGCCGGCCCGGACGTGCGCCTCTCGCGCAAACTCGCGGTGGGGCATCGCACGAAGGCCGAGTTGCGCGCCGCCTCCGAGGCGAAGATTCCCGTCGCGGGGAAGGTCATGGCGCGGAACAAGGGCGGCTTCGAGGTGATGATCGGAGGCGCCCACGGCCTCCGCGCCTTCTGCCCGGTCTCGCAGATCGACCTCGGCCGTCACGAGGAGCCCGCGCTCGCGGCCTACGTGGGGCAGACGTACGACTTCCGCGTCCTCGAGTACTCCGAGGACGGGCGCCGCGTGGTCGTCTCTCGCGCCGCGCTCCTCAGGGACGAGCAGGACGAGAAGGCCGCCCTCACGCGCGAAAAGATCGCCGTGGGAGCGGTCTTGCCCGGTCGTGTCCGCTCCCTCACCGATTTTGGGGCGTTCGTGGATCTCGGCGGCGTGGACGGGCTCGTGCACGTCACGGAAATCTCGCGACGCCGGGTCGCACACCCGAAGGATGTCCTCGCCGTCGGACAGGAGGTCACGGTCAAGGTGACGAAGCTGGCCGACGAGGGCAAGCGCATTTCGCTTTCCATGAAGGAGCTCGAGGCCGATCCGTGGCAGACGCTGCCGGAGCGCTTCGCTCCCGGCGCATCGTTCACGGGCACGGTCGTCCGCCACGCGGATTTTGGCCTCTTCGTCGAGGTCGAGCCGGGCGTGGACGGCCTCGTGCACGTCTCGGCGCTGCCGCCCGGTGTCGCACTCAAGGATCCGTCCGTCGCCGACGGCCAGACGGTGCAGGGCTGGGTGAAGGAAGTCGACCCGAAGCAGCGTCGGCTGTCGCTCTCGCTGCGCGAGGTCGCGACGTCGAATCCGTGGGAGGGCATCCAGGAGCGCCATCCCGAAGGCTCCGTCGCGTCAGGCGAGGTGGAGGGCGTCACGCTGTTCGGCGTGTTCGTGCGCCTCGAGCCCGGTCTCACGGGCCTGATCCCGAACTCCGAGTCCGGTGTGCCGCCCGGCACGGTCAGCCGCCACTTCGCTCCCGGCCAGAAGGTCGAGGTGAAGGTCATCGGAGTCGACACCGCCAGGAAACGCATCTCGCTCTCGGCGTCGGGCGCGAAGGCGGAGGCGGACCGCGGCGAGCTGAAGAATTACCGCGAGGAAACCGCGAAGCGTGAGAAGGACGCGGTGCCGTCCGTCTCCGGCTTCGGAACCTCTCTTCTTCAGGCGCTCAACAACCCGAAGAGCAAGCAGAAGAAGGGCTGATCCCGGCGGCCGAGGCGGGCCGCTCGCGGGCGTAGACTTCCGGCTTGGTCGGAGCGTGACGATCCTGCGGCGCCTCACCCGGTGGGCCGGAGCCCATCTACAGGATCTGGGGCTGTCGCTCCTCCTCGTCGTTTTCGCCGCCGCCGTCTTCTGGTTCTTCGCGCTCTTCGTTCCGGACCGGCGGCAGGCGGCGATCGACGGCTGGCGGCGGGAGCTCTCGGCGCGCGCGGACCACGGGCGCGATCTCCTCGAGCGGCGCATTCTCGACGTGACGGAAGACCTGTCGTTCTTCGCGAGCTTCCCGTCCGTTCGCGGGCTCCTGGCCGCGGGCCTCTCCGAGGAATCCGCGGGCGCCCATGCCACGCATCTTCAAGCGATCCTGCCCGATTTTCGACACCACGTTCACCAGATATCCGTCTCGACACTCGACGCGTCCGGGCGAATCCGCGCGTCCGACGGAGGTTCCGCCCCCGGTGCGGCAGCCCTGGCGGTCGCGATAGAGGCGATTCGTTCGGGCGCCCCCGGAGTGGCTCTCGTGCGCGAGCCGAACGGCGTGACGGGCCTCGCCTGCGCGGTGCCGGTGACGGGCGACGCAGCCGGCGCCGGGCGGCTCCCGATCCTCGGAGCCATTCTCGCCGTGGGCGACGCCTCGACTCTTCTGTTCGATCTTCTCGATCGGCTGGTGGCGACCTCGTCCGGCGAGGCTCTGCTCGTCCGCAAGGAGGACAAAGACATCCTTTTCCTTTCCCCGCTCCGGTTCCGCCCAGATCCGCCGCTTTCGTTCCGGCTTCCGCTCGCGACCGCCGGTTTGGCCGCCCGCGCGTCGCTCTCGGAAAAGAGCGACTTCCGCGTCTTCGCCGACTACCGCGGCGCGACCGTGTTCGCCGCCATGCGACGACTGGAGAGCGCGCCCTGGGGCCTCGTCGTCAAGGTCGACGAGGACGAGGCGCTCGCGGCGTTCCGGAAAGACATGCTCCAAAAGGGAGTCACATGGGGCGTGCTCTTCCTCGCGCTGTCCGCCGCGGCCTTCGGCCTCTGGCGCGCGCTCATGATCTCGAACGAGGTGAAGCTCGCGCGGAGCGAGGCGAATTTCCGAAACCTCTTCGAGCAGGCGAACGACGCCGTCTTCATCGTCGGCCGGGACGGGAAGATCCGCGACGTGAACCGCGCCGCCGAGGAGAACTACGGCTGGAGTCGCGAGGCGCTCGTCGGGCGCCACGTCGCCGACCTCAGGCCCGAGGACCAGCGGGACATCGCGCGGGCGAACTTCGAGGCGGCCGATCGGGAGGGGCGCCTCGTCTTCGAAAGCGAGCACCTCCGGGCCGACGGAAGCCGCTTCTCGGTCGAGGTGAGCACGCGGCTCGTGGACATTCCGGGAGACCCCGTCCACCTGGCCATCGTGCGTGACATCACCGAACGCAAGCGGGCCGAAGCGAACATCGTCACGCTCAACGCCGAGCTGGAGGAGGCGCTCGCGTGGCAGCGGCAGATCTTCGAGGGCTCGCAGGACGCCGTGTTCGTCAGCGACGAGCAGGCGCGGTTCGTCGCCGTCAACCACGCCGCGACGGAGCTGACGGGCTACTCCCACGAGGAGCTGTTGGCGATGGGGATTCCCGACCTCCACGACGAGCCCGACCTCGCGGCGTACCGCGCCTTTCATCGGCGCATCCTGGATGGCGAACGGATCCTCTCGGAAGCACCGATCAAGAAGAAGGACGGCGGGAAGGTGGCCGTCGAGTTCAACAACAGCCTCGTGGTCATCGGTGGCAGACGCTTCATGCACACGGCGGGCCGGGAGGTCACGGAACGCAAGCAACTCGAGTCCCAGCTCGTCCAGGCACAGAGAATGGAAGCCATCGGGCGGCTTGCCGGAGGCGTTGCCCACGACTTCAACAATCTCCTAACGGTCATTCAGGGCTACGGCGAGCTGGTGCGCGAGTCTCTCTCCGGAGACCCGCGTCACGAGAGCATGGAAGAGCTCCTGAAGGCCGCCGGGCGCGCGACCTCGCTCACGCGGCAGCTCCTCGCCTTCAGCCGCAAGCAGGTGCTCGAGCCGAAGATCATGCACCTTGGCGAGATCGTGCGTGAGACGGGCCACATGCTCGAACGGCTCATCGGTGAGGACATCGCGCTCGCGCTCGTCGTCTCCGGGGATCTCGCGACCGTGAAGGCCGACCCGGGCCAGATCGAGCAGGTCGTCCTCAACCTCGCCGTGAACGCGCGGGACGCGATGCCCAACGGAGGCCAGCTGACGGTTTCCGTGGGCAGCTTGACGATGGCGACCCCGCTCGACGGGTTCCCCGATCAGCTTCCGGCCGGCCGTTGGGTTCTCATGACCATGGAAGACACGGGCTGCGGAATGGACGCGGAGACGCTCTCGCACGCGTTCGAGCCGTTCTTCACGACCAAGGAGCGCGGCAAGGGAACGGGGCTCGGGCTGTCCACCGTCTACGGAATCGTGAGGCAGAGCGACGGCCGCGTTCAGGTCACGAGCGTTCCCGGGAGGGGGACGAGCTTCCAGATCTATCTTCCGCGCTCCGACGAGAAGACGATCTCGGGCGCTCACCCGAGCGTGGGCTCGAGCCTTGGGACGGAGACCGTGCTCGTCGTCGAGGACGAGCCGGCGGTCCGGAATCTCGTGCGAACGGTTCTCGAGCGTAAAGGGTACGTCGTGCTCGTCGCCCAGGACGGGGCAGCCGCGCTCGATCTCGTCGGTAAGCACACCGGCGTCATCCATGTCCTCCTGACCGACGTCGTGATGCCGGGAATTAACGGGCGCGATCTGGCCGCGCGCGTGAGGGCGCGCCGGCCGACGATCAAAGTGGTGTTCATGTCGGGATACACCGCCGACATTCCGACGGAGCTCGGCACGAAAGGCGGGCCGGCGTTCCTCTCCAAGCCGTTCAACGAGCGGGCCCTTACGTCGAAGCTCCGCGAGGTTCTCGACACGCCGCCGGCCTGAGCCGGATGCCGCGCGCGGCGCGGCCGCGTGGTAAGGTCCACAAGGCTCTTTTCATCGTCCTCGAGTCCCCTGAAAGTTTGCGACCTCCGGGGGGCGAACGTGAGGCGCCCGTGCGCGCATCGCGTGAAGAGGGAAGCGGGTGAGATTCCCGCGCGGCCCCCGCCACTGTGACCGGGGACGCGCCCGGCGAGATCCACTGGCAGCGAAAGATCGGTCCCGAGGGGCCGGTCGCGCTACCGGGAAGGGGCCGGGCGCGGACGATCCGGGAGCCAGGAGACCTGCTCGAGGAACATCGTTTTTCGCAACGCCTTCTCCGGGGCTCGGGAAGTCGCGGCCGTTCCGGCGTCCTGCCGGAACGCCGCCGCCTTTCCGATGGGAAGGCGGAGCCAGTGGAACGGAGGTGTTCCATGGTGTCCCGTGTAGTCTTCGCCCGGTCGTCGTGTGTCCTTCTCTTCCTCTTCACTGGCCTCGCGCCCTGCCTCCTCGCGCAACCATCCCCGGCGCCGGGGGCCGCGAAGCTCGCCGCCGACGTCGTCGTCTCGGCCGAGGCCGAGCCCGAATCCGCCGCGTCCCTCGGCGTCGCCGCGACGGTGATCGATGCCGCCGAGATCGCGGCGTCGAAAGCGACGACGGTCCTCGATCTCCTGCGCACGGTGCCGGGCCTCGACATCGTGCAGTCCGGCGGCCCCGGCACGGTGACGTCCCTCTTCCTGCGCGGAACGAGCTCCACGCAGACGCTCGTCCTCGTGGACGGCGTCCCGCTGAACAGCCCGTATTTCGGCGGCACCGACCTCTCGGCGTTGTCCGTCGCGAACGTGGAGCGCGTGGAGGTCGTGCGCGGGCCCTTCTCGGCGCTCTACGGCTCGGAGGCGATCGGTGGCGTCGTGCGGGTCTTCACGCGAAAGGGCGCCGCGAAGGGGGAGGTTTCGGGCCGCGCGACGCTCGCGCTCGGAAACGTGTCCGCGAAGGAGGCCTTCGCGGAAGTCGCGCTGGGCTCCGGGCCGCTGACGGGCTCCGCCGGATTCCGGCGCACGCTCACGGACGGCGAGCTTCCGAACGAGTTCTTCGAGGCGACGAACGTGTCCGGCAGCATCACCGCGGCTCTCACGGACGCGCTGCGGGTGGGGCTCGTCGCGCGTCGCGACGAAGGTCGGACCGGCATCCCGTTCTCCTCCGGGACCGCGACGCCGCACCGCACGACGACGAACGAGACGACGACGTTCGAGGCGCCGGTCTCGCTCGCCCTCTCCACGAAGTCATCCGTCGAGGCGTCGTTCCGGTGGGTGAAGGACAGCCCGACGTTCTCGGATCCGGACGCCGTCTTCACCTCGTCCTCCACGGACGCGCGGCGCGCCGGAGCGCGTGTCGCCTTCACGTCGATTCTCGGCGCGCAGCGGCTTACCGCAGGCGCCGACTGGGAACGCACGCTCGTCTCGAACGAGAGCAACTTCGGCGTGGCTCTCGAGGACGCATCGACGCGCACGTTCGCGCTCTTCGCCGAAGATCGCGTCGCCCTCGCGGGCGAGCGGCTCGTCCTGACGGCAGGCGTCCGCTGGGACGACCACAGCGCGTTTGGCAGCGCCGTGAGCCCGCGCGTGACACTCGCGTGGCGCGCCACGCCGTCGCTGAAGCTGCGCGCGGCGGCCGGATCCGCGTTTCGCGCGCCCTCGACGGGCGAGCTGTATTACCCGTTTTCCGGCAACCCGTCGCTCCGTCCCGAGAAGTCGAACGGCTACGAGCTGGGACTGGAAAAGACGCTTACGGGAGGCGTCGTCGCGGAGATCTCGGGTTTCTGGAACGACCTGAGGGATCTCATCGACTACGACGCCGCGACGTTCACGAACCAGAACATCGGGAGCGCGCGGACGCGAGGCGTCGAGGTGGCTCTTCGGACGCCCGTCGGGGTGCGCTCTTTCGTGCGCGCGTCGTATACGTACCTCGACGCGAAGGACCTCGACACGGACACGTTTCTCTTGCGGCGCCCGCGGCATCGCGCCTCGGCGACCTACGCGACGACGTTCATCTCGGGAGGCTCCGTGAGCCTGACGGCGATGTGGGTGGGAGCACGCCCCGACCGGGACGCCACGGACTTCACGGTGCTCGTCGAGAATCCGTCGTACCTGAGAATCGACGCGGCGCTCACACTGCCGCCGCTCGCCCTCTCGCTCGCGCCGTTCGTTCGCGTGACGAATCTCCTCGGGCGCGATTACGTCGAGGCGAGCGGCTTCCCGGCGCCTCAACGCCGCTTTCTGGCAGGGCTCGAAGCGGCGTTCTGAGCGTTTTTGGCTGCCGGTCTAGGGTTTCGGAGGGAAGCCGTCGAAGAGCTTGTCGACGGCTTGCTGCACCTTCTCCTCACGCGTCTGGGGCGACTCGTCCGGGTCCACGACGCGCGACGCGCTGCCGCGCCAGACGAGCTCCTTGGCCTTCGTGTCGACGAGGTCGACCATGAGCGTGCCGACCGGGATTTGCTCGACGCGGGCTGTCGTCCAATACGGGCCGCGCCAGCGCCAGCCCCAACCCCAGCCAGAGCTGAAGGTCGTGACCTGCGTCTGTCTGTGCGTGCGCGTGTGCAGGACGACCCACAGATCGGGTGTCCCGCCCGGAGCCTCGGAATATCCGCGCGAGGACAGGGTTCTCACGATGGCCGTTCGGACTCTCCTCATTGCGATCGGACTCTGGGCCTCCCGGACGTCCTTGAAAGCGAACGTGTGATAGGAGGAGAAGTTCGTGGCGCGGTCGTAGTCCACGTGCGTCTCGATGCTCGAGCAGCCGGCGAGAAGCAGGACAGCGAGAAGCAGGGGTGTTTTTTTCACGGAACTACCTCCACCGGGGAGACGTGCAAAAGGCTTGCCGGGTTTACGTGCTTCCGATGGGGGACGGCGTCAGCGAGCGGCCTGGGCGAAGGTGTCGCAGGCACCTACCTGACCTGTCTGGAGCCCCCGCGTGAACCACTCCGTGCGCTCCTTCGACGAGCCGTGCGTCCACGACTCGGGGTTTACGCGCCCGGTCGTAGCCTTCTGAATCCGGTCGTCGCCCACGGCCGATGCGGCCGCGAGGCCCGACTCGACGTCGCCCTTTTCGAGGATGTTCCGCTCGCTCGTCGAGTGCCCCCACACACCGGCGAGGCAGTCGGCCTGTAGCTCCAGTCTCACCGAGAGCTGGTTCCTCAGGTTCGGGCGATCTTCCATCGCACGATGCACCTTGGCTTCGATTCCGAGCAGCGTCTGCACGTGGTGGCCGAACTCGTGCGCGATGACGTAGGCCTCGGCGAACTCTCCCGAGGCGCCGAAGCGCGAGCGCAGCTCGTCGAAGAAGCCGAGGTCGAGATACACCTTCTGATCCTCCGAACAGTAGAACGGGCCCCTCGCCGACTCGGCGAAGCCGCAGCCCGAGCGCGTCACGTCACGGAAGAGGACGAGCTTCGCGCGCTGATAGGTTCCGCCGAGCTTCGGGAATTCCTTTTCCCAGGTGCGTTGGACGTCCTCTATGACGAACGAGACGAACTTCACGCGTTGCTGGTCCTCGGCCGACTGCGAGACGGGCGGGCCGGAGTGCGTGGTGTCGACGGCGGGCGGTCCGCCGGAGTTGGTGTCGAGAAGCGCGAAGAAGTTCTTCCTGAAGACGAGGCTGAGGATCGCGAGGAGGATGATGCCGCCGCACCCGAGGCGGAAGCCTCCACCTCCAAAACGGGATCCTCCGCCCTCCCCGCGTCGGTCCTCGATGTCGGGACTGACCCCGCCGTCTTCGTTCCAGCGCATCGGCGTCTCCTCGGCGGCGATCCTACCCTCACCGCGCTCGTTTGACCGCACCGCGGCCCGGTGCTACCTTTCGCGCTCTCTCCGGAACCCGCGTGGGGCTGTAGCTCAGTTGGGAGAGCGCTTGAATGGCATTCAAGAGGTCGACGGTTCGATCCCGTTCAGCTCCACCATTCTCCAGTTCTGGCCCCTCTGGCCAGCACATCGAACGGCGATCTCAAAACGACTGAAACACTTCCGTCGGTGATCGTGTAGTTCGACACCATCGTTTTCAGCAATCGAGCCTTTTCTGAGGGATCCTGCGTAACGTACAACGTGGGCGCGACTTGCAGGAGTTCGACAGGCTTTCGCGCCGCAGCGAGAAGGTCGGCCTTTGACGGGGCGTTCTCGATCGACTGCAGCTCGCCGTTGATCTCGGCGAGCTCGGCCTGCCAGGCTGCGCTACGTTCGCGCCAGAAGTCCTCGTCGATCTTCCCGAGGAGCTTGTCCTCGTAGGCCCTCGCCTGAAGCCCCTGGAGGGCCTTCCTGCGCGACACGAGGCGCTTCAGCGCGACCTCGTCCATCCCTTGATCGTGGAGCTTCTCGATTTCCCCGAGGAGCCACTCGGAGACAGCCTCGCCGATCTGGAGCGAGGAGAGGATTCGCAGCGTCTCGTCCTCAAGGACCTTCTCCGGATAGAAACGCTTGCAGCCTTTTGTGCCGGCGCAGCGGTAGTAGACGTAGCGAAGGTCGGGCGTGGAGGGCACATCCGCGCGGCACAACCTCTGATAGACCGCAAACGGAGCTCAAGATGGCGAAACATTCTCAGGAGGCCGACGCGAGGAGACGGGTCGAGAAGCTCGAAAAGCTAGATCCGAACCCTCTTCTTCCAGGAGGCGCCCCGGATGACCCGCGCCTGGCTCTGGATTTCAGCGAGAACCGGGACCTCCCTGCGTTCCCTTCTACGCGTCCGTCTTCACGCTGATAGCAGGTGACCAGATGATTCGGGACGGCAGCAACTACCGGATCCCGAAGCGGGACGTGATCTCGTCCACGCAGGTTCTGCTCCAGACGGGCAGGCTGAAAATCGCCCGTTCACTCCCTCATGCGGCGCTTTTGGCCCGAGAACTCGTCAACTTCCGCTTCAAAGTGGGTCAGGAACGGTCCGAAGACGTCCTCGACTGGCGCGAAGGTCCGGACGACGATCTCGTCCTGGCGCTCGCGATCGCGGCGTGGGAGGCCGAGCGCAATCCCGGGCTGGGGTCGTACGTCGGATACGGCGTTTTGGAATCGGCGGGGTGGAGGCTCTGAGGCCCGACCGGATCTATCGCTGGAGCTTTCGAGCAGCCGCGATTGCAGCCTCGGCTCCCTTTGCGGCCCTGAGCTTCTTGACCTGCGCGCGCTGGGCGGCCGTGAGCAACCGAATGGCGCCCATGTACTGCCCCTGCACCCGCATTGCGGCGCGACGCTTCGCGCTGATTGGGCCTCGCCGGCCTGAAGCCGGCCCCTTCTCGCGACGTGGCGCCACGGCGGGCTTTCTGGCCTCGGACACGACCGTGTGCCCCCGATCAGTGCGAGGGGCGCTAACGCCGCCTTCAGCTCGGCCAGGTTGCGGTCAGGTCGTCGAGAATCGCGAACAGATGGCGGGCCATCAGTACCTCCGAAAGTGATCTTCCCTGATCAGGTTAGGAAGGGTAGCAGGAGCCAGCCCCGAATCTCGGCCTCGGCTTCTCATGCAAGTCCGTGCTGCCCGCTGTCCGTGCTCCTCGCCCGGCCCCGATGCAGCCCCACTCCAGAAGACGCTTTCGGCGGCCTCGGGGTCGGGTGAGTGAAAGCCGAGTGACGTCCAGAGCAGCGGCGGCGAGACCCGCTCCGTTCGAAGCGGTCGTATAATGCTCAATCATTCGAGGTAGGAAATTGAGCACGCTCAAGAACAGGTCGGGCTCCTGGGACGGCGAGGAACGCTTTCGGCTGCTCTTCGATCTGATCCCTGACGTTCTCTGGGCCCTCGATCTCGAGACGCGGAAGTTCACCTACTTCAGTCCGTCGGTCGAGCAGCTCCTCGGCTACACGGTCGAGGAAGGCCAAGCCGTGACCCTGGACGACATCCTGACGGCCGAGTCGCGCGAGTTGATCTCGAAGGCGTTGCCCGCGCGCCTGGAGGCCTTCCTCGCCGGAAACTCGGCGGTGATCGACCACATCACCGAGCTCGAGCAGATCCGCAAGGACGGCTCCACGATGTGGGCCGAGCTGAAGACGCGTTTCATCCACAATGACGATGGCGGGGTCAGCGTTATCGGCGTCTCGCGCGACATCACGAAGCGCAAGCGGGCAGAAGAGGCGCTGCGGGGTCTCGAGCACCGCTATCGGTCGCTGTTCGAAAACATGCTCGAGGGATTCTCATACTGCCGGATGCTCTACGACGAGCACGACCGCCCGGCGGACTTCGTCTACCTGGACGTCAACGCCGCCTTCGGCCGGCTGACGGGACTCGAGAACGTCATCGGCAGAAAGGTGTCCGACGTTCTTCCGGGCATCGGGAAATCGAGTCCGGAGCTGTTCGAGAAATATGGCCGGGTCGCGCGGACAGGGATTCCCGAGAGATTCGAGTTTGATTTCAAGGCGCTGAAGCAGTGGCTCTCTATCTCGGTCTACAGCCCGGCGCGGGACCATTTCATCGCCGTCTTTCAGGACACCACTGAGCAGAAGGAGCTCGAAGCGCGGCTTCGCCATTCACAGAAGATGGAAGCCATTGGGCAGCTCGCCGGGGGCGTGGCCCACGACTTCAACAACATGCTGGCCGTCATTCTCGGGTTTGGCGAGCTCGCGCTCGGCAAGGTCGAGCCAGAGAATCCGCTGCGCGCTGACCTCACCGAGATGATCCACGCGGCGCAGAGATCCGCCGACCTCACGAAGCAGCTTCTCGCTTTTGCGCGCAAGCAGCCGGTGTCGCAGAGCGTCGTGGACCTGAACGTCCGCCTCGCCTCGCTGCAGAAGATGATGGGCCGGCTCGTGGGCGAGGGCATCGCCGTCCGGTTCGTGCCGGGTCCGGATCTCTGGCCGGTGCTGATCGACCCCGCCCAGGTGGATCAGATCGTGGCGAACCTCGTCACGAACGCCCGGGATGCGATCGCGAACGTCGGCACGATCAGCCTCGCAACCGCGAACGCGACGATCGAAGAGCAGGGAAAAGGCGGAATCTTGCCGGGCGAGTACGTGGTGCTGACCGTTACCGACAGCGGCACCGGAATGGACGAGGCCACGAGAGAGCGCATCTTCGAGCCGTTCTTCACGACCAAGCAGCACGGCAAGGGCACGGGACTCGGCCTGGCCACCGTGTACGGAATCGTGAGGCAGAACGGAGGCTTCATCGACCTCGCGAGTGAGCCCGGCACCGGAACCACGTTCACGATTCATCTGCCACGTGCCGTGGCCACGGCCGAACCCCCGGCCGAGATGAAGAACGCCGGAGCGCGTACCGGCCTGGAGACGATTCTCGTCGTCGAGGATGAGCCGCAGGTCCTGTATCTCGCAAAAAAGGGGCTCGAACGGAACGGCTACACGGTGCTCACGGCGGGGTCACCTGCGGACGCCATCGCGCTGTGCCGGGATCACCCTGGCTCGATCCACGTTCTCGTTACCGATGTCGTGATGCCTCTGATGAATGGGCGCGATCTGAACGCGCGGCTGCGCGAGATGCGGCCGGACCTGCGCACCGTCTTCATGTCGGGCTACACCGCGAACGTCATGGCCGACCGCGACCTCATTGAAGAAGGGTTTCTCTTCGTCCAGAAGCCGTTCTCGCTCGACGCGCTCGCACTGAAGGTGCGCGAAGCGCTGGGTTCGTGACGGGCATCAAGTCGAGTCCGTGGAAGCTCTGCGCTCACGGAAGCCCTGGTAGGGTCGCCGCACTCTACCTGCTTGCATGCGGTGCGTTCGCTACGATCAGACGACGCGCCTCCCCCGCAACCTATGCCTTCAAGAGGGTCTCGGGCCGCTCGCTGGCGGGGATGTCGGCATCCTAATGGGCTAATTTCCGGGCGAGCGCGATGGCAGCCTCGGCTCCCTTTTCAGCCCTCAGCTTCTTGACCTCTCCGCGTTGGGCCGCCGAAAGAGTCCGAATAGCGCTCATGTATTGACCCTGAACGCGCATTGCCGCGCGGCGTTTGGCGCTCACCGGGCCTTTCGTGCCTGAAGGCGTCACCTTCGCGTCACGTGGCGCCGTGGCGGGCTTTCTGGCCTCGGCCACGACCGTCCCCCCGATCAGCGCGAGCGGCGCTAACGCCGCCTTCAATTCGGCCAGGTTTGCAGTCAAGTCGTCGAGAATCGCGAATAGATGACGGGCCATCAGTACCTCCGAAAGTGATCTTCCCTGATCAGGTTAGGAAGGGTAGCAGGAGCCACAGAGTCACGAGAATTCGAACCATCTTTGCCTTGCCTTTCCACCCCCCCTTGAGCCTCATGTCCCAGAGGCGAAACGCCTTCAGGAGGACCCGATGAACAAGACCGAAGCCCGCTTCAGCAACCGCATCTACCGGGCGGAGCTGAGCCGCACGCCCGTGGGAAGCCCGATCGTGAAGATCGTTCCAATCAACCCGAAAGGGCTGAGCGCGCATCACCGTCAGGTGGCGGCGTTCATTTACGACCTCGCCTCCGAGATGGAGAAGCGGAGCGAGGCGCTCGACGCGCGCTGGGTCATTTCGGTGGAAGCCTGGAATGCGCGCGTCATGGTCGAGCTGGCCAGCGAGAGCGAGGCGAAGGCTGCGGACGAGTTCCTCGCGCAGGTCCTCACCGATCGGAAGCTCGCGTGAGCGGGGCGAACGCGATGAAGAAGGGCGTCGTCACCTTCCTGCGGCCCGATGTCGAGGCGCACACCGACCCAACGCGTGTGATCGGCCGCTGCACGACCTGCGACAGCGATGAGCACCCCTACTTGCGCGGCTACGAGGTGGTCGTGGTCGCGGTGCTGAAGAACGCGCTTCGGATCGAAGAGTACGAGTACCTCACTACCGAGGACGCGGTGCTCGCCGCCGGCGGCGTCGGCCCGGACGACCGCGTGGAGGTCGGCGTGATTCTGCCCAAGGAGGGCTTGTCGTTCGTGACGAGCGATCCACGGGCGATCGATCTGGAAGCGTTCCGTTTCCTGGCGCATGGTCGCGCCAACTAAGAACAGAAGGAGGACGAGTATGTCGAAGAAGCAGAGTGACAAGGCCACGAAGAAGCGGGTGAAAGCGACTGCCAGCTCCACGGCGAAGAAGTCCACGAAGAGCAAAGAGACGTCGGTGGCGCCCGCAACCAAGACGGCGAAGGCGCTCGCGCCCGACCCGCGCCTGCCCACACTGGGGACCACGATCGAGAAGCGGGACCGCCACGGCGCCGTCCGCTGCAAGTGCACCGTCGAAGAGGGCGGGATTCGCTATGCGGGGAAGGTCTACACGTCGCTTTCGGGTGCGGCGATGGCTGCCGCAAAGGACCTCGACCTGAAGAACAAGACCCAGAACGGCTACATCTTCTGGGGCCTCATCAAGCCGCCCCGTCCCGCAAGCGATCCGCTGGTCGCCCTCGAGCGCGCGTGGGAGCGCTACCGCGACCGTGTCGAGACGCTGGTGAAGGAGGGCGTGACCGAGGAGAACCGGGGCAAGGTAGCCGCTGCGCTCGGCACCTTCGGCCCCTCCACGGAAGAGAACCCCGTGCGGCATGACGACCCCGAGTTGGCCGGTCCTGTTCAGTACCGCCACCATGTGCTGGACGAACGCGAAATCCCCCTTCATCTTCGGCGGGATGCCGAAACGGAATCTGCCGTAGGCATCGTTCTCGGCGACTTCCCGGCCCCAATCCTTCAGAGAGAAGGGGGGGTTCGCTATGACTCGGTCGAAGACCATCAACGCCCCGTCCTGAACGAGCTTCGGGTCTCGGATCGTGTCGCCTTTTTCTATCCGGGCGTCCGGTAGGCCGTGGAGGAGCATGTTCATCTTGCAGATGGCCCACGTGCCGAGGTTTTTTTCCTGTCCGAAGAGGCTCAGGTTTCTCGAATTACCGCCCTTTCGTTCAATATATTTCGCGCACTCGATGAGCATGCCGCCAGAGCCACAGGTGGGATCGTGGATTCGCATCCCTTCCGTCGGGGCGAGGAGGGAGACGATAAGTTCGACGACCTTTCTGGGGGTGTAAAACTCGCCGCCTTTCTTTCCGGCATCGTCCGCAAACTGCTCGATCAGGAATTCGTAGGCTCCCCCGAGCATGTCCGGCTCGGAGAGATTCGAGTTTCGTAAGTTGATCCGGGAAAAATGCTGGACGAGACGGAGGAGAACGGAATCCCGGTTCTTCGCGTCACCGAGTTTTCGCTCGTCGTTGTAGTCGATCCCGGCGAGCACACCTTCCAGAGTCCGAGAATTCGAATCTTCGAGCGCCGCGCAAGCTTTGTTTAACGCTTCGCCGACGTTTGTGGCGACTTTCTGAAGCTCGGACCATCGAGCGCGCTTCGGGACGAAGAACTGGTGTTCGTCCGGATCTTCAGGATTGAGTTTTTTCGCCCGGAGATCCTCGCACTCCTCCTCGAACCGGTCCGACAGACGCTTGAGAAAAAGCAGACCGAAGATGAAGCTCTTGTAGTCCGACGAGTCGATGGAGCCGCGCAGAATGTCGGCGGCGGACCAGACGTAACGCTGAAGCTGATCGCGCGTCAACTGACCGGTTAGGGGCAGTTCGGGCTGTTCGGTGCCGTTCTTGGCTCGGTTTCGGCTTGGAGGAACAGGGCGGACCGACACCGGTGAAACGAGTGCCGGAGGAACCGCTGAACTGGCTAGTCTTTCGATCAGGACGGCCTTCTCCCGCCCTCCGTCGTCCAGATCGAGGGTCCGGCAGAGTTCCTTCAGCCGGTCCCGCGAGAACGCTTCCAGTACCGCCGCGAGTGTGGCCTTGTGGGAGGCGGCAAGAGCCTCGACAAGCTGATCCTTGACCCGGCGTCGTCAGAGGTCAGTTCGAACCGCTCAACGGCTTCCGAGAGTTCGTCGCGGGTAAGGGCGGCGAGAACGTCACGTTTTTTCGGCATGGGGTGGCAGCGAGTCTAGAGGATTAATCGGACGAATAATGTCTTCGGGGCGGGCACTTCATTGCCGCGTAAGAGCTGTCGTCCAGAAAATCCGGAGGCAGACACAGCGGCGCCAGTCTCTAGCGATTCGACTCACCGAGGTTGCGAAAGCGCTCGGCGAACGCGAGAAGGGTCTGGGGGCTTGACAGGCGTCTCGTCAATGAAGGCCGCCTAGACTCGGCGGTAACCGAGATCGCCGCTCGGCTCGAACCTCACCCCGACGCCACGATGCTGCTAACGGCGGTCAGCGAAGCGGTCGAACGGTATGACCCGTCAAGGGAAGCCGCGATCCTTCTGGAGGTCGCGAGCGGCTATCAGGTGCTGATCCTCAGCCCCAAGGGATACGACTATGTCGGCGGGCTTACGTTCGAAGGGTACGGGCTCTTAGGGCTTGTGAGGCCTTAGGCTTGCGGCTGGCGCCCGTCTTCCGGCGTCGCGTCCGCAGGTGCCCCGGCCTCCGCGCCGGGATGGAAAGAAACCGAGTGCGTGACTCTGGTCTCTACGCGCCACAGCGCCCCGCAATTCCCATTGCCGCCCTACAAGATTCTCAAGAACGGCAGTTCGATAATCGGGGGCGATGCTCCACCACTACTTTGACTCCTGTCCCCTCGTAAAGCCTCGCCGCGGCTATACGGCCTTCCCGTCGAGCATCTCGCGCACCTTGCGCGCGAGCGCGAGCGGAGTGAAGGGCTTCTGGAGGAACGCGACGCCGGACTCGACGATCCCGTGGCGCATGACGGCGTCGTCCATGTAGCCACTCATGTAGAGGATGCGGACGCCGGGGTGGTCCTTCACGATCCGCTCGGCCAGCTCGCGGCCGCTCATCTCGGGCATCACGACGTCCGCGACGACGAGACGGATCGCCCCCGCATGCCGGCGCACCGCCTCGAGCGCCTCGCGTCCGTTCCGGGCCTCGATCACCCGGTAGCCCGCCGACTCGAGTGCGATCTTCACGATGCGCCTCACGGCGTCCTCGTCCTCGACGGCGAGGACGGTCTCGGTCCCGCGCAGCACCGCGCGGAGCGACGCGCCGGAGTCGCCGCGTTGCCGGGGCGCGGGCTGCGAGGGGAGGATCACCGTGAACGTCGCGCCCTTGCCGGGTTTGCTCTCGACCGTGATGTCGCCGCCGCTCTGCTTCACGATGCCGAAGACAGTTGCGAGCCCGAGGCCGGTACCCTTGCCGATTCCCTTCGTCGTGAAGAAGGGTTCGAAGAGATGGGTTTTGACCTCCGGGGGGATGCCGGTGCCCGTGTCCGAGATCGAGATTGCGACCTTCGGGCTTGCGGTCTCCTCGAGGTCGACGGGCTCTCCCGGGTCGAGGGTCCGCGTGCGGATCGTGAGCCGGCCTCCGCGCGGCATCGCGTCGCGCGCGTTCATGGCG
>Ga0208080_1000407_pt1 | contig 21697 bp, 18 predicted proteins | sample NGESurdeep092012_3_FD_184476 | JGI IMG/M metagenome (GOLD analysis project Ga0208080, IMG submission 184476) | Arctic peat soil microbial communities from Barrow, Alaska - NGEE Surface sample 210-3 deep-092012 (SPAdes) | ecosystem: Environmental > Terrestrial > Soil > Wetlands > Peat ...
CATCGAGTACGCGCAGTGGGCGATAGATCTGGTCCGCCCCGAGTCCGTGATGAACGGACCCACGAACGCGACCTTCGTCGGCGCCATGGGACGGCTCTTGCCTCACAGCCTCGACCTCGCGCGTGCGCTGGGACGAGGCTTGGCGTCGGCTGCACTGCTCGCCACGGTGGCGTTCTGTTGGCCGCGCCGCGAGCGGCCTCACGACGACGCGCTCGCCTTCGCCATGATCGTCGCCGTTCTGCCGCTCCTGCCGCCGTTCACGTGGTTCCACCAGCTCGTGCTCTTGCTGCTGCCGTTGCTTGTGGTGGGTCAGCGGCTCTGGCGGGCTGGGCGGCGCTGGGAGCTGACGCTTCTCGCCGCCCTGCTGGCCGCGACCGACGCCATTTGGATCTTCATCAACCCGGGGTACTGGTTCGGTCTCCACGTTTCCGACGTCTACTACAGGCTCTCCTTCCCCACCTTGCTCTGCGTCGCGTTGTGGACTCTGTGCGCTCGCGAGATGTGGCTCGTGATGCGGCGTCCGGCGATGGAGGAGGAGGCCGTTCGCTCGGTGAGAACGGCGCGCGGCATCGCCTGGAGCGGTCACAGAGCAGTGCACCCATCGCGCTCGGGAGTGTACGACAGGGGCCGGTGCGGGGATGCTCTGGGAGCAGTCAGGTCCGAGCTGCCGATCACAAAGCCGGGTGCCGGGGGACCTGAGGGAGGGTAATGCGCATGCAGCGAGCGATCAGCACGCCACCGTCGTCCGCATCGGCCGCGTCGAGTCCGAGCGCTGATAATGAGTCGCGACCCGCGCCGCAGGAGCCGGGCTCTCGCCCCCGCATGAGGCCGTCGCCCGGGGAGTGGGCGCTGATCGCCTATCTTATCGTCGTCTGCGCCGTCACAATCCTGGGTCAGATCGTCGGACATCCCGTCGTACACGCCATGGCCTCCAGCCCCGACGATGTGGCCGCAGCACGATTGTGGCCGCTCGTCACGAGCGCGTTGCTGGTGGAGGGCCCATTCGTGCCTCAAGTGCTGGCCACGGCCGTCCTCGGGGTGGCCGCCATGCGCCTGGCGGGGGGGCGCCTGTTCTGGAGCGCCGCGATCCTGGCGCATGTCCTTGGCACCCTCCTCGTCTATGCGGGGGTGTGGATCGCCGACGCCGCGAGTCAGTCCGGGATTGGGATCGTCTTGCGCGAGGCCGACTTCGGCGTGTCGCTCGTCTGGTGCGCCGCCCTCGGCGTGCTGGCAGGGGTCGCATGGTTGACGACGCGGCCGCTGCCCCGTTGGGCTTGGAGGCTGCTGGCCGTGGGCCCGCCCGCGGCACTCGTCGGCGTCACGCTGGTGTCCAACGGCCTCGCATTCTACGAGCACGTTGTAGCCTTTGGTCTGGCCGTCGGTTTGGTCTACGCCGGTCGGCGTTGGAGCTCAGTCGGCGCCCGTCTCCGTCTCCTCGGGCCCTCCGACAACCGTTCCCGCTGAGGTCTGCTCCGACGAGACGGCGCGGGACGTGGGGGGACCGCCCGGCGTCTGGTCCGGGCCGCGTCCCCGCGGAAGTAGGTTCTCGAGGTGCAGGACCACGAGACCGACGGCCGGCACGTCGGCCCGGCTCTCGACGGCGAGGTAGCGCGGCACCCACTCCGGCTCGAACTTGCGGTTGAAGTTCAGCAGGCGCTCGACCTGGAAGAACCGGTCGGTGTAGCGCAGGGCCCCGCGCGTGACGCGCGTCGCCGGGCCCGAGCCCTCCTCGCGGAGCAGGCTGCCGAACACCGCGAAGTTGAGCGAGACGCGCCCGACGCCACGCTCCCGCGCCCAGGAGAGCAGCGAGCTCACCAGGAACTCGTTGAAGCCGTTGGGCGTGTCGGGCAGCCTCCGCATGCCCGACAGGGAGAGGTCGCCGGTCGCCGGCACCGGCACGAAGTGCAGGAAGCCGGCGAGCCTGTCGTCGGGGCCGCGCCCGAGCACGAACAGGGTGTCCTCCAGGTCGGGGCTTCGCACGTCGTCGAGCGCCATCGAGAAGCCGCGCTCGGGCTGGCCGCCGCGCCAGATCTCCGAGACCTCCACGACGGCGGCCAGCGTCGCGGCGTCCAGCTCATCGGCGCGACGCATCTCGACGCGGTACCCCAGGCGTTCCAGGCGGTTCACCGACTGGCGCAGCTTGCGCACGGCGCGTCCCTCGAGGGAGAACGACGAAGGGCGCACGATGGCCTCGTCGCCCACGTAGATCGTCTTCAGGCCGACCTCTTCCCAGCGAGCGCGCATCTCGGCGCCAACTCCTATCGCCGCGACGCGCCAGGCCTGTCTGCGGCAGTACGCCGTGAAGTCTTCCAGGAGCGCCGGCACGCTGGCCGCCTCCCCGACGGGGTCACCGGAAACGAGAGCGATGCCCGCCACGGAGCGATAGGCCAGAAACGCGGTGTGGCCATCGTCGAAGAAGTAGCGCTTGTCGCGGCGCAGCGCGAAGTAGGCGAGAGAGTCGCTGCCCGCAGTCGCCACCAGGCGCTTCGCCTCGCGCCACTCACGGTCACTGCTCGTGGCGCCACCCCTCGGCGGCCGCAGAAGAGCCCAGGCAAGTGCCGCCAGGGTGAGCACGCTGCCTACGGTGAGCGTAGCCACGAGGCCGCGCGAGAGCTCGCTAGTCGGCATCGCCACATCCTGGCCGATCATTCCCCAACCGGCTTGACTCATGACCCCCGTCCAGGCCCAGGAGAGATGCGCCATCGTGGCCTGCCAGAGCAGCGCGGCCACACCGTAGCCGAAGACGATGGCCAAGGCGGCCGCGGCGGCGGCTACTGCTCGCGCGGGTCGACGGGCTGAGGCCGCGGCGTAGAACTCTGAGCGCCAGTGCCAGAGGAAGAACAGCAGCAGGCCCGCGACGAACGCCGAGGGGACGTCGATGTCCCGCAGCAGGAACAGCCCGGTGGCGGCGGCGCTCAGTACGACGGCCGCCGCCCAAGCGCGGTGCTGCCTGCGGGCCAGGCCGCGTGACAGCAGCAGCAGGCCGATGGACACGCTCACGACGAGCCCGCGGACCGCTCCCTGAGCGGCTCCTCCTGGAACGAGCGCCGCCTGCAGCCCGGCGGCCACTCCGCGCCACGGACCTGTGGTCGCCGCTACGAGGCCGAGACACGCGAAGACGGCTACGGCCGCCGCGATGAGCGCCGGCGCGCGCGAAGCGCGCGCCGGCGCCTGCTGTGATACCGCAGCGGTGGGCGCCGCCAGACCGCCCGTGTGCTCTGTCACGTCCGTCTCTCCATAAGCGCCGTCGCCGTTCTCATCGGGTCAATATCCCCACGCGCTGGCGCGACCACGCCGGTGCCCACACGAGGGCCGGCGCGGCCGGGGCTGAGGCCGGGCACCATCGCGTCGGCAGGGCGACGCGCCCGCGGAGGCCGTCGCGCGGCGCGCATCACTGCTGCAGCAGGGCAGCCGCGCCCTTGTAGGTATACACAGCACCGATGAGACAGAAGAGGACGAGCACGATCACACGCTCGTGCCGGCTGAGCCACGCCTCTGCAGCGGCGAGGATGCCGCCAACCTGCTCCGGCGCCGCCAGGTACGCCACCAGGGGCGCGACCGCGGTGCTGACCGCGACGGCGGTGAAGAGGACGAGGGAGACGAGGGCCGTCGTCGGGGGGACGCGCGACTTGAGAATCTCCGTGAGGGCGGGAGTCTCCATCTCCCAGTTGACGAGGAAGACGCCGATCGCGGCGGCACCGGCTGGTCCCATCCTCTCGACCAGGCACGTCCAGCGAGACTCATGCCGCGCGCCGGCCGCGCGCGGGCGCCGTGCGAGAATCACGACGAACGCCATGAGGAAGCCGAGACCGATGAGCAGCCAGAGGAGCTGCACGATGTCGTCGGTCCGCGTGCCGCCCGCGATGGCGTGGTGCTGAAAGACCAGCAGCACGGTAGTCCCGTAGGCGAGCATCACGCTGATGAGCGAGCCAAGATAGGCGAAGCTGTTGGCCAACGGCCGGTTCGTGGCCACCATCACCAGGGCGGCGATGACGCAGATGGGCTCCAGCGCGATGGCCACGGCGACCGGCAGGATCTGGACGAGAACAGAGCTCATTCCTCAAGTATGACCGCTGTTGGCATCACAGACACGATAGCGACGGGAGCCGCACGCATACCGTCTCGACGCACCGCGCTCTGCGCTCTTCGTGGATCCGGGCTAGCGCGAGTTCTACGCCTGACCGGGCTGGCCGCCGGAACGCCGCATGGAGATGGGCGCCGAGCTCGAAGAGCTTGCAATCGGCGCCCATCCGGCGAGGACATCAGTCGGGTGTCGTGCTCCCTCAAAGCGGTGACGCCCGGCAGCGGAGCCGTCACCGCCGTCCCGAGAGGGCTTGGCACGCTTCGCGTGGAAACGAGGCGTGGGCGCATCGCTCGGCAGGGAAGACTCCTTCTGCATGGATCTCTCCTCAGCCCGCAAGAGCCGTCCGTCGGCTCGCCTGAGCCGCGCCGCGACGCGCGCTCGCCTCGTGATCCGCCTCGCGCGTGCCCGCGCACGCGGCCGTCCCCACACCCTGAGCCACCTCGTGACCACGCGCTGCAACGGCCGCTGCCAGACCTGTCTGTGGCGCGACCCCGGGCTCGCGGAGCTCGACAATGAGGCGGTGAAATGGCTGTACGGTGAGGCCGGCCGCGCCGGCCTGGCGCAGCTCGTCGTGTGGGGCGGCGAGCCCCTGCTCCGGCAGGACCTGCCGGAGCTCCTGCTCGCCGCCCGGCGCGCCGGGCTGCTCACGACCCTCATCACGAACGGCTGGTTCCTGGGCGAGCGGTGGCGCGAGCTGCGCGGCCGGGTCGACGCGCTGATCCTCAGCCTCGACGACGTCGGGCCCGCGCACGACGCCCTCCGCGGGCTCCCGGGCCTCTACGAACGGCTCGAGGCCTTCGTGGCCGCGGTCCGCGCCGACCCGCTACGGCCCACGCTTCTCGTCAACACCGTGTTGTCGAGCCTCAACCGGGGGGCGCTGGCGCGGGTCGCTCCCGTCGCCGCGCGCTGGCAGGCCGGGCTGTATTTCTGCCCCATGGAGACGGGGCTGGTGACGTCAATGGGCGTCGCCGCTCCGCTCGCCGACCTAGCCCTGCCGGCGGAGGAGCTCCGCGCGGCCGCCCACACCGCCGCCGCGCTCAAGAGCGTCGGCTTCCCGATCCTGGCTTCGCGACCCTACCTGCAGCTCCTGGCCCGCAACCCTGGGCTGCGCGACTACACCTGCCGCGCGCCTCAGGCCCGCCTGACGGTCGGCGCCGACGGGAGCGTGCGCGACTGCAGTCACATCGACCGCCCCTTGGCCGACGTGCGCGAGCTGCGCGCCGCAGGCGAGCCGCTGTCGCGCGTGTTCGCTCTACCCGGGTACCAGCGGATGCTCGAGCGGTCCGCCACCTGCACGAAGTGCAACAACCCCGATGTGATCGAGCTGTCCTGGCTGTGGGACCTCCGCCCGGCCATGCTCCGCAAGGTGGCTGAGCTCTCGTCCCTGTAGCCTGCACTCAGGATGCCCCACGCACAATGGGTGGGCGCACCTGAATTCGGACCGGGGACCTCTTCTGCCACCGGATCCTCCTTACAACAACGACGTCCGCGCAGAGCAAACTCACCTTGCGGAGGCCGACGCGCTGTCGACAGGCTCGAGTCGAGCAGAGAAGTGCCTGAGAACCGGTGCCTGCTCGACGATGCGGTATGCGCAGAGCTCTTCCCTGTGCTCGTGCACCTGGGTTACCACTTCGATCACGTAGTCGATGTGGCTCTGCGTGTAGACACGTCTCGGGATCGCCAGGCGCACGAGCTCGCGAGCCGCCGGTGTTTCCTCACCGGTCTCAGCGTCTCGCGAGCCGAGCATCAGGCTGCCGATCTCCACACCCCGGACCCCGCCGACGGTGTAAAGCTCGACGGTCATCGAGACGCCGGGAAAGTCACTCGGGGCCAAATGCGTTGCGAAGCGGCGAGCGTCGAGGTAGATGGCGTGGCCGCCGGGCGGCCACATGATGGGCACGCCTGCCCGGCGCAGATGCTCGCCGAGATACCGCGTCGAGGTTATGCGGTAGTGCAAGTAATCCTCGTCGACGGCCTCGTACATGCCCACCGCGATCGCCTCGAGGTCGCGGCCGGCGAGGCCCCCGTAGGTGGGAAAGCCCTCCGTGAGGATGAGCAGGTCTTTCTCCTGACGTGCGATGGCGCTGTCGCGGGTGGCCAGGAACCCGCCGATGTTGACGATGGCGTCTTTCTTGGCGCTCATCGTGCATCCGTCGGCGAGGTCGCACATCTCTCGCACGATCTGCGCGACTGGCTTGTCGGCGTAGACGGCCTCGCGCTGCTTGATGAGGTAGGCGTTCTCTGCGATGCGGCAGGCATCCAGGTAGAACGGCACATCGTGTCGTCGGCAGACTTCGGCGACGGCCCGCGCGTTGGCCATAGACACCGGCTGACCGCCTCCGGAGTTGTTCGTTACCGTGAGCATCGCCAAGGGCACCCGCGCACGCCCGAGCTCGGCCAGTGTCTGCTCGAGACGCTCGACGTCCATGTTGCCTTTGAAGGGGAAGTCCGACTCAGGGTCCGCGAGCTCCTCGCAGGGTAGATCGAGGGCCTTGGCCCCGCGGAACTCGACGTTGGCGCGCGTCGTGTCGAAATGGCTGTTGTTGGGCACGACGTCGCCCGCCTTGCACATCACCGCGAACAGGATGCGCTCTGCGGCGCGCCCCTGATGCGTCGGGATGACGTGCTCGAAACCCATCACATCACGCACGGCATCCTGAAAACGGTAGAAAGAAGGGCTTCCGGCATAGGATTCGTCGCCGCGCATGATGCCTGCCCATTGCGCGCTGCTCATGGCCCCCGTACCGCTGTCGGTGAGCAGATCGATGATGACGTCCTCTGAGCGCAAGGCGAAGATGTTGAACCCGGCCTCCGAGATGAGGCCAGTCCGCTCTTCGCGCGTGCTGAGTCTGATTGGCTCTACTGCCTTGATTCGAAACGGCTCGATGATGGTCTTGAACACAGGCTCCTCCAAGATGTCGCCTCCCCGGTTAGCCCCCTTGGCTCCCCTGACCCTGGCCCGCGGAGCGCCGCGGCCGCAGACACACGGCGATTTCTCACCGAGGCCAGCCGCCTACCTGACAGAAAACGTGACCCTGACGTGCACGTACCTGCCCGGATTGGCGGTAGCCGAAGCCGGAATGACCAGTTCGTCGCCACGGGCTATCGGCGCTACCGTGTAGTGCCCGGGCGGGAGATTCACCGTGAACTTGCCGTCGGCGCCGGACTTCACCTTCTCCACAACGTGGCCCGTCTTGTCCAGAGAAGCGGCGAGTGCAGCCGAGAGCACAAGGACAAATCGCACGCTGCGCACGCAGCCCTCCTTATCCGTCACCGCAGACACGCCCGTTGCGCCGAGAGCGTTCGCCAAGCGCCAACATTGTAGGGCTCACGCCGTGCCGGGCGTCGTTGCGCCGTTGGTGCCCGCTGCGAGAGCCGCACCGCGCCGCTCGCTGCGTCGGCTCGGGTTCGTGACGCCGCAGCGCGTGGGCATGCCGCGGGCAGTGCCCCCGGGCCAGCACCACGCAGAGCGGGTCGTGCCCTGGATCTCCGAAAGGCGGCGGCGCTTGCCGGTCTCGTCTGGTAGCTCAAAGTCGGGCAAGGTCGCACCCGGCACGATGTCTGGCCTCATGGTCCCTCCTCTGCAGCCGCCCAGGTCAGCGCCTGGGCGGCTGGTCGCCAATTCGCGTTGCATCTACCCGGCCCGCCACGCAGCCACGCCGTGACTGAGCCTTGCATCGGGTGGGACAACAGGCGGGCGTCCGGCAGGCCAGGCGGTGCCTGCGTCTGAACCGCCGTCCTTGCTCCTGGATTCGACGAGCGGGTCCATGCGTGCGACTATTCGGCGTGCAGGGGACAGCGCCCAGACGCAGAAAGTCGACCGAGACGCAGCCGGCCGCGGAGCACCGGAGGGGCGCGACTCCGCAACCGACGGTCGTTGACTTTGGTCTGCCCAAGCACACCGATTGGGGTCGGTGGTCCCCAACAGGGTGACGATGAGAGGGGCTCGAGACGAGATCCGGTAAGCGCCCTAGGCTTGCGCCAGCGGCGAGAGTGCGTCCCACTGCCGGACCTTTCATCCGGCGTTCGTCCGACAGCCCGTCGCTCCATGTCTGATCACTCGGCCGAGAAGCGCCGTGGCGAGATCAGCTCCGCCATCCTCGAGAGCCTCCTCGAGAGCAGCGACAGCCCCATCTTCTCGGTCGACACGGCCTACTGCTACACGAGCTTCAACACGAGCCACGCCCAGGTGATGAAGGCGCTGTACGGCGCTGACATCGAAGTGGGCCGGTGCATCCTGGAATACCAGACCGTCGCGGAAGACCGTCTTGCGGCGCAGGCCAATCTCGACCGGACCCTGCTTGGCGAGCAGGTCGTCGAGGAAGCGTTCTCCGGCGAGGAAGCGCGCGCGCGGCGCTGCTTCACGGTGACGCACGATCCGATCAGGAGCGACGGGAACATCATCGGTGTGGTGATGCAGGCTCTCAACGTCACCGAGCGCAAGCGGGCCGAGGAACAGCTGCGAGACAGCGAGTCCAAGTTCAAGTACATCTTCGACTATTCGCCCCTCGGCACGTCGATCACCTTGCCCACCGGGGAGATCCATGTCAACGAGGCCTTCTGCCGGATGGTCGGCTACTCGCAGGAAGAGCTCGAACACACCCGGTGGCAGGACATCACTGTGGCCGAGGACATCGAGCTGACGCAGAAGCAGATCGATCAGATTTTCGCCGGCGAAAGGGATGCCGCCCGCTTCGTGAAGCGATACCGGCACAAGGACGGCTCCATCGTGTGGGCGGATGTGGCGACGTCGCTGCGGCGTGACGAGGCCGGCGCACCCTTCTACTTCTTTACCGCCGTCTCGGACATCACTGAGCGAAGAGCGGGAGAGGAGTCCCTGCGTGCCAGCGAGCGGCGGTATCGCGAACTGGTCGACCACATGACGAGCGGCGTCGTAGTGTACGAGCCTACTCCAGATGGAAAGGACTTCCTGATCCGCGACGTCAACGCCGCTTCGCAGCGCATCGAGCAACGAGGCCACGCCGAGGTTGTCGGCAAGCTGGTGACCGAGGCTTTCCCGGGCATCGAGGAGTTCGGACTGCTCGACGTGCTGAACCGTGTAGCGCGCTCGGGAAAGCCGGAGGACTACCCGACCGCGCTCTACCAGGATCAGCGTCTTTCGAGCTGGAGGGAGAACTACGTCTACCGACTGCCCTCGGGCGAGATCGTCGCAGTCTATGACGACGTCACGGAGCGAGTCCGGGCTGAGCAAGCGTTGGCCCATGCAAAGGACGTGCTGGACCTTGCCGAGGAGATCGGCCACGCAGGCGGCTGGGAGTACGACGTCAAGGGCGCCCACGTGACGTGGACCGACGAGGTGTATCGCATCTATGGCGTTGAGCCCGACTACGATCCCAACGACGTCAGTCGCGACGTCAACTTCTACGCGCCGGGGAGCGTGCCGATCATCGCCGAGGCGTTCCGGCGAGCCGTGGAGTCAGGTGAACCCTACGACCTGCAGCTCGAGCTCGACCGCGCAAACGGCGAGCGGATCTGGGTACGCACGATCGGACGCCCCGTCATCGAGGACGGCGCCGTGGTGCGCGTCACCGGCAATATCATGGACATCACCGAGGGCAAGCAGGCGGAGGAGCACCTTGCCGCAGCCGCGAGGCACTGGCGCCAGACATTTGATGCCATGGGCGATTCGGTCGCAGTGTTCGATCGCGCCGGCCGAGTGTCGCGCTGCAATGCCGCGACGACGGTGCTGACCAGCCGCGACTTCGACGACATCGTGGGGCGTCCCTGCTACGAGGTCTTTCATGGCGCGCACGAGTACCACTCCGACTGCCCGCAGCGGCGTGCCTTCGGGTCTGGGCAGGTGGAGACCAGCATTATCGAGCAGGACGGCCGGTGGCTGCGCGTCACGTTCGCGCCGGAGGTCGACGCCGCCGGTAGCGTCGTCGGCGGCGTACACGTGGTCACGGACGTCTCCGAGCTCAAACAGACCGAGCGACAGCTCCTCGAGAGCATCAGCAAGCAACAGGGCATCACGGACGGAGTGATAGCGGCACTCGCACGCACGATCGAAGTGCGCGACCCCTATACGGCCGGCCACGAACGGCGCGTCAGCGAACTCGCGACGGCCGTCGCGCGGCACATGGGGCTCGACGAGGAGAGCGTGCGGGGCGTGCAGGTCGCCGGAATGCTGCACGACCTGGGCAAGATCACTATCCCCGCCGAGATCCTCTCCAGGCCCGGCCGCCTGTCGGCGACCGAATTCGAGCTGGTCAAAGGGCACTCCCAGGCCGGCTTCGACGTGCTCGAGCCGATCGCCTTTCCCTGGCCTGTGGCCGAGATCACGCTGCAGCATCACGAGCGCCTCGACGGCTCAGGCTATCCCGCGGGACTTGCAGGAGACTCGATCCTCCCGGAAGCACGCATCCTCGCGGTGGCCGACGTCGTCGAGGCGATGATCAGTCACCGTCCATACCGGGCGGCCCTGCCGCTCGACGCGGCCATGGCCGAGCTCGAGGACGGCGCCGGCAGCCGCTACGACGTCGTAGCCTGCAAGGCGGCCATCCGGCTCTTCCGCGAGCAAGGGTTCACTTTCGCCGAGTAGCTCGTCGCTGCCGGAAGCCCGGCCACGCAGAAGTTGACCGAGACTCACCTGTGTGGCCGTCGCTGTGTGCCAGCGATCCACGCCAAGCCTCAGCGTCTCCCATCCGAACGCACGCATTTGGGTTGCAGAATGGTTGCAGCGGGACTCTCTGGAGGTCTCGCCGGGAGCTCGAGGGGCACGATTTCCCTGCAAATCCATGGTGGACCGCAGGGGAGTCGAACCCCTGACCTCCGCCGTGCAAGGTCAGCGCTCTCCCAACTGAGCTAGCGGCCCACGGGGGCGTACGCACAGCGCAGCCCTCGGCCGGATGCCGCCTACCGCTCTCAGCGGCGCCCCCGGCCCCGTCCTTGTAGCCGGGGCCTCCATCCAGTGCGACCACGGACGCGTCACGCCACGCAGCACATCCACCCCGAGGGAAAAGCCCTTGGCTGCGCCGCCTGCGGCGCGGCTTCTTCAAGTCGTCGCCGGGGATGGAGCGTAGCTCCTCGCGGCGCGCGGTGCCATACTGGTTCTGCCCCGCAGCGCGACGACCCGAGCAGACGAGCGGCCCGATGAGGAGACGACGGCGCCCCCGGAGCGGCCGTCGCAGTCGACCCGCACCCTCGCCGTTACCGCGCGGCAGTGGGACCACTGACACAGGGAGGATCACATGCCGTTCACCACCGTCTTTATCGCCCATGTGCCTGACGCCGACCCAGACCGCGACACGGCGCTGTTGGAGACGGACCTCTACAGACTCTTCAGCGTGCTCGTGAGGGACACCGACCAGGCGGTCGAGGTCTGCCGCCGACTCGTCGCGGAGGAGGCCCTGGACTCCGTGGTCCTCTGCCCCGGCAACACGCACGCGGACGTAGCGCGCATCACCGCGGCCTTGAACGGCGCCGTGTCCGTGTCGATCGCCCGCGGCGACAACCCGAGCGGGCGGGTCGCTCGCGAGGCCATGGAGCGCGCCGGCTGGTTCGGCGGGGGCGCCGGCGCGTAAGAGCGTTCGTGACACCGCGACGGGGCGAAGCCCGGCCGCGGTGTCGTCATGCATACCGCAGCGCCATTGTCGGCGGCACGACTGCGCCGAACGAGGGCCGGGCATAGTTGAGGAAGGTAGAGGCCGGCGCGCTCCGCGCCGGCGACCACGCCGAACACTGGAGGGCAACATCATGGAGACGCGCAGACTCGGCAGCCGGGAGCTGGAGGTGTCGGCCGTGGGTCTCGGCTGCATGGGCATGTCGGAGTTCTACGGCGCCACCGACGAGGACGAGGCGGTGGCGACCATCCATCGCGCCCTCGAGCTGGGCGTGACCCTGATCGACACCGCGGACATCTACGGTCCCTTCACCAACGAGCGCCTCGTCGGGCGCGCCATCGCGGGGCGGCGCGACGCGGTCGTGCTGGCGACGAAGTTCGGGAACGTGCGCCGCGAGGACGGCAGCTGGGCGGGCATCGACGGCCGGCCGGAGTACGTGCACTCGGCCTGCGACGCCTCGCTCAAGCGCCTCGGCGTGGAACACATCGACCTGTACTACCAGCACCGTGTGGACAAGAAGGTCCCGATCGAGGAGACCGTGGGTGCGATGGCCGAGCTCGTGGGGGCGGGCAAGGTCCGCCACCTCGGCTTGTCCGAGGCCTCGCCGGAGACGATCCGCCGTGCTCACGCGGTGCACCCCATCACGGCGCTGCAGACCGAGTACTCGCTCTGGTCGCGCGACCCGGAGGAGCGCCTGCTCCCTACCGTGCGCGAGCTCGGCATCGGCTTCGTTGCCTACGCCCCGCTCGGGCGCGGCTTCCTCTCGGGCCGCTTCCGCTCGCCCGACGACGTGGGCGACGAGGGCGACTTCCGCTCCCGTCACCCACGTTTCCAGGGCGACAACTTCCGCCGCAACCGCGAGCTCGTGGAGCGCCTCGAGGCGCTCGCCGCCGAGAAGGGCGTGACGCTCGCTCAACTTGCTCTGGCCTGGGTGCTGCACCAGGGCGACGACATCGTGCCCATCCCGGGCACCAAGCATCGCACGTACCTGCAGGAGAACGTGGCGGCCGTGGAGGTCGAGCTCAGCGAGGAGGACCTGGCGCGCATCGACGAGGCCGCGCCTCGCGGCGTGACCGCGGGCGATCGCTACGCGGACATGTCCAACATCGACGTCTAGGGGCGCCGGCCACGCCGTAGTCGGCCGAGCCTCACTCGGCGCGGAGTCCACGCTCCCCCGACGAGTCCCGTTGAAACCCAGCAAGCCCCACCCAAACGCATTTGGGTTGCGGAATGGTTGCAGCCGACGATTGACTCTGCCGACACTGCCGAGCACCATCGGAACCCGTGGACCTGGACGCGCCTGCCGGGCGCTGCGCCGCGCCCGCCGGCCAGGCCTACGGCCGTGGGCGGCTCGACAAGGCGTTGCGCAAGCCAGCCGTGTGGCGCCACCCCGGCGCCGACGTCGGTGCTTGCGCCGCTCCAAATCTGACGCTAGAGTCGCCACATGAGCGGCGTCCAGCATGCGGTCCTCACGGCCATCGGCCCGGATCATCCGGGTCTTGTCGACGAGGTGACCCGCTTCGTGGCGGAGTGCGGCGGCAACCTCGAGGACAGTCGCATGGTCAACCTGCGCGGCCAGTTCGCGATGATGATGCTCGTCGCGGGGTCCGCGGAGGTGGTCCAGCGGCTGCGAGATGGACTGGGAGAGCTGCAGGCGGCCACCGTCGTGCACGCGGAGGTGCAAATCGCGGCCGCCGGCCGGCCGTCGTCCGCGGCGCTCCCTTACAAGCTCTCCACCTGGGCCATGGACCATCCCGGCCTGATGCAGTCGGTGGCGCACCTCCTCGGCGAGCTGGGCGTCAACATCGAGAGCGCCGAGTCGTCGCTGCGGCCGGCTCCATACACCAGCGCGCCGCTCTTCGAGATGGAGCTCGTGCTGACGGTGCCGCAGAGTACGCACGTGGCCGAGCTGCGCGAGGCGCTCGGGCGGCTCTGCGACGAGCTCAATATCGACTGGCACCTCACCGCGCTCTGAGGCGCGAGCGGCCCGTGGTGAGGGCCGGCGCCACACGATCCCCCTGGGACTCCGCCCACTCCGCGAGCCGCCGCGCCGCGCGTGGTGTCGCGTGGCGCCCGTGGTGCTAGTGCTCGAGCATGAGGATGAATTGCCGCGGCCCTACCGTCGCGCCCGCGACGTACCACCACGAAACCGTACCCGGCACTCATGCCGCACCGTCCAGCGCCGCGCACCTCGTCAGCTTCCGCGTAGTCCGTGATCCTCGGGTCGCGGTACACGAGAGCGGCGTGTTCCGCCTGTTCGGCGACGTATTTTCCCCTCAGTCCAGTGTTCCATGATTCCCTCTCTCATCGTCTCCGTCTCGCTCTCATGCGACTGACCACATGCTCCCCGCTGATCGCGGCCTGGGCTTGAGGGGATGATCAGTCAAGCTTGACAGGTTCCGAGTAGGCGGCTAGTTTTGCGCGACCGTGGAGCCCGAGTCCGTAGAGAGAGGGGGAGACGCAAATGGACTGGAACATCATCGAGGGCAAGTGGAAAGAGCTCAAAGGCCACGCGCGGGAACAGTGGGGCAAGCTGACCGACGACGAGCTTGAGGAAGTCGGGGGCAAGAAGGACCGCCTCGTCGGCAAGCTGCAGCAGAAGTACGGATACGCCGCCGACGAGGCCGATCGGCGTGTGGACGAGTGGGCGAAGCATCAGGATGCGAAGCCGCAGGATCAGGCCAGCAAGACCTGAGTCCTTTCTGAAGGAGGTGAAGTCGTATGAATATCTGGCTGATAATACTGATCATCGTGGTACTAGTGCTGGTCTTCGGTGGATGGGGATTCTCCAGACGGGGGAGGTAATTGTCGTCTCCCGGTCAGCCTGCTCTGAGGGAGCAGGAAGCCTCAAATAAATGAGCCTCCACTGAACCCGGAGGCGGTTCACGCTGAACCGCCCCGGGTTTACCGGAGGCTCGGTTGTTTGAGTCTCTTGGTCTCTTCACAAGCCTTCTCGGCCCAGTAGGCGGCTTCGTACTCGGCCGGCGGTACCCTATTGCCGCTGTCCGAGATAGGTCGTAGGCTCCATGTATCTACGGGAGGAGTCGGGATGATCAACGAGGACTACATGCACCTTGCGGAGAAGCTAAGCGACGCTCGCAGAGCCTTGATGCTGCCACACCCGGAGGGCGAGACGGAGAGCATCGTCAACGCATTCTCCGAGTGCTCCAAGGTGCTCCGGATCCTTCCCCTGCCCGACTTCGATGACTCCGCAAGTGGCTGGGCAGAGACGATTCTGGGGCTGATGGATACCTCGAAGTTTGATGAGTCCGCCGGTGACGGAACCTGGGACCTGAAGGCGAGCAGCCTCTCGGTCGAAGACAAGTACGAGCTGTCAAATGCAGTTGACGAGTTGGCGAGCTGGGCGCACAGCAAGGTCTATGGCGACGACTGAGATCATCGCCCGATTGTTGCCGTTCGGAGAGGTCAAGGTTGGATGACAGGGTGCCGGTCCTTGTCAAGGTTGTCGCCGTAGAAAGAGGCGGTGGTGGCCACGGGGGGAGCCTATCACCCGTCTCAGCGGCACAGAAGGATGCACTCCGCAACAACGGAGGCCTCGCAGGCGCCGTCGTCGATGGCGATGAGCGACAGAGGCCACAATCTCCTCGCCGGGTTCACGGCGCTCGTATTACCTTGTTCAAGCCTGGTGCTCAGAAGGCTCCCGGTCCATGCCTCGTGACGGCGAGCGCCGGCTCTGAACCGAAACCTCCCACCAGGGTGTATAGCCTCGCCGAACAGATGGGCCAGCAACTGACGCAGCAGGCTGCTAAACGAACGTTCCGCTTCAACGTGTGATCCGGACACTTGCCTGGGCGATCGGGACCTCGTCCCTGGGCACCAGCCGTGGACGTTCGACGGCGAACATGCATGCCCAGTAGCAGGCGAAGCCCACGAAGATGCCGGCGTAGACGTCCATCAGGTAGTGCTGCCGCAGGCTGACGGTCGCAGGGTAGACGAGGCACAGCCACGCCATGAGGATCCAAGCGGTCTTCGGGAACCGATGCCGGAGCCGCCACAGCGCGAGGATGCCGATCGTGGTCCACGCGCAGTGACCGCTGGGATACCCGTTGAACGGCTGGTCGTTGCCCCACACCTGGTTCACCAGCCAGCCCCCGAAGCCGCCGCCGGCCTGCACGTCGCGGATCACATAGGTCTGGAACAGGTAGTACGCCAGATCCAGCATCAACTGCGCCACGATCAAGGCCAGGCCGACCGTCAGGAAGCGGCGGTACGAACCGGCTGCGAGGTTCAGCAGGGGGATCACGATCGGGACGATGACGAGGAACGACAGGTAGGGGATCGCGAGCAACGGCACGAACGGGACCTTCGCGTCGAGCCAACTCTTGAGCACGAACGTCTGGTAGGGCTCGGGACCGGTGAGGGGTTGTACGAGCTGCCCCGTCGTCGGGTTGGTCGCGTAGTACCCGGGCCAGCGGTCCGCAGCGGGTGCTGCGTTCAGGAGTTCGTAGGAGTAGAAGACCAGGCCGGTCGCGACGAGGACGAGCGCGACCCAGATCCACTGCGTCCGTGAGAGGGCCCAGGGACGTGCGGTTTCGCCGACATCATTGGGGGCGGGCTTCCGACGACTCATGCGCACCTCCGGGATTTGGGAATATCTGCTAGATCGCGCCCTACTTGTAAGAATCGGCGTCAGGTCCTGGGGGCGGTGGCGTGCTGTTCACGCCGTACACCGATTTCCAGAGGATGGCATCAAGCTGCCATTGCGGGACCGCGTCGAGCTCCCCGAGCGGCAGCCGGTTCGAGAGCGCCGCCCACGGGGCGGCCTGCGTGTTGCGCTTCAGGAGGTCGACATTGGCGGGAATCACGTCCACCGGCGCAGAGTTGAGCGGCTCGGAGGTGAACGCGGCGTACATGGGCGTGGCCAGAGCGTCGTTGAGGGACAGCGCCTTCATGCCCATGATGAGCTCCATGGAGCGCACCACAGAGAGCAGGTCGTAGCGCCTGTGAATGATCGCACCCTGACGGGCATACGGACTGATGACCGCCACGGGGATGCGGTGCGCATTCACGTGGTCGGCGCCGTCCTGGGAATCGTCCTCGACGACGAAGATCACTGAGGAGGACCAGATCTTCGAGTGCGAGATCATGTCCACCAGCTGACCCAGCGCCAGGTCGCCGTCGGCCACCATGGCGCTGGGAGTGGGGAAGCCGGTCTGGGTTCCGCGCGTGTGGTCACTGGTCATCGTCAGATAGTTGAACGTCGGCACCGTGCCGGTGGCGAGCTGGCTCTCAAACCGCGCGCCGAAACTGTCCATGCAGGAATAGCTGCCGCTTGGAGCGCCCGCCGGGAGGCTGCAGCTGAAGATCTCACCGGGGTTGGGCGCCGTGCCGGTGCTGCCGATGCTCAGGTCATTGGGGTAGGTCCCGTTGAGCGTGAGCCCGGGGCCAAGGTCGGAGTTGGCGGCTACGAGACTTTCCTGCTCGAGCAGCGCGGGTGAACGGTCGCGGTCCGGCAGAGTCGGCTCGTCGCCGGCGATCGCCTCACCGTAGTTGAAGTAGGAGATGTCCTGGCGCTCGGCCTGGTTGAAGAGGAAGCCGTTGCCGGGGAAGGTCACGGCGTAGACGCCAAAGTCGTTGGGCCGCCCGCGCCCGGCGTATTCCTGGACCCAGTTGCGGTCCACGTAGTCGGGCACGCTCGCCGCAGCGGTCCAGAAGTGCCCCTGGATCGAGGCTTCCGAGTTGGCGAAGACGTGGTCGAGGAGCGGGAAGCGCGTGACCAGAGCGTGCAGGTTGGGGGTCACGTTCTTTCCAAAGACGACCAGATGGGGGTCGCTGTTGCCGCGGCCGAGATCGCCCAGCAGCTGGTCGTAGCTGCGGTTCTCGCGCACCACGAAGAAGACGTGCTTGATGGGCCCGTCGGCGCGCAGCGGCGTCCCGGCGGGGGCCACCTGGGCGTCCCTCGGATGTATCTGGCGCGTTGCCGCCGGGCTCAGTCGCCTGACCTTCTCGTCCGAAGGCAGCGACAGCAGCCCCGCGCGGCCGTCGACCATCGCGGGGAGGTAGGTGACGCCGGTGCTGAAGCTGAACACATCGGTAGTGGGAGCGTTCCAGTTGAAGGCCCAGAAGATGGGGTCAAACGGGTCTGTCGGGACGGGGCCGGTCGGGTTGGACCCGACGCCGACGCCCCTGGCGGCGACGTACATGAGCCGTGCCGCGCGGCCGCTTTGGGCTGCAACGGTCACCACGGCCTGGGGATCCTCAGCCGTCGGGATGCGACCTGCCAGCGTCCACTTGAGCGCGTGCCTCGTCTGCCGGCTCGGCAGGCGGATGACCGCGATCTCATCGGCGCCCGACTCGGCCACGAACAGACGGGCGTCATCCGGACTCAGGGCGAGCGCCACGGGCATCGTCCCGAGGCCGGCGCTGCGTCCCACCGAGATCGTGCGCTCCACGCGCCAGTGACGCAGGTCGACAACGACGACCTCGTCGAGGGCCGAGAGGGCCACGTAGGCCCGCGCCCCGGCGCGGTCGACCACGATGCCCTGGGGATGAGAGAGCGGGGGGCCGACGGTGATGTCGCGGAGCTTCACGCCCCTCTGCATGTCGACCACCGACAGCGTCCCGGAGGCCTCATTGCTCACGAGGCCGATGCGCCCTCCCGGCAGGATCGCCGCGCCGAACGGGTAACTCCCAGTCGGTACATTCCACACCCGATCGTGGTGGTTCAGGTCGATCACATCGGCACTGTCTGCGAGGTTCAACGGCACCAGCAAGCGGCTGCCGTCGGGCGAGACCGCCAGCTTCTGCGGCCAGGCGTTCGTGGAGCCTTTTGGCGGGACCGGAAAGACCTGGACGGGCGGGGCTCCGGGCTGCGGGGGGACAGGGATGGCGCGGAGGAACCACGCCCTCCCGGAGGCTGCGTTCCAGCCATAGACCAAAACGAAGTTCCCCGCGCCCCCCGGCAGGCCGGCCTGAGTCGGCCACCAGCGAGAGACACTGATGGCAGAGACGTAAGCCCGCCGGTGGCGCGAGTCCAGCGCGATGCCGCCCGACGCGCCGGGCAGGGGAATGATCTGGCACACACGATGGCGGGCCGTGTCGACGATGCGCATGTCGTTGCTGCCGAAGCCGGCGGACACCGTCCAGAGGAACCGCCCGTCGGCCGTGACGGCCCCGCCGGTGGGGAAGTTGCCGAGAGCCACCTGCGCCCCTTGTGGGGTGAGCTGGCGACCGTTGAGCAGGAGGCCCGTGGCGGGATCGGGAGTGTTGGCCGTCGCTTGCGCCGAGCCGGAGAAGAACCCCGCAAGCGCCGCGACGAGTACAACCATGAGGGATAGTCGTCGGATCGTCATCAGGCCCCGTCTCTGTTTGGTTGCATCATTGCCCCGTAGGCTTGCCGTGCCACGCCCCTGACGTCATCGTGTCGGGAACAGACGAGTCGTCAGTCTGCATCGACTCGCTCCCACGAGCGCCACCCCCGGTGGTTCGGCGGGCGCCCCCTGACCGCCGACTAGCCCTTTCTCTGTACTTTGATACGTCGGCGGCGGCATTCCTGCAATCCGGAGCCGCAGCACTACTATCGGCAGGAGGGCATGGGTACTTCAGAGCGGCGATCGGCACGATACGTCCGCCGGGTCGGCCCCTCGCGATGGGCACACGCACGCTACCCAGCTCCTGAAGGCCGGCGTGCACCCCAAGGGCGTCTCCGAGCGCCTCGGGCACGCCTCCATCGGTGTTACCTTGGATACGTACAGCCACGTGATGCCCGGTATGCAGGAGGAGGCCGCCGAGAAGATCGACGCGGGTCTGCGAAAGGCGCTGGCGGGCTGACGACGACCGGCGCCCAGTCGCAGCAGACGCACGAGACGCCCAGGACGCCTGCTGGGGCCCCGATCCCGAGTGTATGGTTGAAGCGACCTGCCCGACCAAAGGGGGAGCGATGGCCTTCGATCCGAGCGACTACGACGAGGTCTACGAGACGACGTCGGCGTCGGAGGAGGGTGGCGTCATCGACGTGGAGCTCATCCTTGGCGAGGCGGACACGCCGAAGAGGAGTGAGTGCCTTGGCCGCGCCTGACTCACAGAAGCCCCCAGAGCGCGTCACGCATGGGAGCCGGGGGTACGCCCGGTCTGCGGGGCTGAGGTCCTCTGGACGCCGACGGCTCGCCTGTGGCCCAGCAGGAGGTCGGCACATTCTGTCCTGCCCGGTCAGAGCGGCATCTGTTCACACTGTCACCGCGTCCTCATGTTCACCGTCGTGCACGACCCGGCGGAGGACGCGGACAGCAAGACGAGTTAGACAGGTCGAGCTCCGGGGCTGACGCCCCGGACACCGAGTAACCCCACCGCGACCCTGGTCTCTTGCCGGCGCTCGCGAGCGTCCAGTCGCAGCAGGCGCTCGAGACGAAAGCGACGAAGGGTCCGTCTGGTCGCTTTCGTCGCTTCGGTCGCCGGAACGCGGAGTCGAAGCAGCACCAAGGAAGACACTGGCGGGCTAGTGAAACAACCGCCAGAACCGACAGTTCAGCGCCCCGCCGCCGGCTGGCCGGGCTTCGACCGATCTTCGCCCGGGACGACGGACGGTCAGCCGCTGCGATGCCGAGGCCGACCGCGTAGGCGCTGCGCACCCAGAGGCCGCACCTTATCCTGCTCCGTGGGGTGACCGTGGCCGCGCTGGCGCAGGTGAGCAAGCAGGTCGCCGCGGCGCGCGAAGGCCTCCCCGCAGGTGGCGCAGCGAAACGTGATCGGGGCGCCGAGGCGCGCGGCGCCGCACTCGTCGTGAAGCAGGCACATGTGGTTGCCGAGGTCCCGCTGGGACTTGAGGACCGCGCTGCAGATCTCGCAGTCGAAGGTCTTGGGAGAGGTGAGTGCGGGCACGTGGCATCGTCCTCTCGACGACTGGCCGCGTCCGCCGCCGAGTCTGCTCTCGCCGGCCCGCGACGCCACGGCCGTTTGACCGAGCAACTATCTATTCCCTCAAACGGGGAATAAGGCACCCGCGGCGCGCTCCCCGGGCCCTCTCACCACCGTCTTCGTCGCGGCGCTCAGGTTCGCCGGCGGCTCCCGCGCCACCTTGCGCCGTATCCGTCCCGAAGGTCGTCTCCGAGCGGCTCGGTCACGCCTCAATCGGCATCACCCTGGACACGTACAGCCACGTGATGCCCGGCATGTAGGAGGAGGCCGCCGAGAAGATCGACGCGGGACTACGAACAGCGCTGGCGGGTTAGGGGCGTCTGTCCAAGAACGGGGTCGCCTGCGGCCTCAGTTCAGCGAGACGCTGAGCGACCAGAGCGGGACGCTGATGAGCTGGTCGCGATGACCTGAGGCGCTTGGCAGAGTGACGGAGCGCCAGTGCATGCCGTGTTGGCGGGTCGAGGCTGCAGATGCGACCCGCAGAGTCCTCGCTGGGCCTGCCGGAGAGACCGCCGCCTGACCTTCGGCGACGTCGCCGACGCGTGTCGCCAGGCGCTTCATGTTGAGGGCGCTACAGCCCAGCAAGAGCTGCACGTGGAAGCGTGACCTGCCGCGGCAGCGGGCGCGGTCAAGCCCGTGTCGGTTCTTGAGCTCGGCGTTCGCCCCCTCGGCGTCGGCCATCCTGCGCTTGTGCGCCCAGATCCCGCGCGCGCTCTTGCAGCGCCTGCGCGCCTCCTGCGCCCGGCGCTGGCCTTCAGTCTGTGGCTGACCGTCAGGGGGCAGCATGGTGCGCTGCGGCGGCACGAAGGCCGTGATGCCGCGCTTCTCCAGCGCCTCCCAGACGCGACTCGCGGCGTAGCCTTGGTCGGTGCCCAGCGAGGCAAGCTCGGGGCAGGCGAAGCGCGCCCGGTCGGCGATCTCCTCCAGGGCGTCGCCCCCATAGCCGTCGGCGCGCTCGCCGAGGCAGGCCACGACGCAGCGCGCCTGGGCATCGACGGCGACCTGGGCGCGATAGACCAGATGAGGGCGCTGCCCGGGCTTGCCGCGCAGGCGCGCCTCGGGGTCGCTCCTTGAGACCGCCGTCGCGTTGGAGCTGCGCCGCCTGGGCGTGCGACCCGTGCGCGGCAAGGCCAGCTGCAGCTGCGGCGGCTCGGGG
>Ga0208080_1000415_pt1 | contig 21561 bp, 15 predicted proteins | sample NGESurdeep092012_3_FD_184476 | JGI IMG/M metagenome (GOLD analysis project Ga0208080, IMG submission 184476) | Arctic peat soil microbial communities from Barrow, Alaska - NGEE Surface sample 210-3 deep-092012 (SPAdes) | ecosystem: Environmental > Terrestrial > Soil > Wetlands > Peat ...
GAGCCGACGGCTTGAGCTCGACCAGATGACTTCACTCAAGCGTTCATCCGCGGTGCCGCTCGCGTTCGTACCGGCGCTCGCCGCCATCGTGGGCTGCAACTCCGGTCCCGCCGTCGTGTCCGGCGTGGATCCGTGTCTTCCGCAGATCTATCAGGAAGCTGCCTGCCTGTATGCAACGCAGCACCAGGGCTACTACTACGGCGGGATGTGGTACCATCACGTCTACGCCATGCCATTGCTCTATTACCACAACGGCTACTCGGGTTTCGTGCGCTCGGGCGGCACTGTGCGCGCGCTGTCGCCGTCCACCTACTCGCCGGCGGGGCGGAGTACGGTGGTGCGCGGCGGATTCGGCGGCATCGGCGCAACTCGCGGCTTCGGCGGAAGCTGACGTGGAGCGCATTGCAAGCACACCCCGCGCCGACTGGCAATCGGTCGTCGAGTCGCGCGGCCTGAAGTGGCACACGGGGCAGACGCCGTACTGGTCCGAGGACGCGTACTACCGCTTCACGACCGCGCAGATCGAGTCGCTCGAGCGTGCGACGAATGAGCTGCACGAGCGCTGCCTCGAGGCGGTACAGCACGTGATCGACGAGAAGCGCTACGCCGAGCTCAGGATTCCAGAGCACGCCATCCCGCTCATTACGAAGAGCTGGGACGCGGAGCCGCCGTCTGTGTACGGTCGGTTCGATCTCGCGTACGACGGCACGTCACCGCCGAAGATGCTCGAGTACAACGCCGACACGCCGACGTCGCTGCTCGAGGTCTCCGTGATTCAGTGGGACTGGCTCCAGGCGCTGCATCCCGGCGCCGACCAGTTCAACTCGATCCACGAGAAGCTGGTCGACTACTGGAAGTACGTGCAGGACGACCTGGCGAGCAGCGGTCCACTCGGCCCCGTCGTGCACTTCGCGTCGATCGATGATCTCGAGGACGGGATGACGGCGGCGTATCTCGCCGAGACTGCGGCACAGGCGGGACTCCAGGTGAAGCTGCTGGCGATGTCGGACATCGGTTGGGATCCGCAGGCGCGTGAGCTGTGCGACCGAGAAGACGTCCGCATCGACACGCTGTTCAAGCTCTATCCGTGGGAGTGGCTCATGCACGAGCCCTTCGGCGATCATCTGCGCGTCGCAAAGACGGTGATGATCGAGCCGGCCTGGAAGATGGTGCTCTCGAACAAGGGAATCCTGCCGATTCTCTGGGAGATGTTTCCCGAGCATGGCAATCTGCTACCGTCGTACTTCGACGAGCCGCACGGGATGTTCGAGTACGTCAAGAAGCCTCTGCTCTCACGCGAGGGCGCGAACGTTATCGTGCACACGATGAAGGAGCACGTCGAGTCGACGGGCGAGTATGGCGCCGAGGGCTACGTGTTCCAGGAGCTTGCACCGATTCCTGAGATCGACGGCAAGCGTCCGGTGATCGGGAGCTGGATCATCGGGCAGGAGGCGGCCGGGATCGGCGTGCGCGAGGCGGACGGCTGGGTGACGGGGAATACGTCGCGATTCGTGCCGCATCTGTTCCAGTAAGGCGTTTGCTGGAACAGCAAAAGCGTTGGTCGTCGGCAATGTGGATCATGCGGATTTCACGGATCTTCGCGGATCTTTCCTTTCTTTTGGTTGTTTATCCGCGAAGATCTGCGTGGATCCGCTGGATCCGTGTTGGACAAACGAATGACGCCCTTCCCTCCACCCTAGCCGCCTTTTCCGGACGATCCATCGAACCAAACCGGCGCGAGACGAGTATAGACTGTGTCCCCTTCACGCCGTCCTGGACATCCATGAAAAACGCCGCTCTTCGCGCTCTCGCGTTGCTCGCTCTGGCCGCCGCACCAGCGGTCGCTTCTCCAGCTGTTGCGCCTGCTCCGCTCGACACCGTCGTGTTCGCAGGTGGCTGCTTCTGGGGTGTGCAGGCTGTCTTCCAGCACGTCAACGGCGTCGTGAGCGCCACGTCCGGCTACGCAGGCGGAAAGGTCGGGAAGCCGAGCTACGAGAGCGTCAGCACCGGCACGACTGGACACGCCGAATCGGTGCGCGTCGTCTATGATCCGTCGAAGGTTGCGTTCACCAAGCTGCTCGACGTCTTCTTCACCGTGGCGCACGACCCGACGCAGCTCAACCGTCAGGGACCCGACCACGGCACGCAGTATCGTTCCGCGCTCTTCTATACGAATGACGCGCAGAAGGCGGCGACGCAGGCCTACATCGCACAGCTCACGAAGAGCGGTGAAGTGAAGGGGACGGTCGTGACGCAGGTTGCTCCGCTGAGCGCCTTCTACGTCGCCGAGTCGTATCACCAGGACTACGCGACGCTGCATCCGAACGATCCGTACATCTATTACAACGACGCGCCGAAGGTTGCGGCACTCAAGAAGCAGTACGCTTCTTTATGGACGGACAAGCTGGCCGCACACTGAACTGCCGTCTGACAGTCAGACTGTCAACCGCCTATCGTTGCACGACCGTTCCCGCTCTCGGCTCGACGAGCGCCTGATAGACGAGCGTGGGAAATTTGGCCGCGACATCGGTTCTGTTTGGAAGCTGATTGATCATGAAGACGATGACGAGCCCTTCCTTCGGATCCACCTTGTACGTGCTCGCGTATGCGCCGCCCCAACCGAAGCTGCCGACCGACGCAAGCCCATCCGCGCCAAGCTTCTCCACCGTCTGAAAGCCGAGCCCGAAGCCCTCGCCCGGAGTGCCGTACAGCGTGCCGCTCTGATTGGTCGTCATCAGATCCACCATCTTCGGCGAGAGATAGCGCACGCCGTCCATCTCGCCGTGGTTCAGAATCATCTGGAGAAATCGGGCGTAGTCACGCGCCGAGGAGAGAAGCCCGGCGCCGCCGGCAAAGCTCTTTCGTGGGCCCTCGACGTAGTCGCCCTGTCCGCGCGGACCATTCGGCGCACGACTCAACTGGCCCGCGCTATCGGTGTACACCGTCACGAGCCGCGCGCGCTTCGACGTCGGGAGGAAGAAGTACGTGTCGTTCATGCCCAGCGGAACCGTGATGCGCGTGCGAATGAATTCGTCGAGCGGGATGCCCGAAGCCCGCTCGACCACGCAGCCGAGGATGTCGATGTTGTAGCCGTAGACCCACGCTTCACCGGGCTGGGCGACGAAGGGCAGCGTCGCCAGCCGCTCCATCGTCGTGCAGATCGGCTCGTCCTTGTCAGCCGTGTACCATCCCCAGCCGGCTGCCGGTCCGAGTGACTTTGCCGAGTACTGCTGGGCGACGAACGCATCAGTGCCGTACGAGATGCCGGCGGTATGCGTGAGCAGATCCTTGATCGTGATCTGCCGCTTCGCGGGCACCGCTGTACGTCCGCTGTCGGCGCGCGATGCGACCGTGGTGTGCGCGTACGCGGGAATGAAGCGGCGCACAGGATCGCCGAGCGCGATCCTGCCATCCTCGACGAGCATCAGCACCGCGACGCTCGTGAGCGCTTTCGACTGAGAGGCGATGCGGAAGATCGCGCCCGTCGTCATGCGTCGGCCGGACTCCTTGTCTGACCACCCGACGCTGTGCTCGTACGCGACCTTGCCGTCCCGCAACACGAGACCGACCGCACCGCCGATGCGATTGGAGTCCACGTACTGCTGCATGAACCGGTCGATGCGCGCCAGCCGGTCCGGGGCGAACCCGAGCTTCGCGCCGGCGCTCGGCCGCTGCGCATGAATTGCGAGCGGAAGAGCGACGAACAGTGCCGCGGTTGACAGCAGGCGACGGAGGCTCATGCGAAATCTCATACACGCAAGTGGTCTGGGCGCCAATCACGGATCATGGCTTTGATCTGGGCGCGGCCGGTGATGCCATCGTTGATGACTTTGGTCGCGAGCTGAGGAAGCTCGGCGTCCGAAGCGAAGCGAAGAGCGATGAGCTGGCTGGGCGTGAGATCGTCACAGCGCTGTAGCATCTCGGGTGGCATCAGCCGAGCAAGGCGCAGCCGCTCCTCGAGGCGGATGAGACGGTCCTGTGCCGCGAGTGGAAACTGTCGCGCGTACCAGAACACCAGCATCAGCGTGATCGCGACGACAAGCGCCGCATACGTGTCGCCGTTTGGCCGAGTCGCGACACGGTACAGCGTCCAAACCAGGTTGAGCAGGGCGAGCGAGCCGGCGACGAAGTGATAACCGGGCACATAGCGAGCGTGGTGCGCGGCGCTCTGCTGGATTGCTTGTTCACTCATGGCGATCCTCGTCGGTCAAGGGGTGTGTACGGCAGGAAAGAACGCGTAGCGCGCGGCTCAGTCGAGCGTGTGCCGTTCGGGTACAGAATACGGGCTTAGAGCCGCGACCGCGAGCAGTAGCAGTACCGCGAGCCACGCCGCGCTCAGACCGGAGCCATCCATCTCGACCTCATGGCCGGCAAAGACCTCGACTGCTCGACCGACGTTTCGCGTCAGAAGCAGGATGCAAGCAGTCACCGCGGAGACACTCGCGATCGCAAATGGGGGCGCGCCGAGTCCGGTGGGCCCGCTCTCCGGCCGAATGTGCGCAAAGGCCGCAAGCACGAAGGCGACCACCGCAATTGCCGCGGCAACCGGTGCGAGTCGCACCAGCCGATATGCGACCACTGCGCCCTCCGCCCGCTCGCAATGTCTCGGAACTGGGGGTGCGTCGTACCACCCGCACTGCGCGTAACGTTCGCGGCTCGCGTCGCCGCTGATCGAGCGGGATACGCCGAGCAGTCCGAACTCGTATGTGACGGTCGGGAGCTCGAGGCGGCCCCACGCCGCCTGGCTCGCCCAGAAGAGCAGCACTGCATCGAGCGCGATCAACACGGTGGTGAGACGACGCAGCCAGGTTCGCATGATCGCCTAAGTCAGGTGTGGCGGCGCAAGTGATCGGTTACCCGAGATTCTCGGCAAGAATACGCTCAAAGCTTTCGACCAGTCGATCAGCATCCGCGGCATCGAACGGCATCGGTGGCCGAATCTTCACGACGTTGTGATACGGCCCGTCCGTGCCAAGCAGAATACTCATCTCGCGCATCCGATTGGCGACGAACGATGCCTCGTCTCCAGCTGGCTCACGCGTCTCGCGATCTCGCACCAGCTCGACGCCGAGAAACAATCCCGAGCCACGCACATCACCGATAATTTCGTACCGCTCGGCAAGCGCACGCAACCCGCCGAGCATCCGCGCACCAACAGCGAGCGCATGCGCCTGTAGCTTCTCCTCTTGGAGAACATCGAGCACCGCCAGACCGACCGCGCAAGACACGTTGTTTCCGCCGAAGGTACTGAAATATTCCATTCCGTTGTCGAAGGCATCTGCGATCTCGCGCGTCGTGACGACCGCCGCCATCGGATGGCCATTACCGAGCGGCTTGCCCATGACGACGATGTCGGGCACGACGCCGTGCGCCTCGAACGCCCAGAAATGCGTGCCCATGCGTCCGAGTCCGGTCTGTACTTCGTCGGCGATGCACACTCCTCCCGCGGCGCGAACCGATCGATACACGTTCGTGAGATAACCCGGCGGAAGCATGAGCTGTCCGCCCACGCTCGGACACGTCTCGGCGATGAACCCGGCGAGTCCGCGTCCGTTCTGCTGTAACTCGCCCACTATCGCCGCGACCTGCGCCGCGTACTTCACTCCCGCTTGGCGGTCATCGCGCCGGTACGCGCCACGGTAGTCGTCGGGCAGTGGCGCAACGTGCACCCAGTCTGGCGCACCCGCGCCTCCGGGTCCCGCATGCTTGTAGGGGCTGATGTCGATGAGCGCTGTCGTGTTCCCGTGATACGCGGCCTCGAGCACGATCATGTCGCGCTGGCGTGTGTACGCGCGCGAGAGACGCAGCGCCAGCTCGTTCGCTTCGCTGGCCGAGTTGACGAAGAAGCACACGTCCAACGGTGGCGCGAGCGTCGCGACGAGACGCTCGGCGTATTCCGCGAGATGATCGTTGAGATAGCGAGTGTTGGTGTTGAGCACCGCCATCTGTGCCTGCGCAGCGCGCACGACGCGTGGATGACTGTGCCCGACGTGCGGAACGTTGTTGTAGGCGTCGAGATAGCGACGACCCTCGTCGTCGAACAGGTATTGCCGCCAGCCGCGAACGATGCGCACCGGATCGCGATACGCGATGCTCAGGTTGCCGCCGAGGAAATGGCGACGACGCGCGAGCGACTCCGCTCTGCTCAGGGGCGCGGCTGGAAAACGAGATGAAGGGATGCCGACGATGAGATTGGGATTTGGCGAGAGGCTTCGCCACACGCTTCGCTGACTCGCCCGGACGATGCCCGGAAAGTCGGTGTCGAGGCCGAGCGTGTCGGTGATGATCTGCAGGTGCAGATGCGGCGTCCATCCGCCATTCACATCCGGCGCGCCGAGGGTCGCGAAACGTTGGCCACGCGCGATCGGCTGGCCGACGGACAATCCCTCGAGCGACTCTCGGCTCAGGTGACCATAGAGAGTGAAGAACGCAATTCCATCGTCGGTCGCATGACGAAGGACGACCACCGGCCCGTAGTCCTGATGCGTGCGATTGTCGGCGAAGGCATGTACGGTGCCGTCCAGCGGCGCGTGAATCGCCGTACCGGCATCCGCGAAGAGGTCGAGCCCGATGTGAATCGTGCGCCATTCGTCGGCCGGCTCAGGCCCCGTTGCGAAGTACGGCGCTGTGTTGAGCAATCGCGCTTCGTCGTACCATCCGACGGCGATACGAACGCCGTCGGCTTGCATCACGGTCGCGATGCGACGCGTGAGAAACGGCTCCATGTTTTCAAGAGAATCGCCACTGACGAGTGGGCTACCGACGCTGAGATCGAGAACGGCGCAGGGTTCCGAACGCAAATCGACGTCGAGCACAGGAGCGAGACTGTCAGTATTTGCGCGAAGCCAGTCGCGCACGCGCGCGCTCGAAGCGACAGGCTCGAGGCCGCACGCATCGCGAAACACAGCGGTTGCCAAGCCGAAGGGCACACCAGCCAACACAGGCAGCGTGCGCCGAATCGCCTGCTGGCTGACGTCCAGATAGTCGTTGTCCGGGCTCTGTCGGCGCTGATGCGCCGCGAGACAGGCACTTGTGCAGAGGCGCAAGACGACGAGTCCGAAGAGTGCGGAAAGCTCGTTATCGGAGAGCGGGAAGACGGCGTGAGACCCAAGAACCATGGCAGCTATTGCAGCCACCGGGTCGGAAGACTCGAGGCTCACATAGGCCGCCGCGATGGCCAGATCGGCGATCGAGTAGCCATGCACCATGTCGCCGAAGTCGACGATCCCCACGACACTCTGGCCGTGCGAGTAGAGATCATCGCCGCCACCAACCAGCACGTTGTAGTCGTTGAGATCGTTGTGCAGCGCGCTTCGGCGTAGCGTCGGCAGCAGCGGTGCGACATCACGATCGAATCGCGCGATAAGCACATCGATCGTCGCGCCGAGCGACCTGTCGTCGATCAGGGAACGATGCTCGCCGACGACCTGCCGCCCCTTCGCGAGATCCCAATGGAAATCGCGATGGATCGCCGGATGATCGAAGTCGGAAAGTCCCTGACTCAGGGCGCCAATGCGACGCCCGAAGTCCTCGAGTAGTGCGGGAGTGCGCCGGCGCACGGTCGCGAGCGGTACGCCAGGGAGATGCGTCACCGCCCATACGAGGTGATGCCGGTCGCCCGAAGCTGCGACGTCGGTGATGATAGCGCCGCTGCGGGTAGCAATCACTCGGGGCACGACGTCGAGCACCGGCGCGAGATGCGACATCGCCTGCTGCTGCGCATCGATCATCGCCGGCTCTTCGAGCGCGTTCGCAATCTTGAGCACGACGCGGTCGCCGCTCGCTGTCTCGAGGAGAAAGTTCTGATCGCGTTCGCTCGTCAGCGCGGTAGCTTTCGCGTCGAGACCGTAGAGGTCGCGGGCGAGTTGCGCGGCGGAAGTGGCGTCGAAATGGGGCGCGTGATCGAGCATCGAGGATAGTGGGGCGATGAGATGTCGTGAAGTGAAACACACTGTCATGGCTTCAGGCCGAGCCCATACAGCTTCGACGCATTCCCCCGCATCACCATCGTCGCGATCTCCTCGGCGCGCAACCGAGTGATCTCGCCATCCCGCATCATGCCTGTGAGTGCGATCGCGAGCGCCTGCCTCCCCGTGGTCGTCGCGACCCACGCCGCGAGCTCCCATCCGGCATCCGGGCCGGTGGCGAAGGCATCGGTGCCGAAGAGCACCCTGTCCGGCCATTGCGTCAGCCACCCACGCAGAATGGCAGCGAGCGTACTTGGTGAGTGGACGAGCGTCAGCGCCGACATGTCGAGATAGACGTTCGGCTTCCCGAGCATCGCACCGGCCTGGTTGGCGAAGATGCCGCCGCCATGCACGATGACGAAGTGCGTCCCGCGCAGCGTCGAATCATTGAACGCGGGCTCGAGCAGAAGAGGATCGCCTCCTGCGACTCGATAGAAGCCACCGCCTCCTTCGTACGAGTGAATGTGCACCGCCATGCCGAGCCGGCCGGCCTCGCGTGCGATCTGTCGAAACAGATAATCCTGAAGCGTTTTGTACTCGGCGTGCGTGGGCGTTCCTCCACTCGCGTATCGCGCATACACGCGACGCGCGACATCCGCCGATGCGTCGTCGAAGTCGAGCTTGCGGAGATACGCCGCCTCGAACTTCACGGCGATGCACCCGTCCTTCCGCTGACGCTCGAGCGTAGGTGTCACGATCACGCGCAGATACTGGTCGAGCGTGGGCGGCACCTGCTTCAGGTGAAGGTCGGCCAGATAGCGACGTAGCAGACGCTCCTCGAGTGGATACAGCACTCGATTGTCAGGCGTCGTTCGCTCCGCCGCGGTGGAAAGCGGAAGCATCAGCGCGTCCACGTATGACGCCCAGCGAAAGCGCGGCGGCGCGAGTCCGGGTCCCATGGCGATACGGTTCCCGACCATCACTTCAGTGCCGATGCGGTCGAGCACCCATTCGGGGAAGTGATTTCCCTGCTCGCTCGCGACGCGCTTCATCGTCGCGCGCAGCTCTTTCATGTGCGGCTCGCTGAGATCGTCATACTTGTATCCGTAGAGTGCGCGATATGCGGCGAGCCATGTCGGGCTCTCGGGGCGTAGACGCATCGGCGAATCCGCGGGAAGAAGTCCGTCGAGCGGAAGGGCATCGAAATCGGAATCGGCGGGCGAGACCGAGTTCACGTGAGTGTGGTTATCCACCGCCCGGATGTTGGCGATGAACGCGGCGAGCGAGGAGTCCACCGGCGATTGAGCGTACGCGGCCGCGGAGCCACACAGCGTGAACAGCATAGCGATGATGAAGGTACGCACTCGCATGTCAGGCCTCTTGGAATTCGGAATCACGGGGATGAAATATCCTGTCGCTCCGTCGCTCCGTCGCTCGCGCGACGATCGCCGTCGCCGCGAGATCGCCCGTCACGTTGAGCGTCGTCGCGAACAGATCGGGGAGCGCATCGACCGCGATGAGAATGCCGATCCCCTCGGCCGGCAGCCCGATGGCGGCAAAGAGCGGCGTGAGCATGATGAAGGCGCCGCGCGGAATGCCAGGCACTCCGAACGCGAGGAAGACCGCCGCGAACGCAACCGTCGCCAGCTCACGTGCATGAAGGGGCACGCCGTAAAACCATCCGACGAAGAGCGCACCCATCGTCCATGAAACCGGTGCCGCAATCTTGAAGGTCGAGACGGCGAGCGGCAGGACGAATCCCGTGATGCGCTTTGGCAAGCCGAGTCCAAGCTCCGCGCTCTCGACGAGCGCCGGCAGTGACGCGATGGACGAGCTGGAGCTGAATGCGATCAACTGCGCAGGGAGCGCGGCGCGTGCGAAGCGGCGGATGGGTATGCCACCGAATACCGCAACGACGGGATAGAGCAGCGCGATGACGAACACGCATCCGATCGAATACGCAGCGACGTAGAACCCGATGGCGCCGGCGAGTCCCGCGCCAACATGCGCGGCAAGGGGCAGCACGAGCGCAAAGACGCCGATAGGTGCGAGCAGGACGATCCACCGCACCATGACGAGCATCGCGTCGGCCAGGGCGCGGAAGAAGCCGAGCAGCGCTACGCGGGCCGGCGCCGGGCTGCGTGCGATGGCGAGCGCGAAGAGCAGCGTGAAGATGATCAGCGGCACCATCGCGCCGCTGGCTGCGGCGGCGATGGGATTGGACGGAATCAATGAAGTGAGCCACGCCGACGCTGTCTGCTGCTGGCCACCGGACGAAATCTGATTCGCCGCTTCAGCCGCGCCCGCTGGAAGGGGCGGCCGCGCGGCGAGGTCATGTGGAAGGAGCGCGAAGAGAGCGGGGGCGAGCGGAATGACGAGCGCAGCGACGGCGGCGAGCAAGAGACCGAAGACGAGTAGCGTTCGCCCACCCATTCTGCCGATCGCCTTCACATCCGAGGCGGATGCGACACCGGTGATGAGAAGGGAGATCACCAGCGGAATCACTGTCATGCGAATCGCGTTCACCCACATCGTGCCGATCGGAGTGAGGAGGTCGGCTGCGTGGACGAACGACCCATTGCCCGACGCGCCGATGAGGACGCCGCCGGATATCGCCGCACCGAGTGCGAGGAGAACGCGTGTGCTTTCTTTCATTGCGATGGCAAAAGGGTGCTACATCATCAGGTCGCCGCCGTTGATGTCGAGCGACGTGCCCGTGAGGTATCCTGCCGCCTCGGACGCCGCGAAGCAAATGAGATCGGCCACTTCCAGCGCCGTACCGAGTCGCGGAACGGGATAGCGTGTCGCCAGCCGCTCCAGCACTTCGTCCGACGCGTACTCATGCGTCAACTCGGTGTCGATCATGCCGGGGCAGACCGCGTTGACCGTGATGCCGAATTTTCCCAGTTCCTTCGCCGAGGCTCGTGTCAACCCGAGCAGGCCAGCCTTCGACGCCGTGTAGTGCGCGCCCCCGAGCGTGCTCACCATTCGCCCAGCCGACGATGAGATGTTGATGATACGACCGTACTGCTGGGCCTTCATCGCCGGGAGCACGGCCTTCGTCAGAAGAAAAGGTGCGGTGAGGTTCACCTCGAGGGCCTCGCGCCATTCGTCCGCCGAGAGCTCGCCGAGGCGCGCCGAACGCGCGAGCGCGGCGTTGTTGACGAGGATGTCCACTCGGCCGAACCGTTCGAGCGTGCGGTGCACGATGTCTTCCGGGACACCATCGGCCGCGATGTCGCCCGGTACCGCGAGAGCTCGCTCGCCGAGCGAATCGACGACCTCCTGTGCGCGCGGGAGGTCGCGAACGTTGACCGCCACGGAGGCACCGCGCTGGTAGAGCCGCTCCGCGGTGGCGCGCCCGAGTCCACGCGCGGCACCGGTGATGATGGCGACGCGTCCGGCGAAATCGGTGGGTGGGGTGACGGGTGCGATGAGGCTGGTCCGCGGGGAGGGAAGGAGCGAATATGGGCGTGAGCCGCGAGGTCGGCAAATCGTCCAACCATGAGCCGACCCGGTGCGTATCCGTACGAACAGGCTCGCTGAGACCACCCACGAGGAGTCCGAATGCCGAAGGCCAGATTCATCCCGCTCGCCCTGCTTCTTCTCACCGCAGCGGCGCCGAGCGTTGTCCGCGCGCAGGGGTCCGGGAAGCTCAATAAGTACGGCAATCCCGCAACGGTGAAGCCGGCGAAGACGACCTCCGCGATCGACGAGCGCGATCTACAGATCCGACTCTATCAGTTTGCCGACGACTCGATGCAGGGGCGCCAGATCGGACGCATCGGGAACATGAAGGGCACGGGCATGATCGCCGCCGAGGTGAAGCGGCTCGGCCTCGTTCCCGCTGGCGACGACGGCACGTACTTCCAGGTGCTTCCGTATCACACGAAGAAGTTCACGAGCCACTCACGTCTGACCGCGAACGGAAATCCGCTCACGTGGATGCAGGATTGGGTGGCCGTCGCGGGCGCGCGTGCGCCGCGACCGATCAACAACGCGGCAGTGATCTTCGGCGGGGTGACGGGTGATACGCTGAAACAGATCACCGCGGCACAAGCAGCCGGCAAGTTCGTCGTGTTGCTGCCGGCAGCGCCGCAAGCCGCTCCGGCTGCTGGCGGTGGTGGTGGTGGCGGCGGTGGGCGCGGCGGCTTTGGCAGCTTCGCCCCCTCTCGCTTCGCTGACGCCGTTGCCGTCGCGACGGTAGATCTCGACGCTCTCACTCCGGCGCAACGTTCGGCGATCAACATCCCCACCGTTGCGACGTCAGGCGCCGTTGGCGGACGCGGAGGCCGTGGTGCAGCAGCGACCACGTTGGTGGATTCCCTTCGCCAGCAACTCAACGCTCTTGCTCCGCAAGCGACCATTCGTCTCACTCGCGCGGCGGCTGCGCAGCTCTTCACGCGTCGTTCCATCGACGGCCTTGCGCCGGGCAACACCGGTGGCACGGTCAGCGCCTCGCTCGACTTCATCGAGCAGCCGAGCGATTGGGCGCGCAACGTCGTCGCGATCATTCCAGGCAGCGATCCCGTGCTCCGGAACGAGTACGTGGCGATCGGCGCGCACAACGATCACATCGGCATGACGGCGACCGCTGTGGACAAGGATTCGCTCAAGGCGTTCAACAACGCTCGCAACAAGATGCTGCTGGCGAACAAGATGATCGCGGCGACACCCGCACAGCTTGCGACAATTCACGTCAACATGGACAGCATTCGCAAGCTCGTCCCGAAGGCTCGGCTCGATTCGATCAACAACGGCGCCGACGACGATGGCTCGGGTTCGATGGGCGTGCTCGAGATCGCGGAGGCCATTCAGGCGATGAAGGTCAAGCCGAAGCGCTCGACACTCTTCGTCTGGCACACGGGCGAGGAGGCTGGACTCATCGGCTCTGCGTTCTTCACGAACAATCCCACCGTGCCGATCGACTCGGTCGTGGCGCAGATCAACATCGACATGATCGGTCGTGGTCGCGCCGAGGACCTTCCGGGAGGTGGCCCGGACTATGTGGGCGTCGTCGGTTCGTTCTTCGACTCGAAGGACCTTGGCGAGACGGTCGCGGCAGTGAACAAGAAGTCGGCGAAACCGCTCGCATTCGACTACCAGTACGACTCGACGATGACCTGGTCGGGCTACAACAACATCTACGGCCGAAGTGACCACTTCAACTACGCGCGGCAGGGTGTGCCGATCGCCTTCTTCTTCACGGGCCTGCATGGCGACTATCACCAGCGCTCTGACGAGGCGGAGTTCATCGACTACCCGCACTACGCGAGGATCGCGAACTATCTCAAGGATCTCGTGGTCGAAGTTGGCAACGGTCCGCGTCCGAGGATGAACGGGTCGAAGCCAACGCGCCCGCCGAAGCCGGCGGTGCCGTAAGACCCAACATTAGCTCGCGGCGAACGGATTCTTGTGGGAGAAGCGCTGGACGTCTGACGCGATTCGCGCATTGATCTCGTCGAGCTTCTCCTGCATGCGCGTGCGAGCGAGCGTGAGCAGGCGAGTCTCGTAGTCCTCGCTCTGTGCCGCATCGACCGGCGTCACGAGAATCGGCTCCGGCACGCCGATGTGCACCACACGCGGACCGAACGGTCGCGGCAACATGTTGGCGATCGTGTTCTTCCATCCGCGACGGAGCAAGCGATCGCGCGTCCGCTTCAGGCTTTCGTACAATTGCTCCTGCGTCAACGTCGGCGTGCCGTAGACCTCACGCGCGAACTCGCCGAGCCGCTTCGCTTCATCTGCCATCTCGAGGTCGCTTTTCAGTGAAGCACGCCGCGCGACGCCTGCCGGTGTCGCGTCGCCCTTCGACTTCGAGAGCCGCGATTGAATCGCGCGCACGAGCCGCGCGATCCGTTTGTCCGTATCAGGAGAGTCCTCTATGGAGTGGCGCTGCTCCAACGTCTCGATGAGAAAGAGCTGGAAGGTGCGCTGCCGGTCGAAAAAGTCTCCGCTCGCCGCGGGCTCCTCATAGTTGAAGTGTCGCATCTGCCTGGCGAGGATATTGAGCTGCAGCGCATGAAAGCGAAGCGGCACTCTGAGCCGCTCGAGCCGCGGAAGCCCAAGACCATCCTCGAGAATGCGCATCTCGCGGTGCATGCGGCGGCTCACGTCGCGCACGTAGCGGTACTTCCACACGAGTGGCACGATGAACACCGGCTTGTCCGAGAGCGCCGCCGCGCTCATCGCCATCTGTACGATGCCGGGGAAGAGTGGATGAACGACGTCGTTCGTCCAGCGGACGGTGCCTTCAGGGTGGAGCAGAACGCCCTCACCCTCTATGGCCCACTCGATGGAATAATCCTTCGCCGCGTCGCCACCATCGTTCGCGATGAGGTTGTTCATTCCCCAGAATCCGGGCGCGGCCGCAACGATACCGCGGTCAGCCCAGCTCGCCATGCGCGGAGCGACGAAGGTCGACACCTCCTTGTCGATCAACCAATCTGTCCCGAACTCAGGATGGTTCGGTCCGAGAAAGGCAGCAGTTCCCGCATTTACTGCACGGTCGAGCTTCGTGCGATCACCTGCCTGAAGGTCGATCCCCCGGATCCAGAAGTAGCCGTGAACGAATGGCAGATCGCGTACGATGGGAATCCTTCGCAGGACGGGAAGTCCCTTGAGCAGAAGCCACCGATTGACCAGGCCCAGAATCCACATGAGCCAGGCACGCGGCCGAGGCCGCTTCCACTCGCTCGCCTTGGCACGAGCTCGTGGCTTGGCGGAGCTAACGTCTGGCGTGACAAGGAGTTGGGCGCTCGTATCCATTGGCGGATTGCGTTGAGTAGGTGTCGACCCATCCAACGTCGTTCTCCCGGGTCGCCGGCCGGTCATCCCGAGGTCATCTCGCCCTCATGCGCATCCACCGATCAGTTCATGCCGAGATTTTTCTTGAGGAACGCGATCGTGCGCGGCCACGCATCCACGGTCGCGGCGAGATTGGCCGCCTCTTCCGCCTCGTCTCGCGTCGCCTTCGGATCGTTCTGCGCACGGAGGAATCCGTGCACCGCCCCGTCGTAGTTCTTGCCGAAGTAGTTCTTGCCCAACGCCTTCATCGCCGAGTCGATCGCCGGCATCGAAGCGCCGATGCGCGGGTCCTTGGAGCCACTCAACAGCATCATTGGCGTAGATATTTTCGCCATCGAATCGCGGACGGGAACCGAGCCATTCATGTAGGGGAACGCTCCGTAAAATGCGACGCCGCCTGAGAAACCTTTGCCGTTGTTGATGGCCGACCCCCATGCCGTCGTGCCACCCCAGCAGTAGCCGAGGACTGCGTACTTTGGCGCCGCCGACGGTTGAGACATCGCGTAGTTCGCCACCGCGGTGATTCCCCGGTTGCGCTCGGCAATGTCCACTCCGGAAATCAGCTTCCTCGCCGAATCGCCGCTCAGTTCCTCCGTGGTGGGGCCACCGCGCACGCGTGATTCCAGGTCCGGTGCGATCGCGATGAATCCATCGGCTGCGACCTGATCGGCAACACCGCGCACCCATGTCGAGAGTCCAAAAATCTCATGCACGACGACGACCACCGGCGTCTTCGTTCTCGTGGTGGACGGATAGACGATCCACGCCATGAGCGAATCCCTGGAGCCCGGCGTCCACGCGATCTTCACCCATTCCGCATGGCGAGGGGTCGCGGCGAGCCGAGCCGCAGCGGTGTTCGCGCTGGGTGGAAGGCCGGGCGTGCCCTGATCCGCGCCCCGAGCGGCCACGATGCGTGGTGCCTCCATATCCGCCGCCGACATATGAGACATGTGCTCGTCCGTCGCCGCCAGGCGCATCGGCGGCTGCTGCTGAAGCCTACAAGCGGAGGCGAGGAGGACGAGAGCGAGCGTCGTGCGAATGGTGTTTGAGACCGTCATCGGAAGCTCCCTACTTGGAAGAAGTCGCGGCAGGTACGCGCCAGGGGTTATCAGGGACAGTGGCGTAGAGTTCCCAACGGGACGAAAGTATTGGTATCACGCCGGGGCAAAAGGGGTGCCCGCCAGAGGGAGAACGCTGTTTCACGTGTCCATTGATTCCAGCCGCGCGTTCGCGGGAGGGTATCACTTTCGGTGGGGGATTGTGCGATGAAGCGTGTTCTGATTCCGGTTCTGCTCGTGGCACTCGCCGCGTGTAGTTCCGACCTCTCGACCGGGACGACGACCACTACCACGACGACCCTGTCGTTCAAGAACAATCCGTGTGGCGCCGGAGGCACGGTGCAGCTCGCCGAGGCCGCAGCGACCCGGATCGATTGTAGCGCCGGAGGAGCAACGGTGACGCTCGCTGGCAATGGTGCGAGCTATCTCATCGTGCCGCAGTTCCCGACGGACCAGGTGACGAACGCGCTCGTGTCGTACACAATGTCGAGCGGAACGGCGGTGGCCGCCTCGGTGATCCCGAATGGTTCTCGCGCCCTCCGTGTGGCGATCGCCGCCGCGGGAGCCGGTTCGAGCGGCGGGCTGCTTCCGCCGATACGAAACATGTCCGCACAGCTCGCCGCCGAGCGTGCGCTCCGCTCCCGTGCGGCGAAGCGCGCGCTCTCGAGCACCTTCAAAGCCTCGTTGATGCGGCAGCCGAACACGCTGCTGAGGTCAGTGGTGCCCGCGCCGCCTGCCGCCGGCAGCATTCGCAGCTTCCATGTGGCGTCGAGCTTCACGACCTCCACATTCAAAGTCGTTGCCGCCAAGCTCACGTACGTCGGTGATAACGTTCTCATCTACATCGACACCCTTGCGCCGGCCAATGGCTTCACGCCATCACAGCTCTCGGACTTTGGCAAGCTGTTCGACCAGACGCTCTATCCGATCGACACCCTCGCCTTCGGGTCACCGGTGGACCTCGATCAGAACGGCCGCGTCATCATGCTGATGTCACCCGTGGTGAACGCCGATACGCCGGCGTCAACCTGCTCGACGCAGGGCTTCGTTGCCGGCTTCTTCGACACGGGAGATTTCAACGGCCCCAGCGACCCGAACTCCAACCAGGGCGAGATCTTCTACACCATCGTGCCCGATTCTGTCGGGACGGTGAGCTGCGCGCACTCGGTGGCGAATCTGGGCGCCGACGTTCCCGCGACATTCCTGCATGAGCTGCAACACCTCATATACTTCTCGCAGCACGTCATCGTGAGCGGCTCGAGCGAAGGCTCGAGCTGGATGGACGAGGGGCTGAGCATCGTCGCCGAAGAGTTGGGTTCTCTGTACTACGAGCAGAAGTGCCCGCCGCCGTCCTGCCGGACCAACCCCGCGCAGATCTTTCCGGATTCTGCGCAGGGATTCGTTTCGAGCTTTCTCTACGATTCGTATCAGTACGCGTACCTTCCGGACACGTCGAGTGTGACACTGCACGACGATTCGGAGAACGGCTTCTCGTGGCGAGGCGGTGACTGGCTGATGATGCGGTGGCTCGGCGATCAGATGGGAGCTGGCTTCTTCAGAAAGCTGGAGCGCGGGCCTTCGAACGGTCTCGTCAACATCGAGCAGGCGACCGGCCAGACGTTCCCCTCACTGTTCGCGAACTTCGGGCTCTCGCTCTACACCGACAGCTTGCCAGGCTTGCCGCGCACAACCGCCCCGGCGGCGAACCGCTTCACGTCGCGCAACGTGAAGGCACTCTGGGCACGGCTCTTCGCGACGTCGTCCGGGTCGGACGTTCCATTGGCCAATCCGGTTCAGCTTTTCAGCATCACCAGCGATACGTCTACCGCGGTGATGTCTCCGGGAACGATGACATACTACCGGCTCGACACGCCAGCGACTTCGACGACGGTGACGATTCGATTCGCCGCGCCGGGTGGAGCGGCGTTCCCCGCGGCGCTGCGTGCCCAGCTGGGGATTTTCCGGCTGCCGGCGGGGCAGTAAGAGCGACTCGGCAAGCAGCCGCGTCATGAGAGTGACGCGCGCTGCCGCCATTCCCTTCGTATATTCGTCCCGTTGCCGCTGTCAACGCCGGCGCCCGACACGCCGTATCCAGACTGCAACGTGTTCGTCGGATACTACGGAATGGAGCGCTGTCTCGAAGCGCTTCGTATCTCTCTCTCCCGGTTGAAAACACAGGATGGCTATGCGAGCGACCCTCCCCTTCGTTACGGTCTGCGGACTCATCGCGACTCTGGCTGCGCCGGCGTCGGCGCAGAGTGCGGCCGGTTCTCCGCCCGCATCGCGGGCGGACACAATCAACGACCCCGTGCGAATTCTCGCCGCGCGTCTGGATCTGGACCGGTACAAGGCGACGATCAAGGGACTGACGCAGTTCGGTGACCGGCGACAGGGAACGGACCGCAACGCCAACGCGGTCACCTGGATCGAGACGCAGCTCAAGAGCTACGGCTGCGCGAACGTCGAGCGCCTGACGTACGATTTCCAGCCGCCGGCCCCTCGCGGCGGCGACAGTGCCTCGCGCGCCACCGCAGCCGCTACGCGCGCCGCGGCGGCGGCACGGGGGACGGCCCAGGGGGGCGGCCGCATGCGTGGTGTGCGCGCACGCACCGGTGTGAACAACGATTCGCTGGCGCAGAAGAATCTCACGCTGCGCGCGCTGAACTCGCAGCCCACCAAGCCGGGCATGCGCCAGGAGGTGTACTGCACCAAAGTGGGCAGCACGCATCCAGAGGAGATGTACATCATCGGTGCGCACATGGACGGTATCGGCTGGGGCGAAGCGGCGAACGACGACGGCTCGGGGACCGCGCTCGTGATGGAGCTCGCGCGCGTGATGAGCATGCCCGACGTGAAAACGGATCGCACGATTCGGTTCGCGCTCTGGAACAACGAAGAGACCGGTCTCAACGGCGCTCACGCATATGTCGCGCAGCGGCAGGCGCTGCAGGGCAAGGAGAGTCCTGCCGCATCAGGCAAATATCCCGAGCCGAAGTGGCTCGGCATGATTCAGCACGACATGATGATGTTCGACCACGGGATGCCGCGTGCTGATGGTACGCTGAGCCCGGAGCAGCGCCCCGAAGCGGATGTGAACATCGAGTTCCAGTCGAACTCGAAGATGACGGCCGAATCGCAGAAGCTCGCGTGGTACTTCGCGACGGCGAATGAGAAGTATGCGACCGATTACCCCGCCGCCGTCGGGCCGCACATGACGAACACCGACAGCCAGCCCTTCCAGGACATCGTCCCGACGATCAGCCTGCGTGAGAACGAGCGCGGCCGCGAGGTCGGTGCGGGCTGGGATCCGCACTGGCATCAGGTGACGGACGTCTATTCCACGTTCACGGACAAGGACTTTCGGCTTGGTCTGAATGCGGCGCAAACGACACTCGGCGCCGTTGCGATGCTCGTGGGGGCGACGGTGACGAAGTAGGGGAAGCGAGCGAGAAGCCAGGCGATCGAGCGCTACGGTCGTGGCGTAGCGCCGGTCACACGCCACACAACGTTCCCGACGTCATCGGCAACCAGCAGCGCGCCGCGCCGATCGATCGCGACGCCGACCGGCCTGCCGAGCGCATCGCCGGATCGATCGAGAAAACCGGTGAGGACGTCTATGGGAGCGCTGCTTGGTCTTCCATCGATGAAGGGGACGAAGATCACCTTGTAGCCGCTCGCGGGCGAACGATTCCACGAGCCGTGCTGCCCGACGAACATGCCGTGGTTGAACGGCGTCGGCAGCGTTGTTCCAGACGATGAGGTCAGCCCCAAGGAGGCAGTGTGCGGCCCGAGCGCATAGTCCGGCGCGATGGCCTTTGCGACGAGATCCGGCCGCTGCGGCTTCGCACGCTCGTCCACATGCTGGCCAAAGTAGCTGTAGGGCCATCCATAGAACGCGCCGTCTCGCACAGCGGTCATGTAGTCGGGCACGATGTCGCTGCCCAGCTCGTCGCGCTCGTTCACCGACGTCCATAGCGCTCCGTGCTCCGGCTCCCACGCCATCCCAACCGGATTCCGCAGCCCAGAGGCAAAGACGCGATGGCTGCCGGTTTTCGGATCCACTTCCCAGATCGCCGCGCGATCGGTCTCGTTCTCGATGCCATTTTCGAGCTCATTGCTGTTGGAGCCAACGGAGACGTACAGCTTCGAGCCGTCGGCCGACGCGATGATGTTTTTGGTCCAGTGGTGATTGATCGCGCCGGCGGGAAGATCGACGATCTTGATTCCGGGAGACGTTATCTGCGTCTGCCCGGTGACATACGGAAAGCGCACGACCGCATCACTGTTCGCGACGTAGAGATCGTTGCCAACGAGTGTCATGCCGAATGGCGAGTACAATCCCGACAGGAACGTCGAACGCGTTTCGGCGACTCCGTCTCCGTCGCTGTCGCGCAACAACGTGATGCGATTCGCGCTCGGCACCCCGGCGCCGGCTTTTTTCTGAAAGAGATTGAAGAACCAGCCCTTGATTCCCTTGTTGTTTTCGGGGCGCGGAGGTCCGTTCGTCTCGGCGACGAGTACGTCACCGTTTGGAAGGACGTAAAGCCAACGCGGGTGGTCGAGATCACGCGCAAAGGCAGCGACGCTCGTTCCCACTGCCGCAACCGGTGTCTCGCTTGATGACCAACCCCTCGCCTTCGCGATATTGACCGTCGGGATCAGCGACGTGTGCGGCGGCGGAAGCGTTGGCGAAGGACCCGTGCCTGCGGAGACTGGAAGCGTGGCCGACGCGCCGCACCCCATCAGGCCGGCAATGGCGAGAAAAAACGGTAAACGGTTCGACACGATCGCATCCAGTGGCGCAAGGTTCGGTATTGTCGAGGCCGACGTTATCCGCAAGTATCAGGCGCGTAGACGCCCGTCGTCCTTTACTCCGCTCAGGACGACAATTTTTTCACTATCTCAGGGCTTCTGCCACGCCGCCGAGCTACTCACGTTGCCAGCTTGATCCACGGCCGTGAGTAACGCGCGATCCGCGTCCTGACCAAGCGTCAGCGTTCGTAGATCGCCAAACAGCACGCGCGTGGACCGCCCGAGCAGGCAGAGATCGCGGCGACGAAGAGCGAAGCGATCGGGCGACGGAAACGACGGAGAGGCATGCGTTGAAACATGCGCGGTCGTCGGATCAGGACAACCGTTCGGGCGCTCGGGAATATCCTCGAGTGTTTCACACGTCACCCACTCGGCGCCCCGTTCGCACCCTTCCGGCGTGGCGATGAATCAGATACAGTAGGCGATTACGTCAACAGTGCCTCGTCACGATGCGGTCATGATCAAGCCGAGACCGTAGAGCCGCGGCCACTCGAACATTCCCGCCAACGGAGCGTTGTATGCGACATCTCTGGGCTCGGCCGCGCGGTTGGTGTGTCGGCATTGCCGCAATCGGGCTGCTTTCGACGAGCGCAGCGGCGCAACGGCTCGATCCCATCGTCTACGTCGTCCGGATACCGGCGCCTGAAACGCATGTTGCCGTGGTGGAGGCGCGGATTCCAACAGCCAATCGCGCGAGCCTCGACGTGATGATGCCCGTCTGGTCTCCGGGCTACTACGTCCGCGAGGACTACGCGAAGCGCGTGCAGCGATTCGTAGCGCGCGCTCCCAATGGCGATTCGCTCGCGGTCGAGCAGCCGCAGCCGAATCACTGGCGGATCGCAACGCGCGGCGAGCCACGCAATCATGTTGTCGCGGCCGCTCGGCACCATTGGGAGCATGAGGAAAAACTCGGCCTGCGTCTCCCCCGGCAGCCGCATGATGATGTAGTAAGGGACCATCAAGGCAGTACCACCGCC